>Ga0136636_10002115_pt1 | contig 11817 bp, 6 predicted proteins | sample AntDrymUQ8522106_2_FD_104653 | JGI IMG/M metagenome (GOLD analysis project Ga0136636, IMG submission 104653) | Polar desert sand microbial communities from Dry Valleys, Antarctica - metaG UQ852 (21.06) | ecosystem: Environmental > Terrestrial > Soil > Desert | place: Antarctica: Dry Valley... | reverse complement strand
TCAGCGTGTAATCGGCCGTTCTCGGCAGGCAGCGAGCGGTTAAAATACGGGTCTTCTGAAAGCGAGGACAGCCCCGTGAGCAACGCCCCGAACGAGCCCGTCGCAGCGACCAATTTCATTCGCAACCTGATCGACGCCGATCTTGCCGCCGGCAAGTACGCGCAACGCCGCTGGTGCGGCCGGCCGGGCGTGGCGAGCGAGCAACTCGCCGGCGCGCTCGATCCGGCGAAGATCCGCACGCGCTTTCCGCCCGAGCCGAACGGCTATCTGCATTACGGCCACGCCAAATCGATCTGCCTCAATTTCGGCCTGGCGCGCGACTACGGCGGCCGTTGCCACCTGCGCTTTGACGACACGAATCCGGAAAAGGAAGAACAGGAATACGTCGATTCGATCATCGACGCCGTGCGCTGGCTGGGCTTTGCCTGGGAGAACGAGGGCGAGAGCAATCTGTATTTCGCGTCCGACTACTTCGACGCGATGTTCGCTTGCGCCGAAACCCTGATCGAAGCGGGACACGCTTACGTCGACAGCCAGAGCGCCGACGCCATGCGCGCGCATCGCGGAACGCTGAAGCAAGCCGGCAAGAATTCGCCTTTCCGCGCGCGCAGCAGCGCCGAGAACCTCGATCTGTTCCGGCGCATGCGCGCCGGCGAGTTTGCCGACGGCACGCACATCCTGCGCGCCAAGATCGACATGGCCTCGCCGAACATCAATCTGCGCGACCCGGCGATCTACCGCATCCGCCACGCGACGCACCACAACACCGGCGACACCTGGTGCGTTTACCCGATGTACACCTTCGCCCACCCGATCGAGGACGCGCTCGAGAACGTCACGCATTCGATCTGCACGCTCGAATTCGAGGATCAGCGGCCGTTCTACGACTGGCTGCTGGCGCGCCTCGCCGAAGGCGGCCTGTTCCAGCGTCCGCTGCCGCAGCAGATCGAGTTCTCGCGCCTCAACCTCACTTACGTCGTGCTCTCCAAGCGCAAGCTGATCCAGCTTGTCGACGAGAAGCACGTCGCTGGCTGGGACGACCCGCGTCTGCCGACGCTCGCGGGCGCGCGCCGGCGCGGCTACGCGCCCGAAGGTTTCTGCCTTTTCGCCGAGCGCATCGGCGTCTCCAAGTCGGATTCGTTGATCGACTACGCGCTGCTCGAAGAGGCGATGCGCGAAGTCTTGAACGAATCGGCGCCGCGCCGCATCGCTGTCCTCGACCCCCTGAAACTGATCATCGACAACTACCCGGCCGGGCAAAGCGAAACGTGTTTCGCGCCCAACCACCCGCTCAAGCCCGAACTTGGCAAGCGCGCGATGCCGTTTGGCGGCGAACTTTGGATCGAGCGCGAAGACTTCATGGAAGTCCCGAGCAAGGGTTATCGCCGGCTTTTCCCGGGCAATATGGCGCGCCTGCGCTATGGTTTCGTCGTCAAATGTACCGGCTGCGACAAGGACGCCGACGGCAATGTCGTCGCCGTCCATTGCGACTACCTGCCCGACTCGAAGAGCGGCAGCGCCGGCGCCGACAACTACAAGGTCAAGGGCAATCTGCACTGGGTATCGGTCGCCGCCGGCTACGCCAGCGAAGTCCGGCTCTACGACCGCCTGTTCGCCTACCCGGCCCCCGGTAGCTGGCGCGAGGACGCGCCGGGGACGGCGGGCTCGCCGGCGCGCGACGGCGAAGTCAACGAACGCAACTTCATAGACGACCTCAACCCGGACAGTGTCAAGGTGATCACCGCCTGGCTCGAACCAGCGCTGCGCCAGGCCAGCCCGGAAGAGCGCTTCCAGTTCGAGCGCCACGGCTACTTCGTCGCCGACCGCATCGATTCAAAGCACGGCGCTCCGGTTTTCAACCGCACGGTGACGCTTAAGGATACGCAGAACAAGTCCTGACGATGCGCGGATCTAGCGCACGCTGATCTCAATGCGATCGTAGCGGCCCGAATCGTCCATCACGGTGATCTGATAGCGGCCGGCGTCTGGAAATTTTTGCGTCAGTGACCGGGTCGCGCCGACCCGACCGATCTGCCGCCCGTTGATAAGCCAGATAAGATCGTCCTGCCCGCCGCGCGCTTCGAGCCGCAGCTCTGGCGCCCGGCCGCTCCCGGCGCGGCGTATCGTTTCGCCGTCGCTGATGCCGACGATTTTCAGTCCGGCTTCGGGCGCCTGCGTGCGGGCACACTCGGCGGCCCAGGCCGGTGGCAGGGCGCGCTTTCGCGTGCTTGCCGAGAGCCAGGGTTCGAGCGCCGCCGGCCAACGCGCCATTTCGACGGCGACCATCGGTCCCGGCGCGCAATGCGCGCGTACGCGCTCGCCGCTGTGCGCATCGCGGTAATCGGTATAGCGCGGCGAACCGCCGCGCAGGCGATCAGCAAAGGTAGGCGGCGCGCTGCCGTTGAGCAGCCAGGCAGTTTTCTCCTGTTGGCACAGCTCGGCGGGGCTGGCACTCGCAAGAGTGCCGAGCGGCCAGCAGATTTTCCCCTGGGCGACGGTCGGCGGCGGCGTGCGCGGCCGCGGCGGCGCGTCGTCGATCGCCGAAAAAATATCGACGAGCAGCGGCGCCGCACTATTGGCGCCGAAGAAACCCGGGTTCGGCGTACCGTCCGGGCGTCCGACCCAGACGCCTAGCGTGAAGCGGTCGCTGACGCCCACCGCCCAAGCGTCGCGAAAACCAAAGCTCGTTCCGGTTTTCCAGGCGATTCCGCGCCGCGCGCCAACGCCGTTTTCGATCTGCCGGGTCAGCGGGCCGCCCGCTTCGAGCAGGTCGCGGACGATGAAGGCGGCGCCTTCACTCATCATCCGCGACTCGTCGAGCGGCGCATCGGGAAAGTAGCGCGGTTTGCCGGCGACGCCGGCCCGGGCGAGCGCTGTGTACGCGCCGACCAGGCCTTCGAGTTTCACCGCCACGCCGCCGAGAATCACCGATAGATTAGGCGTCGCGCCGCGTGGCAATTCGACCTTGAACCCGCCGCGCCGCAGCAGTGCAACGAAGCGTTGCGGCCCGAGGCGATCGAGCACTTCGACGGCCGGAACATTGAGCGATTTCTGAAGTGCTTCGGTAACGCCGACCGGGCCGCTGAAATTGGCCTGAAAGTTGCCCGGCTGATAGCCCGCGAACGATTGCGGAACGTCGGCGAGCAGCGATTCGGAGTGGATCAGCCCCTCGTCGAGCGCCAGGCCATATAGAAAGGGCTTCATCGCCGACCCGGGCGAGCGGGCGGCCTGCACCATATCGACGTGGGCAAAGCGCGCGGCATCGAAAAAATCTGCCGAGCCGGCGTAGGCGAGAACGTCGAGTGTCGCGTTGTCGACGACCAGCGCCGCCACGCGGCGAGAATCTGTTCGACGCTATTCTGCAGGTTCATGTCGAGCGTCGTGTCGATGCGCGTCGCCTGCGGTTTCAACCGACGCACGCGCTCGGCAAAAAGCGGCGCCAGCAGCGGTTCGCGTACCGCCTGGGCGATCACCGCTTCCTGCCGCGCCTCGGCAACGGCGAGCGCGCCCCAGCGCGATTGCATGCGGGCGAGCACTTTGTCGCGTGCCGCGCGCGCGCGCTCGGGATAGCGGTCCGGACGCAGCCGCGAAGGCGATTGCGGCAAGACGGCGAGCAGCGCCGCTTCTGATTCGGCGAGCCGCTTGGCCGGTTTGCCGAGATACGCGCGGCTCGCCGCTTCGACGCCTTCGAGAACGCCCCCCATCGGCGCGAAGCTGAGATAGAGCTCGAGGATCTCGGCTTTCGAAAAGCGCAACTCGAGTTGCACGGCGCGCGCGATCTGGCGCAGCTTGCCGGCAATGGTATGCGGCGTCGGTTCGAGCAGACGCGCCACCTGCATGGTCAGCGTCGAGCCGCCCGAGACGACGTGGCCGTGCTTCAGCCACTGGCCGGCGGCGCGCAGCAGTGCCACCGGGTTGACGCCCGGATGCCACCAGTAGAAGCGGTCCTCGTAGGTAATCAGCGCTTCGATATAGCGCGGCGAGACCTCATCGACCCGGACGCGGTGGCGCCAGACGTGCGCGCGGTCGGGAAACGCGCGTAGCGGCGTGCCGTCACGCGCGAGAACGATCTGGGCGTGCGGCGCCGAGCGACCGGGCAGCGGCGGTGGGAGAAATTGGTCGGCGAGGAGCAGCGAGGCCAGCAGTGCGGCCAACGCCCAACGCCATTTCAGCACGCGCTCAACGGGACACGGCAGCGCGCCGCCATGCGCCTTGCGTTCCATGGACGGCGCGCTCATTTTCGGCTTGCGGCGTTTGTAGCGGGCGGGAAAGCGCCAACCGCTCACGCATTCCAGACGCCGACACCGCTGTCGATCGCCGCCCGTTCCAGAGATTTGTCACGCGTCGCCAAGGGCAGGCCGGTGGCGAGCGCCGACTCCCGATAGACGGCATCGTAACTGCTCAATTCATGGCGCGCCGCCAGCGCATGCAGCTCGAATACCGACGCGCTGAACTGACGCACGCGAATCGGCAGTCGTTCAAGATGGCGCAACACGTCGACGGCGGTGCCGACCGCTATGCGCTCCCGCCGCTCGAGCGCTAGCAGCACATTGAGCACTTCGATAGTCCACCACTGCGGTGTGACGGCGCAACCTCCGGTCAAGGCGTCGAGTGCCGCTTCGCTGTAATCGTCGGCCTGCCCTTGCAGCACCCAGCCGATGCTCACCGAGCAGTCGAGGACAAAAAGCCCGGCCGAGCCCATCAGCGGCGCCCTTCGGCGATCAGGTCGGCAATGTTCAAATCGCCGGCGACCAGCGCCTTACGCGATTTGCGCAACGCGGCGATCGCCTTCACCGTTTCGGCGCGCGCCGCACCAGGGTTCTCGCCTTGCGGCGCGGGGATCTCGGCCCAGGGCTTGCCACGCGCGTCAGGACAATCACTTCGCCGTCAGCCGCTGATTGGGCCAAGCGGCCGAGCGCCGATTTTGCTTCGAACACTCCGATTTTCATCATGCTAACAGGCCTGTTAAACGCTACTACTACGCAAATACTATCCACCCCAGTGGGGCGCTGGCAAGCCGACCGCACCGGCGCACACCTTAGCGCTCCTTGCCCTCGCTGATCACCAACGTCTCGCCACCGCCGGCCAAGCCATAGAGCATCGGCTGGTACATATCCTCGGCATAGGTCGGCGGGACGACGAAGCGACCGGGGGTGACGACGCGGACGCGGTAGAAGAAATTCATCTCGCCTTCCATCCGCGCGGCGACGACGAAACGGTCGTCGCGAAATTCGACGTGCTTGATACGCGGATCCTGCATCGCCTGGCGGACGTCAATCGAGCCGGCGCGGACCGCAGACTGTTCGCCCTGGACGATGTTGGCGTTTTCGATTTCAACACCGGCCGGAACGTAATCGACGAGGAGTCCGTTGGCGTAGCGGCCGCGCGTTTTGACGTTCACCCCGACGAGCAGCGTCTCGCCAACCTTGAGCGGGCGATTGCCGAGCGGCTGACCGTCGGCGCTGTACCACTGGCGCTTGAGGTCGAACGCGTCGCGCGCCGGCGCCGGCATTTTGGCTGGGTTGCCCGAGTAATTGAGCTCGGCGAAGAGGCGCTCGGCATGCGCGTTACGGATTTTCACGCCGGTGGCGAGGTCGGCTGCTGCGAGCGGCAGGAACTGCGCGCCCTTGCCGCCGATCGGCGTGACTGACCCGCTCTTGCCCGCCAGCGTCATATCGGCCGACCAGTCGCCGACCGACTGCGTCACGAAGCTTCTGCCGAGCAGGAAGAGCGCGAGTTTCTCTTGCGTACTGTAATAACGACTGCGTTCCATCTGGCCGGCGACCAGAGTGGCGAGATTGTCGCGGCCGGGCGCGTTGATCTGGTGTTTGTCGAGCAGCACGTAAATCAGCGCCCAGTCGCGCAGGTCGCTGCCGTAATCGCCCCACCAGGTGTAGCCGTGGCCTTCGCGCGGCTTCTTCAGGCCGGCTGCGATGGCATTCGTCGCGCGTCCTTCGTCGCCCATCAGCTTGAGCGCGAGCCCGAGGTGCACCAGCCCGAGTCCCGAATAGGCGGCAGCCTGCGCCTCGTGCAACTGGCGTAGCGTCGCGAGGGGCGCCTTGCCTTGCCGGGCGAGCACGTAGGCGCCGTAGGCGAGAACGCCAAAACGCCCGGATCCGGCGTAGCGGTAATCGTTCCACACTGAGTTTTCGTCGTACTTGACGGCGCCGGTCGGCAGCCCGGCGATGCCTTCCTGCAAGCCGCGGAGCAGAAAGTCGACGGCTTTCTTTTCCATCTCGGGGGGTACGTTAAAGCCCTGTTCGCGCGCGTCGACGAGAAAGTTGGTGACGTACGCCGACAGCCAGTACTGGTACTCGGAGAGATTGCCCCACAGGCTAAAACCGCCGTTGGCCGCCTGCATTCCCGAAAGGCGCGCTATTGCTTTTTCCACCATCTCGGCGCGCTCGGCCTGCGTGTACGGCTTGAGCCCGAACTGGCGCGCCGCCGCTTCGTCGATATAGATATGCGGATAAGCGCTGCTCGTCGTCTGTTCGGTGCAGCCGTAGGGATAGGTCAGCAGGCCCTGCACGGCGCTGCGCACGTCGATCGGCGCCTTGTCGGAAACGGTCAGCGTCGCCGCAACGCTCGCCCGAATGAGCCCGCCAAGTTCGGCGTCCCTGATTTCGAGCGACTCGCCGGCGGGGATGACAAAGCGCCTCGTCACGCTCTGGCGCGGCGTCGGCGCCTGCACCTGGAGCGGGAAGCTGCGGTCGATCTTGAGCAGCGGGCTTTCGATGCGCACCGTAACTTCGGTCAGACCGATCGCGCTGCCAGTCTGGATCGGAATGGTCAGGACACGCTTCTCTTGGTCGCTGAGGGTCAGCTTTTGCTCGCCATTTTTGACGACGAGGCCGTCGCCGTTGGTGACGCTGATGCGAACGTCCTGCGACGCGCCGGCCAGGTTCTGCACGTCCATGGCGAGCAGCGCGCTGTCGCCGACCAAAAGAAAGCGCGGGGTGGCGAGTTCGACGATGAGCGGCGCGGCGACGGTCACTTCCTGTTCGTGCATGCCGAAGCGATCGCCGGCGCTGACCACGGCCATAAGACGCAGGCTGCCGTTAAAGTCGGGGACGTTGAGCGTAATTTCCGCCTCGCCGCGCGCGTCGAGGGCGACCGGGCCGCTAAAGAGGTCGATGAGACGGAGTTTCTTCGGCATGCTCTTGGTCGGCTTTGGCGCCGCGTCGCCGCCAAACTTGAGCTTGCCTTTCTGGCCGTCCATTTTCTCGATCAGCCGGCCATAGACGTCGTAAGCGTCGGCGCCGTAGCGCAGCTTGGCAAAGAAGAAGGCGAAGGGGTCGGGGCTCGCATAGTGCGTAATGTTGAGGATGCCGACGTCCACCGCCGACACGGTGACCATCGCGCTTTCGCCGGTTTTGGTCGCCGCCGCTTCGGGGACCTTGATCTTGACCTTGAGCGGCCGATCGGGCAGCATTTTCTGCGGCGCGTCGATGGCCACGGCAAGCTGGCGCGGGACGCGCTCGAGCGGCAGATGCACGAGTCCGAGCGCGCGCGCCGGGGTGACCTTCTCGCCGGCGTTTCCGGGGCGCAGCACCATCACCGAAACGTAGATGTCGTGTCGCTTCCAGTCCTTGTCGACCGGGATGTCGATGGTCGTCGCCTCGGCGGCGAGCGACATGCGGCGCACCGACAACGCCTTGTTGCCTTCAACGGTGACCAGCGCTTCGCCGGCGTGCGGTGGCGTGATCGTCAGGCGCGCCGTCTCGCCGTCGGCGTAAGCCCGTTTGTCGAACTTGAGCGCAACGCGGTCCGGGCGAACGCCCTGCGTTTCGTCATCCTGGGCCGACCAGCCGGCGTAAAAACGATAGCGCGCCGTGAGTTGGGTCTCCGGATCGAGTACCTCGATGCGGTAGCGGCCGTAGCCGACCGGCAGCGCGATCTTGCCGCGTCCGCCGGCCGGAACTGACACCTGCGTCGTGGCGACGAGTTCGTCGGTCTCAGAAAAACCCGAGTTCCAGCCGCGCTGGTCGTCAAAGCGCCAGTAATAGTTGCGGTCCTCGCGAAACAGGCGGACCGGCAAGGCGCTGCCGGCTTTAAGCCCGCCGTTGGCATCGGCGCGGATCACTTCGAATTCGGCCGGCGCGCCTTCGCGCGCGTAGGCGCCGACGAACATCGGGCGCATGCCGACGAGCACCGGCGCCGGCCAGTAGATGCGCTCGATACTGCGCACCACCGGGCGGCCGCCGCTTTCCAGCAGGCTGATCGTCGCCCGTACGGTAAATGGCGAGCGGCGCTTGAGAACCGGCGCGAGGTCAACGGCAAGACTCGCCTTGCCTTCATCGTCGAGCACTCGCTCTTCAAGTTCGCTTCTCGACTTGACCGTCTCTTCGTCGGCGTCGCCGAAAACGAACCCGGGTAGTTTTTGCGCCAGCGGGTTCTTGTTGCGTTCGCTGTTGACCACGCCGAGCAGCCGGTTGCCGGACGCCGGCGCGCCGTAAAGGTAGCGGCCCGAAACGTCGAGGTCCCAGCCCTTGTCCACGTCGAGCGGCGCGTTGTCGGCGGCAAGTTCGAGCTTCATGCGCTCGGGAAGAAACTCCTCGACGGCAAAGCGCATGACGCTCGCGGCGAGCTTGGCCGCCGGGTCGGAGCGCAGTTCGAGCGCCCACGAGCCGGTCGGCGCATCAGCCGGCAGCTCGATGGCGCGCCGGAAATAGCCGGCAAATTTTTCGTCGGGCTGCCAGCTCGCCGTCCATTGCGCCTTGCCGTCCGGACGGCGCAGGAGCGCCTGGATCGGCTGTTGCGCGACACTACGGCCGTCGGCGTCACGCGCCATCACCGAGACGTCGAAACGTTCGCCGGGCCGGTATAGGTTGCGGCCGCTGTAGGCGAAAAGACGCACCGGAGCGTAGGGCATCCCCGAAACGTCGAACTCGGCAAGATCGAGCGCCGGTTCCTTGAGCGCGATCAGCGACATCTGGTCGCCTTTTTTGGCCATCACAAGCCTCGCGTTCTTCGGGCGTTCGGCGAAGAGCGCGCGACCGTCGCCGTCGCTCTCGGCACGCGACAGCGTCTTGCCCTGCGCGTCGATCCAGCTCACTTCAGCGCCGTAAACGGCGTTGGCGCTCTTCAGCGAGCTGACGTAGGCGTCGGCGCCGCCGCTCTGATACTGGCGCAGGTGCAGACCGAGGTCGCTGACGTAGAAGTAGGTCGTCTGGAATTCGTAGCGAAAGCGGTTCGGTTGCGACATCACCGCGACATAGACGCCGGGCTCGCGCAACGCCGGGATGCCCTCGACCGGAATAAAGGTCACGCTACGCCGGTCGACCTTCTGTTCGGTGAGAAAGCGGCCGACAAAAACGCTCGCTGTCATCGCATGCAACTGGTCGAGGTCGCTGAGGGCGACCGCGCCCTTGAGCCGCGTCCCGCTCTCGTGGTAATCAACGTCGCCTTCCTCATCGCCGGAACGCGAAGGCGCGCTCCGCGCCGGCCCGGCGACAACCCGTTCGAGGAAGTTGGCCAGTTGATCGGGTTTTACCTTGAGAAACTGGATATCGACTTCAGGCACGTTGACCGTCGTAACCGGCAGGCCGCCGTTCTGCCCGGCCGGCAGCACGACGCCGCGGCTGGCGAAATAGAAACCCGGCGACATGGCCGCTGTCTGGATCGAAAAGCGTTCTTCGCCGGCGAGCTTGACGCCGCTTTTCGCCGGCAGGCCGGGCTCGACGCGAACAACGTAGCGCGTTTGCGGCTTGATATGCGGGAAAAAAAGCAGACGCGGGTTTTCACCAACCGCCCAGGCGCCGGCAACCGGTTTGCCGTCGTCGAGCCGGGTATCTTCGGCGCTGCGGCTGACGATCGTTTCGGCGCCCGCCGCGTTCGTCCCGTCCTCGTCTTCGACACGCGGGCGGTCCGGCTTGCCGCCACTACTCAAAGTCGGCATTTCGAGCACGTGGACGAATTTGCCGAGGTCGGCCCTGCTGTCGAGCGGCAGGCTGAACGACAGCGCCAGTGCCGGCGAGCCGTCAACCTCGCGTTGCGCAGCATCGACCACTTCGAAAGCGCCGCCAGCGTCCGCCGCCGCGCTGATCTCGCCCGCGCTACGCAGCGCAAAATAGCCAGCCACGGCGAGAACGAACACGAGGCCACTGACGATCGGCGCGACCCGCCGGATATTGATCCGTTTGCCAAAGAACATGCCGCCTCCCGAATACGTCCAGCGAATCGCCATCCTAACCAGTAATTACCGCGCAAGGAATGAAAACGCGCGCGCAAAGGGGCGTCGGCCGCTTTTCTTGCGTCGTGACCGGGAGAGTCTGCGAAAATAGCGCCCTGAAACGGCCGCGTCAGGCGCGAGCGACGCGGACGACCTGATGCTTACGACGAATCCCGGGAAAATCGATGAACTTCACTGAATCGCTCACCGCCGCGTGGGAAAAGAACAACTCGCTGCTCTGTGTCGGCCTCGACCCCGACCCGGCGAAGTTTCCGGCGCATCTTAAGGGCCGGCCGAATGCCACCTTCGAGTTTTGCCAAACGATTGCCGACGCAACGGCCGACCTCGTTTGCTGCTTCAAGCCGCAGATCGCCTACTTCGCCGCACAACGCGCCGAAGACGAGCTCGAAGCGCTGATCGCGCACATCCACGCAAAACACCCGGGAATCCCGGTCATTCTCGACGCCAAGCGCGGCGACATCGGCAGTACCGCCGAGCAATACGCCGTCGAAATTTTCGAGCGCTACGGCGCCGACGCGATCACCGTCAGTCCCTACCTCGGGCGCGATTCGATAGACCCCTACCTCGCCTATCCCGGCAAGGGCGTCATCCTGCTCTGCCGGACGTCGAACCCGGGCGGCAGCGACCTGCAGGCGCTCGACGTCGGAACGCCCGAACAGCCCGAGAAGCTCTACGAGCGCGTCGCCCGTCTGGTTGCCAGCGAATGGAACGCCAGCGGGCAGTGCGCACTCGTCGTCGGCGCGACGTTCCCAGCCGAAATCGCGCGCGTGCGCGAAATTGTCGGCGACATGCCGCTGCTCGTTCCCGGAGTCGGCGCGCAGGGCGGCGACGTGCAGGCGACGCTCGAAGCCGGCCGTACGGCCAAAGGCAGCGGGCTGATGATCAATTCATCGCGCGCGATTCTCTACGCCAGTAAGGGCGAGGATTACGCGCAAGCCGCGCGCCGCGTCGCGCAGGAAACGAGCGCTACGATCAACCGCTATCGCTGATTGCGCCGCCGGCCGCAGCTAGGCGATCCTGACGGCGAGCCCGCGCTCGGCCGATTCGTAGAGCGCGCGCACCAAGGCCACAGTGTTGCGCGCCTGGCGGCCGTCGATGAGTAGCGGTGTATTGCCGCGCAGCGCGAGAACCATGTCCTCGATCTGTTTCTGGTGACCGGCAAAGCTGATCTGGTCGGGCGAGCCGGCGCCCGACGCTGACACCTCGCCGGCGCCGAGCGCGCGCAGTTCGGCGTCCTCCGGGCGCGACTCGAGGAAATCCCAGCGCACGATGCGCTCGTCCTCGATCGCCGCCGAACCGAACTCACCGCAGATTTCGATGCGCCGCTCCCAACCCGGGTAGGCGGCGGTCGTCGCCTCGATCGACCCCAAAGCACCGCTGGCAAAGCGCAGCGTCGCCGAGGCCGTATCCTCGGCCTCGATGCCCAGGTGCACGCGCCGCGTCTTGAAAGAAAACACTTCTTCGGGCATTCCGGCCAGCCACTGGAGGAGATCGACGGCATGAATCGCCTGATTCATCAGCGCGCCGCCGCCGTCGAGCGCCAGCGTACCTTTCCAGCCACTGTAGTACTGCGCTGTACGGTGCCATTTGACGTAGGCGCTGCACAGCGCGAGACGGCCGAAGCG
>Ga0136636_10002111_pt1 | contig 11820 bp, 9 predicted proteins | sample AntDrymUQ8522106_2_FD_104653 | JGI IMG/M metagenome (GOLD analysis project Ga0136636, IMG submission 104653) | Polar desert sand microbial communities from Dry Valleys, Antarctica - metaG UQ852 (21.06) | ecosystem: Environmental > Terrestrial > Soil > Desert | place: Antarctica: Dry Valley... | reverse complement strand
TAGCGAAGCGGCACCGCTGACCTGGGCCAAACTGATCACCGGACTCGAATACGACAGACGAGGGCCGCCATGAGACCCAAAGAGCGTTCCTTCGGGACCTTTTGGGGCGGTCAGTCCCGCGCCAGGTAGAGAATCGGCTGTCAGGGTTGGGGCGCGTTCGGCTTCGTCCGCAGGAGGGAGGCGGAGCTCGCGAAAGACCGCGGCCAGTCAGGCTGCAAGGACCGCCTGCGCGACTTCGTTCAGCGCTGCTGCGTGTGAGGCGACTTGCACGATGCCGACGACGTTCGCGGCGCCTTCAAGGCCGATGACTTTCTTCCCGAACTGGAGTCCGAGCGCGACCTCCGAGAGTGTCCCGTAGCTGTCGCCGATGACGACGAGGCAGAAGGAAGCGCGGGCGATCAGCGCGTTGCGCGCTTCGCCTATCCCGGTCGCGATGATGATACCGACGTGCGGGTTGGCAGACGCCGGATCGGCCTCCGGTAGCATGCCGATGGCGACGCCGCCCTCGCTACTGACGCCGCGACAGACCGCTTCCATGACGCCCTGGCGGCCGCCGCAGATCACAGCCAGGCCCATGCGCGCGAGGCCGCGTCCGACCATTTCGGCGCAGTGCTGCTGCCGGCGCGACGCTTCGCGCGGGCCGATGACGCCAACCGGAACGCGCAACGGGGAGCCGCTTTCGCGCTGCAGCCAGGCGCTCGCAGCGAGCGCGTCAACCGCTTCGCCCGAACTGCGCGTGCGGCGTTTTGCCCAGACGCGCTGCCATGCGTCGAAGCGGCGGCCTTGTGCGTCGAAAAGAAGGCCGCGCTCGCGGTCCAGACTATAAATGGCGTTCATGACGGCTCCCAAACCATTCTCCGGTGGCCATGATCGCCGCGCACGTCGCGGTGATCATCAAGGCCAGCGCGGCAGCGGCTGGGAAGTCGGTGCCGGTTTCGGAAATGAGGCTGTAAAGTTGCAGCGGCAGGATTTTCAGCTGCGTGCCGACGAGCGCGAGCGCCGTCCCGTAAGCCCCGAAAACGACCGCAGCGACGAGGCAGAACGATGCGCCCAGTGGCGCTGCGACCTGCGGCAGCAGCACTTGGCGCAGCGCCTGCCCAGGCGTCGCGCCAAGTGACTCGGCGACTTGCAACTGCGCCCGGTCGAAGTTGACGAGGACCGATAGCATCCCCATGACAACGCGCGGAATCAGATAGTACGACGACGCGAAAGCGAGTCCTGTCGACGTGAACAAAGCCTTGCCGATGACGCTCGCGTCGAAGCCCGCGTAGGCCAGCAATTGCGTGAAGAAACCGGCGCGGCCGTAGCCGAGAATAAAGCCGTAGGCGACGATGAGGCCGGAGAAGGTCAGCGGCAACGCGATGATCAGCGAATTGAAGGTGCGTTGCCGTTCGGGCAGCCGCGAAAGGTGCAGCGCGACGGCAAAACCAACGAGGGTCGACAGGGTGGCAGCGACGAGGGTCAGCGACAAGCTGCCGGCGAGCGAAGGCCAGAAACCCGGCAGCGCGAGGACGCGAGCAAACGCCCGCGTTCCCTCGCGCAACGCATCGCGCGCGACCACCGCCGTCGGCAGGACGAAGAACATCGCCAGAAAAGCCGCTGCCGGTGTCGCCAGAAGCAGATGCGTGCGCAGTCGCATGATGAAGTGGGCTGTGGCCTACTTCATTTCTGTCGCGGTCGCCCAGCCCTTGTCGATCTCGGCTTTCTTCGCCGCCGCCGCGCGCACGTCGAGCGGACGCACCTGCGGTGAAGCCGGCAACTTGTTTGCTACCGAGTCGGGCAGCTTGATTCCGGGAACCGACGGACGCACGAATCCTTCGGCGAAAATGCCCTGGCCAAAATCGGTCATGATGAGGTTGAGCCAGAGCTTGCCGGCGTTCGGGTTCGGCCCCCTTTCGACGAGGCTGATACCGTAGGGCGCCGCGGTCGACGCCTCCTTCGGGATGACCACCGCGACTGCGTCGCCGAGACCGTCGACGTACTTCGCCTTGAGTCCGTCGTTCTCGTACGAAATCCAGATCGGAATCTCGCCCTTGAGGAACTGTGCGTAAGGTGTCGTTCCGAGGACGCGTAGCACGTTGCCCGATTTGTGCAGCTTTCCGAGGTAGTCGAGTCCGGGCTGGATGTTGTTCATGTCGCCGCCGGCGCCGAAGTTCGCGGCGAAGGTGAGTACCTGGCCCACGCCTGTCGAGCGCGGGTCAAGATACACGACCGAGTTTTTGTATTCGGGTTTGAGCAGGTCGGCCCACGACTGCGGAACGTTTTTCACGAGCTTGGTGTTGACAATGAAAGCGACGGTCAGCGAATGGACCGTAAACCAGCGCCCTTCCGGATCACGAAAAACCTCCGGCAGCTTGTCGAAATTGACGGGCTTGAACGGCGCAACGAGGCCCTTGCTCACGGCGTCGATCGCCGATGCGGCGAAGTAATAGGCGGTGTCGGCCTGCGGACGATTTCTCGACTTGTCGAGCGCAACGACCGTCGCCGCCGAGCCGAGATCGTTGTAGACGATTTCGACTCCCGGATAGCGCTTCTTGAAAGCGGCGAACTGAGCGGCCCAGTTGGCCCAAGTCGGGCCGGTGTCGAAGCTCACGACCATTCCCTCCTGCTTTGCTGCTTCGAAAAGCGCCTTTTCGCCGGGATAGAGTTCGGGCGAATCGAGTACCGTTTGCGCCGTCACGCCCGAGACGAACAGCGCAGTCAGTGCAGCGAGGAACCAGCGTTTGGTTTGCATTGCTTCTCCTTCACAACGTGGGTAGGAACTGTACCGCTTGGCGCGGCACGTGGATGTGCGCGAAGTCCTCGCGCGAGGGGGTATCGATCTTGAGCATGCCTTGCCCGACAGCAAGTTCGAGCTCCCGGCTGGCGCCGAAGAAGCGGTCGTGCACGATCGTCGCCGGGAAATTGTTTTCGCCGGCCAGGCTTGCCGCCGGTTCGATTTTTTCGGGGCGGACGAGAAGCTGGACAGACGTTCCGACCGGGTAAGCGTGCGGCGGCGTGACGAGCCGACCGATCGGCGTATCGACCGCGTCGCTGGCGACGACGGTGCTCGTGATCAGGTTGGCACGACCGATGAAACTGGCGACGAATGCGTCGGCTGGATAGTCATACAGCACGCGCGGCGCGGCGACCTGGATCAGGCGCCCGTCGTGCAGCACGGCGATTCGGTCGGCGAGCGAGAGCGCTTCGTCCTGATCGTGCGTAATCAAAAGAGAGGCGATGTTCTGCTGCTTCTGGATGCGACGGATTTCATCGCGCATCGACACGCGAGTCGCCGCGTCGAGTGCCGAGAGGGGCTCGTCGAGGAGCAAGACGCGTGGCTTGAAAACGAGCGCACGCGCGAGCGCAACGCGCTGCTGCTGTCCGCCGGAGAGCGCTGCGGGCAGGCGCTCGCCGTAGCCTGAAAGCCCGACCATGTCGAGCATCGCTTCGGCTTGCCGCCTGCGATCGGCAAGTTCGATGCCGCGCACGCGCAGCGGATAGGCGACGTTTTCCCAGACGCGCATGTGTGGAAAGAGTGCATACGACTGGAAGACGATGCCGCATTGCCGGTCGCGAACGCTCACCGCCGTCACGTCTTCGCCGGACAGGAGGACGCGGCCCGTCGCGCAAGGCAGAAATCCTGCGATGAGTTTGAGCAGCGTCGTCTTGCCGCAGCCGCTCGGTCCTATACAAACGAGAAGTTCGCCCGGAGCGATTTCGAGGTCGATGTCGAAGACGCCGGCCTTTCCGCCAGGATAAGTAAACGACGTATTTTCCAGACGGACCGACGGTCGCTCGTCCATGCTAGCCCTTCCCTGTAGATGCGCGCGCCGCGCCGCGTGCCGCGTAAGCGCCGGTTACCGAAGCGGTCAAGGCCAGCGCGAGCAGGATCACCGTCGCCGCGCAAGCAAAACCGGTCGCGCCGTAAAACGCCTGCAGCAGAACGACCGGATACGTGCGGTTAAGGAAACCCGATACCAGGTTCGAGAACTGGAACTCGCCGATAGACAGCGCCGTGACGATGATGAGACCCGACAGGATCGAATGGCGGATCGCCGGCAGGACGATGTGGAAGAATCGCTGCAGTGACGAGCTACCGAGCGATTCAGCCGCTTCCTCTAGTGTGCGCAGTCCGAGCCGCTGCATGTCGGCGACGACGGTTTGCAGGAAATACGGCATCCAGAGAACGATGTGGCCGGCGATCAACAGCCAGACGCTGCCGAGCCAGGGCAGCGCGTCCGACGAGAAGGCGAGGATAAAGCCGAACGCCAGGACGAGCGGCGGCAGTGCCACCGGCAACTGGTAGAGGATTCGCGCCAAGGCGCGAATTTTCTGGCTTTGCGCGCGGAACACGGTGTAAGCGAGGGGCAGCCCGATCGCGACGCAGGCGATCGCGGTGACGACGGCGACGAAGAGACTCGTGGAAAACGCGCGGCGAAAGCTCGGGTCAGCGGCGACCTCGACATACCACTTGACAGTGAAGCCGGTCGGTAACAGCGTGTTAAGCCAGAGGTCGCCGAACGAGCCGATGAAAAGCAACGCGATCGGCAACGCCAGATAGACGAGATAGCCGACAGTAATCCAGCGTACTTTCATCGCTGCCGGGTAGTTTCGAAATTCACGAAGAGCGTTGTCATCATGCGTCTCATGTCCGCTTCGGAAGCGCTATCACTATGCCATCAGATTGACGAAACAGTCATGACCGCGATCGCGCTCTGCTACGACCCATTTTTCTAAAAATAGTGCGCTCGACGCGTGAATAGTTCCGATCGACGTCGTTCGGACGTCGCCGGAGCACATTCACCGATATGCGGGTTGCCGGACCGACTTTACCTTGCAATTGCAACGCCGGCTCGTACCGACCGCAGACAGACAGCACCGCGCAACCGGCGGCGACGAAGGACAGGGCGAGGCCGAAGAAGGGGATGGCGAGGCAGGCGAGGGCAAGCGCCTGTCCTCATTCACTGCGTTCGATTTCGCTGACGCTGAATTCGCCATCCGATTTGTCGGCGGCGTAATCCTTGAGGCGGTTATAGAGCGTCTTCAGGCTAATACCGAGGGCGGCTGCCGTGCGCTCCTTCTGGTTGTTGAAGTGCTGCAAAGTCGACAGGATGAGCAGACATTCGGCGTCGGCCATCGACGTGCCGAGCGGAATGGTGATGCTGGCTCTTTCGACGCTGTTGGTGGCCGGCGCCGTGCTGCTCGCCCGCGGCGGGACGATCACCGGGCTCGTTGGGCCGTCGGTCGGCAGCCATTCGTCGGTGACGATATCGCCCGAGGCCATCACGTAGGCGCGTTGTACGACGTTGCGCAGCTCGCGTACATTGCCCGGCCAGTGGTAGGCAGCCAAACGCACCAGCGCGGCCGGCGAGAAACGCTTGTTGCGGCCTTCTTTTTCGCACACCTTGATCAGAAAATGCTCGCTGAGCAGGGCGACGTCTTCGCTGCGCTCACGCAGCGGCGGCAAGTCAATCGGGAAGACGTTGAGCCGGTAGTAAAGGTCCTCGCGCAGCTTGCCGCTAGCGACCGCTTGCTCGGGCGGCCGGTTGGTCGCGGCGATGATGCGCACGTCGGTATCCTGGAGCACCGTCGATCCGACGCGCATGAAGGTGCCGGTTTCGAGCACGCGCAGCAACTTGACCTGCAGTTCGGGCGGCATTTCGGTAATTTCATCAAGGAACAACGTGCCGCCATGGGCGCGTTCGAAAAACCCCTGATGCTGGCGTTCGGCGCCGGTAAAACTGCCTTTCTCGTGGCCGAAAATTTCGCTCTCGATCAGATTCGGCGAAATTGCGCCGCAATTGACCGCAAGGAAGGGGCGCGTACGTCGGCGCGACAGGTCATGCACGATGCGCGCGACGACCTCCTTGCCGGTGCCGCTCTCGCCGGTCACGAGCACGGTCACCGACGTAACGGCAACGCGGGAGATCTGTTCGTAGATGCGCTGCATCGGCGCCGAGCGGCCCCACAACTGACCGAAGTGGCCGGTCTGCTGCCACTCGGCGTTAAGCGTATCGACTTCGGCCTTGAGCGTCGACGGCGGCGTCACGCGCGACAGGATGCCCTGCAACTGGGCGATATTGACCGGTTTGATCAGGTAATCGACGGCGCCGAGACGCAGAGCCTGGATTGAACTTTCGAGGCTTGCATGCCCGGTAATCAGGACGACTTCCGACTGCGAGAGCAGCGAACTATCGTCGAAAAGTTCCATGCCGTTGCCGTCAGGAAGCAACATGTCGAGAAGAACGAGATCGGGTGGTTGCAACGCCAATTGGCGTCGAGCATCACGCAGGGAATGGGCGACTGCCACCGTGAACTTCTCGGTAGCGATCAGGGCGGCCATCATCTCGGCCGAGTCGATGTCGTCTTCGACGACCAAAGCGTGACTCATAAGGCACTCGTCTCTCAGGGTAACGAAGGTTCAGTGTTATATACGCGGGCTGTATGCAGTGCCGACCGTCATGCCAACTGACGCGGCGGACGCGGTGAAATCATCGGCCTGTCGGCGTGCGCCGCGCAATAAAGGATAGCTTAAAACGGCTCTTGCTGATGGGAAAGACCGTTATTTCGCCATTGTAACGCGATGGCCCGCAGCACCCTCTTCGCTCATTAACGAGCGGGCCCGTAAGTCGGGCCTGAGGACGGCCGATCCCCAGGGCGATCGCAGTTCGCCGGTGTTGCGCGCGAAAAGCGAAGTCGGCACGCAGCTTGCCGCAAAGGTGCGAGCCCGGGTGGCAGCAGTGCTCCCTGTTCGACTATCCGATCTTTTAATCGCCACAAACCTTTCTTTTTACCATTTCCGATCGACGAATGAATGAATCGACGAATCGACGAATCGCCGACCGATCGGCTCCAATGAGGGAAACACCATGATCTACACCGAAAATTCCGCGCTGGTTTCCGAAGGTTCGACCGCCGCTGAGGTTGCAACGATGAGCGGCGAGTCCACGATGACCCAGGGATCGGCAGTGAGCCGAGGCGCGACGAGCGCCGAGGACCGCGTCAACCGTCTGGCCCAAGGCGCGCACGCCGCCGTCGACCGCATTGCCGAGAAAGCCATTCCGGCCGTCCAGCGGCTGCGCGGTGGAGTCAATAGCGCCGCGGCAACGCTGCGCACGCGCGCCGACGACCTCGATGGAATGCAAAGACGCTGGGTTGAAAGTTCGCGCGGCTGCGTCCGCAATCATCCGCTCGTCTCCGTCGGTGCGGCCGTCGCGGCGGGCATGATTCTAAGCCGACTGATGGGCCGTCGCGATTAGCACGGCTAAATAATCGGCAGGCTCGGCGCCCGTCCCCCACCCTGTGCGGAGGGCAGCCGACCCGCCGCCTGCCTTTTCGGAATGTCTTCGCGGCTGCCCGTTCGCCGCCGCCCTTTCCCCGTTAGCGTCTCAGCGAACACGGACGCTCAGGCGTCGATCGCCGCCAGGATGTCCTGTAATTTCTGCAGATCGACCGGCTTTAACAGGTAGTCGTCGAAGCCTGAAGCGAGCGCCTGCTCGATATCCGCCGCGTTGCCATAGCCGGAGAGCGCGATCATGCGGCCGGCAAACCCCCCCGACCGGCTGCGCTTGGCAACGGCATATCCGGTCAGCCCGGGCAGGCCGATATCGACGATTGCCACCTCGGGACGTACGTTGAGCAGCAGGGCCAACCCGCTAACGCCGTCGGTGGCCGTCCATACCGTGTGGCCATCCACTTCAAGGACCGTGCTCAGGGCGTCGAGCACGTCTTCGTTATCCTCGATGATGGCGAGGCGCCGCGGTCGTGTTTGGGAAAAGGTTGGTCGTTGTACGGTCTGTACCGGCGCCTCGACCGCTGGCAGGCGGGCGCAGATCGCTGTCCCGTTTTCGTTGGTCTCGGCGCTGGTACTGCCGCCGTGCAACTCGACCAGTCGCCGCACGAGGGTCAGTCCGACGCCGAGTCCGCCATCATGCCGGTCGAGTCCGCGTTCGCCCTGTACGAACATGTCAAAAACGCGCGGTAGCAATTCGGGCGAAATGCCGGGGCCCGAGTTGATCACTTCGAGCAGCGCGTCGTTCGCGTCGCGCGCGACGCGAACCTTGATGCTTCCGCCCGGCGGCGTGTACTTGATGGCGTTGGTCAAAAGATTGTTGACCACTTGCTCGATGCGCGTAGCGTCGGCGTCAATCCAGACTTCTTGGAGGTCAACGGTGAATTCGTGCCGGTCAGACTGACCGGTGATCTTTAAGGTATCGATGCTGCGCTTGACGCGCGCGCCCAGGTCAAGGCTGTGCCGCGATAGCGCGATGTGACCCGAGATGACGCGCGCAACGTCGAGCAGATCGTCGAGCATGTGCGCCAGATGATGTGTTTGCCGGCCGAGGATACGGCGCGCATTGACCTCGAGCTCGGATGTTCCGCCGACCCGGTTGAGCACGGCGATGGCCGAAGTGACCGCCGACAGCGGATTGCGCAGTTCGTGGCTGACCATGGCCAGGAAGACGTCTTTGGCACGGTTGGCCGATTCTGCTTCGAGACGGGCGGCCTGCTCGCGGGCGATCAGCGCCAGGCGCTCGCGTTCGGCCGCCTTGTGTTCGGTCAGGTCTACGGTAACGCCGATGATGTGTTGTGGCTGTCCAGCGTCGCCGTAAATCAGTTGAATGCGTGATGACAGCCAGAGTTCGGTTTCATCCTCAAGCTGGACCGAGTAATTGAACGTTTCCTTCTCCTGGCGGGCGGCGATGGCCTTGTGTAGTTCCCGTTCGATACGCTCCCGCCCCCCTTCGCCGATGAAACGCGCCCAGTCGAACAGCGACTTTGTCGTCTGATTGTCGGCAAGTTTCAGTAGTTTGCTCAGGCCTGGCGTCCATGCCAACGCGTCCGTCGCGACGTGGTAGTGAAAAAAGCCGACATGGCCGGCTTCTTGAGCGAGGTCGACAAGGCGCTGGCTTTCGCGCAGACGATGTTCTGCGTCGATCAGGCGGGCTTCGCCGGCCTTGCGTTCGGTAATGTCGACGACCGCCCCGATCGCCCCGCGGGGGTGACCGGCGTTATCCCACAACGGCACGGCATTGACGATGACGAAGGTCGGCGCGCGGCCCTCGATCTGGAGCTCGAGTTCCATGTCGCGCGTCGATTCGCCAGCCGCCGCAGCGCGCTGTAGCGGCTGCTGGTCGGCGGACAGCGGCTGGCCCTCATGGAGCACCTGAATAAAGCCGCTGGCATGCGATGCGGAGGTCCCGAAAAGCCGGTCCATGGCAGTGTTGTGGGTGATGTTCCGGCAGTGTGAATCCTGCGCGAAGGCAAGCCCGATCGGGCTGCTGCTGAGCAGCGTTTCGAATTCGCCGGCGCGCTTTTGCAAGAGGTCATTCTTGTACCTGAGACCTTCCTGAGCGGCCCTGTTCTGAACCTGAAAGGCGACCAGCGCATCGCGCAGCAGGGCAATCTCGCGTACCGCGATGGGCTCGTACGACGAAGGGATTTCGTTGTGCGACAGTTTGTGCAGCGGCTGCGTCATCCGCCGCGCCACCGAGAAAGCGAGCAAGACGCCAAGCAGCAGGCAGACGAGCGAGACTGCCGTAGCAATCGCCATGTCGCGCTGATACGTGCGACCGATCGGCGCCGCCGGAATGCCGATGCCGACCCCCCAGCCTGACAGCGGAACGGTATCCCAAGCGGCGTAGCTCGATCCGCCCTCGAACATCGCCAGCCGGCCGCTGCCCGACCCCTGCCCGGCGATCATCTGGACGTTGGCCGCCGGGCGCGGGGTGCCGACAAAAACTTCGGGCGCGTGGTTGCGCGCAATCAGCCGCTCGTTGCGGTCGAAAAGTGCCGCCACCGCATCGGCAGCGAGGCCGGAACTCTCGACGAGGTTTTGCCACACCGAAACCGGGATGCGCGCGCCAAGCAGGTAACGCACGACGCCGTTTACGCGCACTGGGACTTCGATACTGGTAGCGTAGTTCGCCTTGCCGTTCTCGCCGAGAAGGTTGGAGATGAACGTCTGTTGCGCGACGGGGCGCGCCAAGAACTCGGCGAGGTCACGGTCCTGCGGGTAGGAATAGGGTCCGGGCGGCGCTGTGTCGAAGTGCACCGCGCCGCCTGGCGAGATCAGATAGATCCCGCTCCAACCGGGACGCAGCAGCGGCTCGGTGAGCAGCCTCTGCTTGAAGAGCTCGGCCTCGCCGCGCTGGATCGGCGCGGTATACGAGATGATCGTCAGCGCGTCGATCGTCGACTGGAGTTCTCGGTTAACGTTCTGCGCAAATGCTTTCGCGCTGCGCCGCATATCGTCCTGCATGCGCTCGCGCTGGCTGTTTCCGTCAGCGATGATGCGGTAGGTCATCAGGCCAGCGAACGGCAGGATCGAGACCAGCATCATGACAAGAAGATAGGTGCGCAGCGACGCCGTGGGCCAGCCCAGACGGACGCCGCGCAGAAATCGAGGAGATTCTTTCATAGGCCGTTCAGCGTTGCAAAAGATACGCCCGCGCCACGGCGTGGCGCGCGCCAAGTCCGTCGATTATGCACACATGCAGGCCGCCGTGCACGCGCCGCACGGGTCTTGCCCGAGATACGGGCATATCGATTGCTCGTTCGGCTGACGGCGATGCCAGGCCGTACCCGGTGGGCCAAGCAGCAACATTTGACAGGAATCGACATGAGTCCCTTCAATGAACGCGACGACAAAACATGGTAAGCAATACCGGCCCGAAGGAAGAAATCCCGTCCCGCCAGGGTGCCTGGAAGTATATCGATCGACAGGGTGCCGGGCCTCACCTCATGACGTCTAGCACGCTCACCGGGACGCGGGTTCTCAACCGTCAGGACGAGACGCTCGGAATAATCAGCGACATCGTGCTGAACGTCGAGGAAGGCGGGATCGCCTACGCCGTGATGGCCTCTGGCGGTTTCATGGGCATTGGCGAGCGCTTGTTCGCGCTGCCGTGGTACGCGCTCGCCCTCGATATGGAGCGCCAGTGCTGTGTGCTCAACGCCGAGCAATCGGAATTCGACGAAACGCGCGGTTTTGATAAGGACCATCTGCCCGAATCGCCGTAAGGGCGACGCAGCCGGCCCTACGCTTCGCTGACGCCCCGCCCGAGGAACCTGGAAGGGCATTGGGCATGGCGATTGCTCGACACGGGCAAGGCCGTGGACGACGATCGCCGCATCCGTGGGCCCGGCACTGCCCCTTTTTCTGTGGAGAATGCCATGCAATCACTCGCCTTAAGGGTTGAGCGTCAGCCGCAACACTATCCCGTTCCAGCGCGCGCGCCGGCCCTGGTCACCGTAGCTAAACGTACTTACGAGAACCGTCTGCTCAGGGCGCTTCCGCGTGAAGTGCAGGACCGTATCGGGCCGCACCTCGAGCGCATCGAATTGCCGCAAGGCGCGGTACTCTACGAGGCCGGCGCGCAAGTCAGATACACCTACTTTCCGGTCAACTCGATCGTTTCATTGCTCTACGTGATGGAAAATGGCGACTCTGCACAAACCGTCATGGTCGGCTTCGAAGGCCTGGTTGGCGTTTCGCCCTTCATGGGCTGTAAGAATTCACCGAGCCGCGCCGTCATGCAGAGTTCCGGCGCTCTCTACAAGGTGCGTTCCAGCCTGATGGCACAGGAGTTCGTGAACAATGCGCAGGCGACGCAGTTGCTTCTGCGCTACACCCAGTCGCTGTTTATCCAGTTGGCGCAATCGGCCGTATGCAATCGCCATCATTCGCTGGAAAACCAGCTTTGTCGCTGGCTGCTCACGACGCTTGACCGGCTGCACGGAAACGAGATGTACATCACCCAGGAGCTGATCGCCAACATGATCGGCGCTCGCCGCGAAGGGGTGACCGGGGCAGCCGGAAACCTGCAGCGCATGGGC
>Ga0136636_10002110_pt1 | contig 11825 bp, 8 predicted proteins | sample AntDrymUQ8522106_2_FD_104653 | JGI IMG/M metagenome (GOLD analysis project Ga0136636, IMG submission 104653) | Polar desert sand microbial communities from Dry Valleys, Antarctica - metaG UQ852 (21.06) | ecosystem: Environmental > Terrestrial > Soil > Desert | place: Antarctica: Dry Valley... | reverse complement strand
TGTTCTGACTTTCAACAGAGAATTTCCCTGATCGAGGTAATCGATGACGGTTGGATTCGTCAACCCAACGAACTTCGGAATCTCAACTTCCTGGGTGGCTGAAGTCAGTATTTTCTTCTGAACCCTCGGCAATAAGGCTAGTATTTCATTCATTTCAGTTTCAAAGCCAATCTCCAGTGATTTATCGAATTCGTCGAGCACCAAGGTGGTTATAAATTCTGCCGAGAAGTTTTCTCTTCGCAAATGATCGGCAATTCTTCCGGGCGTACCAATCAAAATCGCCGGACGGTGTTTGATCTCCGATTTATCTTTTGAACCTGCTCTTCCTCCATATACCGCATTGGCTTTATACCCGGTACCCATTTCGCGGATCACCTGCTCAATCTGAATCGCCAGTTCGCGCGAAGGAACTACAATCAGCACCTGAACTTCAGGACAATTGATATCCAGTTCAGCAATAATTGGCAACAGAAATGCCAGCGTTTTGCCTGTTCCGGTTGGGGAAAGGATTACAATTTCAGGATTGGAAAGAATGGCCTCCTCAGCTTCTTCCTGCATGACATTGAGTTTCTCAATGTTCAGCTTCTCCAGAATATTCGTTTGATTTTTAATCGGACTTGTCATCCGGCAAAGGTACTTTAATTCAGATGGACTGAGAAACACAATATTTATTTCGCAATTCGCTCTGGTCCAGCGCCAATCTGATCGTCTATCCACTTAACGTTTTCACAAAAAATCAGCAATTCACGTTCAATAAAAGCTTTCACATCAAGTTCATTCTCCTGAAAATAGAGCAAATGAATGTTTGGGCCTGCATCGATGGTAAAGCAAACCGGAATCTTCGATTTTGTACGAAAACGCCGGATACGGCTGATCATTTCCAGACTGGCAGGTTTAAGCAAAATGAATGATGGATTGGAAGTCATCATCATGGCGTGCAAACTCAAAGCTTCGTTTTCGACCACTCCCACAAACTTTTCCTGATTTCCGGTGAGCAAAGCCAAATACAATTCATTCAGGTTTTGGTGTGCCTGTGCGATGCGCGAATGCTGATACAGGTGATTATCCATCAACTGGTGCCCTACCGAACTCGAAACTTCCTTTGTTCCCGAATCAACCAACAGAATGGCATCGCGAAGTCCCGAGAAAATTGGATGAATTCCGCCTGCTAAATTGATCGCGTGTTCGTCGCTAGCCGATTCAAATAAATGCGTCTTCCCCCAGATTGAAAAGCCCGGATACACCGACCGACAGGCACTTCCGCTACCCATTCGTGCCAGTTCCGAAGCCTTTTGCCAAAATTCAGGACTATCCGCTTCTTTCCCTGAAATTGCAAAATCAAGTTCAGTCAGACACAAGGCCAGAGCTCCGAATGAGGAGGCAGATGAGGCAATTCCGGCGGAATGTGGAAAACTATTTCGACTGTGAATCCTGAAATTATACTTATTTATCCACGGCAAATGGATAGAAATTTGGCTGAGATACTTTTCAATACGCTCTCCAAATGAACTTGCCACACCTTCAAAATAAAACTCAACCTTTTGATCGCCGTCTTTGTGAAGTTCGACCGACGTTTCGGTAAACGCATTCCGAAGCACAAAACTCAGCGATGGATTCATTGGTTTCTGGAAATCACGCTTTCCCCAATACTTTACAAGTGCGATATTCGATGGACATTTCCAGTGACTCCAGTGGATGTGCTTTACAGTTCCGGTCATGGTTTTGGTGGTTTTAAAATCAGATCGTCCCATCTAAACAGGGTAGTCAATCCTTTGTTTTCAAAATATTTTTTCACTCCTGAAAAGGAGAGTTTCGTCGAAACCAAATAGAAATCGCCGCCCCAAGCACCCAGCGATTTAATTTCTCCTTTAAAATCGGCGAAATATTTCGATTTCACCGGAGTTTTTCCAAGCACATCAGCAACTAGTTTTTCATGCTGAATAATTAACCGGTTAAATTCATGCTGTTCCCTGCAAATTGCAAACGCATCGGAAATTGTAGTCATTTCAGCAATCAAATTCTCCGGAACGGTCTTCTCATTCAAAAACGAACTGACTTCATTGGCCGTCTTTTTCTTTTGTCCGGAATACACTAAAAACAACTGATCGGTAAACGGATAATCCAAACAGATTGGTTCAAATGGATGATTCCTGACATAGAAGATAGGTCCGTTAGCAGTAGCGCAGGCAATATCGAATCCGGAACCTTTAAAAACCATTTCGTTCAGGACAAACGGATCAATTTTGGCCCACTGCGAAAGCAAGCTTATCAGCGTGCTGCTACTACCCAAACCCCATTCAGGATTGGCTTCCAAAGTCGTTTCGAAATGAGTTCCGGTTTTTGGTGAAAACTCTGGATTCAAACTTCTAATGGTTTTGTATATCCGACTAAGAGTTTCAGCCTTCTCCGGATGACTTGCTTTTATTACTGAAAAATCAGTTGGATTCAGTTCGCACGAAAACCAGACCCTTCCTTTGTAGAAAGCCTGCCACACCAATGATTCTGTAATATTCTGTTCAGAAACAGTAAGGCTTTGCCCAACTTTTAAGGGCAGTGCAATTGCCTTCGCCCCATGAAGAACCAAATATTCTCCGGTTAAAAGCAGTTTGCCATTGGCGCGATATGTTGATGAGAAAGACAAAATATAGTTGCGGTTTTGTGCAAACCTGACGAGGGTTTTGAATCCTGTCAGGTTTATGTAATGCGTTTAAAATTTTTCCAATACGCTTCAACCTTTGAAAACGACACAGTTTTATCCTGAAAATACTTCTGGATTTTACCCCGACTTACCTCCGGAATTTGTAATTGATTTAAAATATTGCTGAGGTGCATTTTCATGTGGCCTTGCTGAATACCGACCGAAACCAATGCTTTTACTGCACCGAAGTTGGATGCCAATCCGGCCACAGCCAAATACATCATCAATTCTTTTGCTGATGGATTATCCAGAATTTTCATGGACAATTTAGCCAATGGATGAACCGAAGTCACACCGCCAATCACACCAACAGCCAAAGCCAAATCGATGCTGAACCGGAATTTTCCATCCTGAATCAGAACATCGGTCAATCCAGAATACTGTCCGTTTCGCGAAGCAAATGCATGTCCGCAGGCTTCGATTGCTCGGAAATCGTTTCCGGTAGCCACTGCCAGCGCATCAATTCCGTTGAAAATCCCTTTATTGTGCGTCACTGCCCGTGAAACATCGGCCTGCGAAATACGGATGGCCTGCTCAAATTTTCGGACAAACAACTCACATTCTTCTGCCGATTTCCCATCAAGAAGATCGGCAACCGGACATTCAACCCATGCATATACCCGACTTTCTGGAGTATAATTGGATAAAATAGCCATGATGATTTCACAATCTTTTTCTTCCCCAGAAAACTTTTCATCGCTTCTGAAATAATCCTGAAGGCTTTTACCAAACTGTTCGAGGCACGAATTGATGAAGTTGGCGCCCATAGCATTGCAAGTTTCAAAACTGACATCCAATTGGAAATAGTTCTGTAAAATATCGGGTAATGATTTCAGTTCAATATTGGGAACGCCACCACCGCGCTCTTCCATTTTGGCTGTCAAAAAAGCACTTTCGGCCAGTAATTTCTCCTGTATTTCAGGAAAGAGCAACTGCAACTGCTCCGGATTTCCCTTCCAACTAAAATGAACCTGTCCTTTTTTTTCGGTGCCCAAAACTTCAGCATGAAAACCTCCTCGTTTGGCCCAAAACCCGGCAGCATTGCCCAAGGCGGCCACCACCGAACTTTCTTCGGAAACCAACGGGAAGAACAAATTCTTGCAATTCACAACAAAATTGGGTGCAATGGAAAAAGGAAAATGGAAAGAGGAAATTGGGTTTTCGCTCAGGTCATCGATGATTTTTTGTATGTATCCATCGGAGTTTTCAAAGCTGGCCAGCCAAATGCCCAGGTCTTCCTGAAAACCATATTTCTGAATTAACGCATCAATGCGCTGTTGCTTGTTGTACTTCGAAAATCCTTTCAGGATGGAGTCATCCATGATAATCGGGATTAATTTTCAAATAAGCTTTAGCCAGACTCAGTGTCTGAACCTGATTTTGAAGGAACTTTTCAAGCGATTCATAGCTTTCCGAAGCATGTTTCAACACAGCCGAAGCCATGCCAAAAACTGCCGGAATCTGGCTTTTGGAAGTCAGATAATATCCATCCAAGGCATTTTGAATTCCTCCTGAAATGATCAGCTGCCGACATGCAGGATTCGGATTTTCTTTCAGGATTTGATTCACGGAATCGACCATTTGGTTGGCTGATTGCCCTACAAATGCGAACGGTAAACTGGCATCGAGTTTTTGCTGATCGCCCCGCAACATTTCGAGTTTCGAAAAATTGGTACCACCGTAGGCGCCAAATTCGATGGCTTCGAGCGGAAGTTCCAACAATCGTCGCAAACTTTCGGGTCCAAAGCCCTGACCAACTTCCTTCACAATAATCTTTAACTGAACCTGATCGCGAAGCTGCCGAATGGTCTGTAATGGTGATTGTTTCAGCCGGTTACCTTCAGGCTGAAACCATTCCTGCATCGGATTGACATGAACAATCAACCCGTCGGCACGTAATTCACTGACCAAATCAACCACTGCCTGAATATTTTTTGATGCGAGTAATTCTTCAACTTGTGCAATACCCAGATTGGCCCAAAATGGCTGATCCCCAATTTCGTCCCTGAAATCAAAGTCTGCCCAATCGGTTTTATCATACAGCAATTTGCGGCACGAACCCAACCCCATTCCCATTCCAAATTCACGACAGGCACGGGCAATATTGCCATTAATTGTCTTCGCAACACCTGTTCCGCCAGTCATGCTCGAAACCCAGATGGGTGTGCGCATTGTTTTCCCCAGAAATTGGATGCTCAAATCTGTGTTTTCAGGATGAGTCGAAAGCATGGGTTCGTAGTTAAACCTAAGATCCTGTTCGGCCAGTTTAGTCTGCGATTCCAGGGCAAGTTTGATGTGTTCGAGTTTGCGATCTGTATTCATGAAATTAATGAATGTTGAAACTTCCGGAAATTTAGTGCTTTTTCTGATGATTCCCACACAGGGTTTTCACTTCGTTTCACCCTGTGCTATTACAATCCGTCCATTCAGGACTCAAATTCCGCTATTGAAGGGGCAATGCCCCGACATGTATTAGCATAGGACGAAATGAAATAGTCCTATGATAACAAATCCAATTATTCCTTCAGGATATTCCTTGAAATTACCATACGGAGAATTTCGGAAGTTCCTTCACCAATTTGCAGTAAACGTTGATCGCGGTAAAAACGTTCGATGGGCCATTCTCGGTTTTTAAACAAGCCGGCACCACCCAGAATCTGAACCGCTTCGTCGGCCACTTCACGGGCAATTTCGGAGCAATAGAGTTTTGCCATGGCTGCTTGTTGGGCAAACGGATGATGGTTATCTTTCAGCCAGCAAGCGTTGTATAAGGTATTTCGGGCATTTTCAATTTTGACTGCCATATCGGCCAGTTTGAAAGCAATCACTTGAAATTCGCTGAGCGATTTGCCAAACTGTTTCCGGTGTTTCGAATATGCTTTTGCCATTTCGAAAGCTCCCTGTGCCAGTCCAAGTCCAATTGCCGCAATCGACAATCGGCCTGAATCAAGTGTTTTCAGCATAATTTTAAATCCATATCCGCGTTCGCCCAACTGGTTTTCGAGCGGAACACGGCAATTGTTAAAACATAATGTGCCGTTATCGGCAGCGCGCCAGACCAACTTATTTTTCATGGATTCGCGCGTAAAACCTTCGCGTTCTTTTTCAATCAGAATGGCTGTAAATTCTTTTCGTCCGTCCTTCTCGCCGGTTAAAGCTAAAGTGGTCATTCCGGACGAAATCTCAGAAGTCCCGTTGGTAATGTACTTTTTCGAGCCATTCACCATAAATTCGTTACCCGAAATTTGGGCAGTCGTTTCAATACCTTGCGCATCAGAACCGGCATTTTCTTCGGTTAGTCCAAAAGCCCAAAGCTTTTCGCCGGTACAAAATGCCGGAAGGAAGGCTTCTTTTTGCTTTTGCGTTCCAAATTCCACGATCGGACCAACGCCCAAAGAATTATGTGCAGCCAGAGTTGCCGCCATCGAACTGTCGACCCGCGCCATTTCTTCAATAGCAATAATGTATGAAAGGTAATCGCTGCCTTGTCCTCCGAATTCCACGGGAGCAGTCATCCCAAGTACGCCGATCTTGCCCATTTCGCGAACCAATTCAACCGGGAAAATCTCTTTCTCATCAAAATCATCAATCACTGGTTTCACAAAAGTCTCAGCAAAATGCCTTACTCTCTCCCTGATCTGGTGATGTTTTTCTTGTAATAATGCATTCATTCTATATAAAGTTCCAAGTTTCAAATTCCACGTTTCATGTTGTTACAGGATTCGAGATACAGGTTACGGGTTAAAACTCGCAACTTGTATCTCGCACCTCGTAACAGTTTTCTTCAAGTTCCACCATTAACTGCTTTTCAATCACAGAATTTCCTTCTTTTACATGCACCAACTTCACCCGGGCATTGACCGGACAAAGCACATGAATTTCAGTCTTCATCGACTCCAGCGTAAGCAATATCTGCCCTGCTTGAACTGCATCGCCATTGCTTATATTTAATTTCAATACCTTTCCAAACAAATCGGCACAAATAAGGTTCTGAAAAATCTTATCCTGACTGGTATTTTTACGATTTAGTAATACTTGACTCATCAGAGAGTTAGAGCGTAACAAAAATGAAAATCCACTCAAGATAACTTGTGTTTGATTTTTATCTTCCAGACAATAAAAAGTTTCAGGCCGTTGATCAATTTCCATTTTCAACAAATTTCCATCTAATTTCACAGTCGAAACCTTATATTCTTGCTTATTGATTCTGAAAAGCTGCTGATATGCTCCGGATTCGATGCGACAATTGTATTTTTTACCATCGAGCGAAACTTCAATTTGAGGCATCATTCTCCAATAACCAAGCTGATTCCAAACCGAATTTTCGGGGTTATTTTTTTGTTGAAAATGGAAAACGAGGTAGGCAATTACCCACTTGTGCCGATTTAATCTTAACTTTTTTTCCTGAATTTGGGTGTTGATCAAATCCAGGTTATCATCTATGTATCGTGTATAAATTTCATTCTCCTGAACGGCTTTACTTTCAACCAATCGCGATAAAAATAAAAGGTTGGTATAAATTCCTGAAATTACTATTTCCGATAAAATCTGCTGCATTTTTTCCATCGCAGCCGATCTGTTTTTGTCCCAGACAATCAGCTTACCCAACAGCGAATCGTAATTCGCAGAAACGGTAATTCCTTCTTTTACAAATGTTTCAATCCTCGAATTCGCAATTTCAGGAATTCTCCATAGGTTTAGTTTACCTGCAGATGGCTTGAAATTATTTTCTGCATCTTCGGCACAAAGACGCACTTCAATGGCATGTCCTGAAATCCGGATATCTTTCTGTTCGATTGGCAGCGGATTTCCTGCAGCTACCAATAATTGCATGGAAACCAAATCCGAATTGGTAATCATTTCGGTAACCGGATGCTCCACCTGAATACGGGTATTCATCTCCAGAAAATAGAAATGTCCGTTTTCGTCGAGTAAAAACTCAATGGTTCCGGCATTTCGGTAATTCATCGATTGGGCAATTTTTACAGCTGCTGAGGTCAATTCTGTCCGTAATTTACTATCAATCGAAGGCGATGGCGCTTCTTCTATAATCTTCTGAAACCGCCGCTGTACTGAACATTCACGCTCAAAAAAGTGCACCACATTTCCGAAATGATCGGCCATCAACTGAACTTCGATATGTCGTGCCCGAGGCAAATATTTTTCAACAAATAACTCACCATTTCCAAAATAGCTGATCGCCTGCCGCTGTGCTTTTTCGAGTGCCGGAAGTAATTCTTCAGCCGAATTGCAGATCACCATTCCTTTTCCACCGCCACCACCCGAAGCTTTCACCATCAACGGAAACTCCATTTCTGAAGCGTATTCCAAAATTTTATCTTTTCCACCACGGAATGATTTTAGGATTGGAATTCCGATGCTTTCGACATAAGCCAAAGCTTGGTTCTTTTCTCCCATCAGACGAATATTTTCAGGAGAAGGACCAACGAAAACCAATCCGGCATCGGCCACTTTTTGTGCAAATTCAGCATTTTCAGAAAGAAATCCATAACCTGGATGTATTGCGTCAACTCCCGATTTCAGGGCAATTCGTATAATTTCATCCTGATTCAGATAAGTTTCATCCAGGTTTTTCCCTGAAAGCAAAATCGACTCATCAGCCAGCGAAACATGAAGCGAATCGGCATCGTCAGCAGCAAAAATGGCCACCGAGCGAATACCATTCTTATGAGCTGCCCGAATAATCCGGACGGCAATTTCTCCACGATTGGCTATGAGTAAGGAAGTCTCCCCCGACCCCTCCGAAGGAGGGGGGAAAGACGAGACTCCCCCGACCCCCCTCCGAAAGAGGGGGTTTTGTATACCGGTTTGCGAAAAATTGCTTTTTGACATGCAGAGTTTCTTTAAATCAAACGTTTCTATCCTTCATTACCTGAATTTCCTTCTTTTTTGGAGACCTGTTGTGGATTGCTCCTCAAAGTCTCCCCTCCGGGGAGATTTAGGCGCTTTGGGCTTTTTCCACTCCGGTTTCCGTTTCTCCAAAAAGGCATGAATTCCTTCCTGTCCATCAGGCGATGAAAGTGCTTCAGCCAGAATGCGGGAGGTCCGATCGGCATCATGAATTCCAATTTCTCCGGAACTGACCTGATTGATCATCTTTTTTGCGTTTTTTATTGCTGAAGGTGCTGCTGAATCAAAAGTTGAAATGAAATCCTGAAGACATTTCTCCGATTGACCGTCATCGCATACCACATCAACAAGGCCTGCTTGAAGGGCTTCCGGAGCATGAAATAAGCTACCGGTCAGAATCCACTTCCGAAGATTCTGCTGCGAAAGACGTTTGGCTACAAAAGGCAAAATGGTTGCTGGCAAAAGCCCAAGTTTTACTTCGCTGAACATGAATCGAGTATTGGGTTCGGCCAGTACAAAATCACAGGCAGCCATCAGTCCGATGCCACCACCAAATACATTTCCACGCACACCAGCAATAGTTACCAGCGGCATTTGATGCAATTTCAGCATAAGCTCTGCAAGAGGTTTGTACCTTAATGCATTCTCCTCCAAATCTTTTCCAACCGAACCGTAAAACCAGTTCAGGTCGGCACCGGCACAGAATGACCGCCCGTTCCCGGAGAGAACCACAAAAAGTAGTTCTTCCATTTCGGAAATCTCATCCAGCACCTGATCAAGTTCTGCAATCAATTCAAGAATAAGCGCATTGTGCCTATCTGGACGATTCAATGTAATCCGTGCAAGCTGATTTTCAAATTGAATTTCAATATATCGATAGTCGTTTTTCATAATTGAAGCCTCCCCGAACCCCTCCAAACGGAGGGGAGTGAATACCGGTACTCGGTGATTCTCATTTTAATATAATTGTTTACCATATTAATAATTGCTGTCGAAACTCCCTTCTCCCTCGGACAAGGGTTGGGGCTGTCTTTTACATCCTAAATACCCCATAACCCGGGTCTCCAAATGGTCGGTTCAGTGAAATTGATATGGTCATTGCCAGTACTTTTCGGGTATCAGCCGGATCGATAATTCCATCGTCCCACAGCCGTGATGAACTGAAATAAGCCGAACTTTCTTCGTTAAATTGTTCCAACAACGAATCGGATGAACCATTGCTTCCAATACTTTTTAAAACTCCGGAAGCCTGTTCTCCACCCATAACCGAAATACGGGAATGTGGCCACATGAACAGAAAATGAGGGTCGAAAGCACGGCCTGCCATAGCATAATTTCCGGCTCCAAACGAACCACCGATTACCACCGTAAATTTCGGTACCGAAGCATTGGCCACTGCATTAATCAGCTTGGCCCCATCGCGGGCAATTCCACCATGTTCGTATTTCTTGCCGACTACAAAGCCGGTAATATTTTGCAGAAAGAGCAATGGTATTTTTCGTTGAACACACAACTGAATGAAATGAGCTCCTTTCTGCGAACTTTCCGAAGTTAGAAAGCTTTGATTGGCAATGATTCCGACCGGAAATCCCCAGATTCGGGCAAAGCCGGTAACAAGTGTTTTTCCGTAATTGGCTTTGAATTCAAGAAACTCACTTCCATCTACCAATCGCTCAATAATTGCATGGGCATTGATTGACTTTTTTAAATCAGCAGTCAAAAAGCCATAGATTTCTTCCGTAGGAAAAAGTGGTTCTTTTACGGGTTGAATATCCAGTTTTTGTTTCTCCGGAATGGGTAATCCTGACACAATATTCCTGCAAATCCGCAGTGCATCAACATCATCTTCAGCGATGTAATCAGCGACTCCCGAAACCGAAGTATGAACCTCCGCACCGCCCAGTTCTTCCGGAGTAACCTCCTCGCCGGTGGCAGCTTTTACCAATGGAGGACCACCGATAAAAATGGTTCCCTGGTTGCGTATCATGATGGTTTCGTCGCTCATTGCAGGAACGTATGCCCCGCCTGCAGTGCAAGAACCCATTACTACTGAAATCTGCGGAATTCCTTCTGCGGACATCCGTGCCTGATTGTAAAATACCCTCCCAAAATCGAAGCGGTCTGGAAAAACATTGGCTTGTTCAGGAAGGTATATTCCTCCGGAATCGACCAGGTATATACAAATTAGCTTATTTTGGCGGGCAATCTCCTGTGCGCGGACATGCTTTTTGATGGTTTCGCGGATGTAGGTTCCGCCTTTGACGGTAGCATCGTTGGCAATAATCAGGCACTCTCGGCCTTCAACCACGCCAATTCCAGTAATAATTCCGGCTGAAGGAAATGCATTCTCATATTGATTGTATGCCGCAAAGGATGAAAGTTCGAGAAAAGGCGTGTTTTGATCGATCAACAAATTAATGCGCTCACGAGCCAAAAGCTTTCCACGTGAACGGTGTTTTTCAACTGCAGTTTCGCCACCATGAGAACTAACAAGAGCCAGTTTCTCACGAAATGAATTCATAATTTCAGCGTAATTGCTGAAATTCTCCTGAAATTCAGGAGAAAGAGCTGGTTCTAATCTTTGTTTAATTTTATAAGTCATTTGATTAAACAGAATTGTTTCAATCCATAGACAAAAATCCTATTCGTTTAGTTCACCAAACAGATACATATTTTCGCCAACACCCCTAACTTCAGTTAGTCTTATCGTGTGAACCGTATTTTTTTCAGCTTTTGATGATTTAAAACGAACAGGGATATAATTTTGACCATATCCATTGGCTATTCCCTGCGTAATTTTCTCTATCAAAACATCCTGAGTCTGACCAATGAATGAAGTAAAATAGTTCAGTTTATTTAATTCGGAAAGTTCTCTGACCTGAAGCGACCGGGCATTTTTTACTTTTTCCGGAATGTGGTTTTCCAATCGCTCGGCTCGGGTACCTCTGCGAACGGAATATTTAAAAGTATGCACATGACTGAAATTAAATTCCTTCACCGCATCAATTGTTTCCTGAAATTCTTCTTCGGTCTCTCCCGGGAATCCAACAATGATGTCGGTTGTGAAATTAAACTCAGGAAAAACAGACCGAAACTGATTGACAGTTTTGCGGAATTGCACCACATCGTACATGCGCCGCATCCGGAGTAAAGTCTTTTCTGATCCGCTTTGAAGGCACAAATGCAAATGCGGCATCAGTTTCGGGTTGGCAAAAAGTTCGACAAAACGATCGCCAAAACCATCGGGTTCGAGCGA
>Ga0136636_10002109_pt1 | contig 11825 bp, 13 predicted proteins | sample AntDrymUQ8522106_2_FD_104653 | JGI IMG/M metagenome (GOLD analysis project Ga0136636, IMG submission 104653) | Polar desert sand microbial communities from Dry Valleys, Antarctica - metaG UQ852 (21.06) | ecosystem: Environmental > Terrestrial > Soil > Desert | place: Antarctica: Dry Valley... | reverse complement strand
GTTCCAAGTTCCAAAAAAAGCACCTTCAGTCCTTCCGAAGAGAATAGTTTCAGGATGACTTCAATTCCCAGATCGCATTGAAACGACTGAATATTCTGCGTATTCAGAAACCCTTTCAGGTAAGCTGTTGCCGGATAAGGCGTGTTCAGCTGAGTAAAGGGCGGGGTTATCAGTAAAACTTTCTGGCTCAAAATCGGTAATTTAGAAAAGTAAAAGTACTGAAAAGACTTTAGATTCGTTTTTTTTCTCCTAAACTGTTTTCTATACTTTAAAAACTTACCTTTGCGCCGAAATCAATTTTAATCCAAAATGGACGATTATCATTCGACGCAGCTATTTAAGTTATTCATCCGGTAAACAGAGCCAGTCATAGTCTCTGTTTGTCGAAAAAACGGAAAAAACTATGATTACTTATTGGGAAACCGGTAATTCCTTTACACGTTTGAATGTATTTCAGCCAAACTGCTGGATCAACTCTCACGAACTTACCAACGAAGAAGTAGAAGAATTAATCAACGTGCACAACGTCCCGCGCGATTTTATCATGGACGTTTTAGATATCGATGAGCGTTCGCGTATCGAAGTTGACGAAGATAAAGTGCTTATCATTCTGCGCGTTCCACTCAACAATCAAAACAACGGTATTCCATTCATTACTGTGCCTCTCGGAATTATCGTATCCGGAACTCAAATCATTACTATCTGTTCGCGTAAAACAGAAATTATTCCTTCTTTAATCAGGCAGGTCAACGAAAACAAGATTACCATCACCAATCACTTCGACTATGTGTTACGTATATTCCTTATTTCCGCAGTTTGGTTTCTTCAGTTCCTGAAAGAGATAAATGTACAGACTGCACTGATTGAAAAGGATTTGGAAAACGCTACTAAAAACAAGGAATTACATCGCCTTTTACACATGGAGAAGTGCCTCGTTTTCTTCATTACCTCATTGAAAACGAATGAAATGGTTCTGGCAAAAATGAGAAATGGCCGCAATATGCAGGGGATTGACCACGATGAAGACCTGATGGAAGATGTCATCATCGAAACCAAACAGGCGCTCGAAATGGCCAATGTTTACAGCGATATTCAGAGTGGAATGATGGATGCTTTTGCTTCGATTATTTCGAACAACCTGAATGTGATCATGAAACAGCTCACTTCAGTAACCATTATCCTGATGATTCCGACCTTGGTGGCCAGTTTATATGGAATGAATGTACCCAACAGCTTCGAGAATTCGCCGTTCGCTTTTGGTTATGTAATCGCTATTTCAATCGCCCTGGTACTGATTGGAATATTCCTTTTTAAATGGAAGAACTGGTTCTGATTATATGAACTGAAGGTAAATAACTCCTGCAAGCAAAATATAGATAAAGATTTCGCCCCAAAACTGCCGTTTCATAAAAATAAGATAGTTCGATATCAGATACGATAGTGGAATCGCCAGAAGAACAATAATCTCCTGAGAAACGGCACGATTGGCTAAAGTCAGCACCATGGAAATCAGGAATATCCAGAATAAGATTTTAAAAAATCTTCGCGAACTGATCTTCTTCCCGTCAAACTGACTGAGAAGGAAGACACTTCCCAACAATGTCATAAGAATCAAGAAACCGCTGAATATCTGTATTGGAAGGTTATTGCGGAGAAAGCTCTGATGGAATGTGATATTGGATTGAAGGGTTTGGATGAATTCATCGCTGCGTCCTGATGCGAAAAAAAACGTTATCGCCACAAGCCAGGGTAATACAAAGCCCAGTGTTGTAAGAACATACTCGCGCCAGTTTACTTTTGGTTTTAAAATGATAAAACCAATCCATAACAGAGGAAAGAAAAAAACCAGATTCATATAAAAAAGTGATCCTATAGCCAGAAATATTCCTGAGTCAAAAGCATTTGAATGAATGACCTCTTTGTCGTAAGTAGCAAAAATACGGTCGATTGCCAAAATCAAGAATATGGCAGCAGGATACACCGGATGCATAGCATGTAAATCATGCATTCCACTGGCAATTAGGATGAAAAGACTGGGAGGTAAAAATGTCCGGACCCGAATAAAAGCATATTGAATATTCAGCTTTAGAATCAGAAATGCAAGCAGAATTACAAATATCAAGGCAAGAATAGATCCGGCAAGTGGACTTTTATTCAGCAAAAATTGAATGGGTTGATATAAAATCATTGCATCTTCACCCGGATAAAAAGGGTACAATGCAGGTTGGATGAATGATTTAATCCATAAACCTATCGCAATAAAAGGTATGAATAGAATGTAATATGGCTGATTCGATTTTAATGCTTTCAGTATCATGCCCGAATAATTACGTCAATAGATTCACTAAATTAGATTGTTTCAGCAGAATTCTTGTTTTACAGGTCGAAGCCAAGATCTTTGCGGAAATACAGCCCGTCGAAATTTATAAGTTGTGCATTCCTGTATGAACATGAAAGCGCTTCATGCATATTTTTGCCATATGAACTTACCGCCAATACGCGTCCTCCATCGGAACAAATGTTTCCATTTTTCATGGTAGTACCTGCATGAAAAACCAAACTATCTTCAATCTTTTCAAGGCCGTAAATGATCTTTCCTTTTTCGTACGATCCCGGATAACCACCGGCAACAAGCATAACAGCAACCGCTGAACGCTCGTCAATTTCTACAGTTGTTTCACTCAAAGTACCATCGGCAGCACCGATTAAAAGATCGACAAAATCGGACTTTATGCGCAACATAACCGCTTCAGTTTCCGGATCGCCCATTCTCACATTGTACTCAATTACCATGGGTTCACCTCCGCAGTTAATCAGTCCAAAGAAGATAAAACCGTTGTACGGAATCCGATCATTTTGCAAACCTAAAACCGTTGGGCGGATAATCCGGTCTTCCACTTTCTTCATATAGATTTCGTCGGCAAACGGAACCGGAGAAATGGCACCCATTCCGCCAGTATTGAGACCGGTATCACCTTCGCCAATACGCTTGTAATCTTTTGCCACCGGAAGAATCCGGTAATCTTTTCCATCGGTAATTGCAAAAACCGAGCATTCAATTCCGCTCAGAAATTCTTCGACAACCACCTTACTGCTGGCTGCTCCAAACTGCCCATCGAGCATTTCTTTCAGCGAATTTTCGGCCTCCTGAAGGTCGTTAATAATCAGGACTCCTTTGCCCGCAGCCAACCCGTCGGCTTTCAAAACATACGGAGCGGTCATCGTTTTCAGAAAGGCAATTCCATCTTTCAGGTTTCCGGAAGTTACCGCCAGATATTTCGCTGTAGGAATCTGATGGCGCATCATAAATTCTTTGGCAAAGTCCTTGCTCCCTTCGAGTTGTGCACCCAGCCGGTACGGCCCAACAAACCTGATGTGTTTTAATGAATCATCATTGTTGAAATAGTCGTGCAAGCCTTCGCATAAAGGAACTTCAGGCCCAACCAAAACCAGGTCGATTTGATGATCGATAACCGCTTTTTTCAAGCCTTCGAAATCGGAGACACCAACCGGGAGATTGGTTCCCACCAGCGAAGTTCCGGCATTGCCCGGAGCAATAAACAATTGGTTGAGTTTAGTTGATTGTTTTATTTTCCATGCCATCGCATGTTCTCTGCCTCCGGATCCTATGATTAAAATATTGATCATTTTTGTCGTTTATTGTATGGAATTGCCTCGAAATGGTAACCTTGCTCTTTCATCCACCGAATAGCCGATAGTAACACTTTTTCGAGGTTTTGCTTTGCTTTAATCGAATCGTGAAATGTCAGTATTGAACCGGGACGAACAAAATCGGTAATGTTCCGGAGAACTCGTTCAGGCTGAATACCCGCATCGTAATCGCACGAAATAACGTCCCACATGATAATTCTGAATTGTTTTTTCAGATGTTGGTACTGCGAACGTTTCATCCAACCGTGCGGAGGTCTGAACAGATCGGAATCAATGAATTCGGATGCCTTTTCAATGTTATCGAAAAAATCCGGATTATTTTTCCTGATCCCTTGCCAATGGTTATAGGTATGATTTCCTACTGAATGTCCATCATCAAGAATTTGTTGATAGATTTCAGGATATTTCATCACATTTTCGCCAACACAAAAAAATGTTGCGCTGATGTTTTCATCCTTAAGTATCCGGAGAACCCAGGGTGTTACCTCAGGAATCGGACCATCGTCAAACGTCAGATAAACAACAGGTTTATTTGCATCAAATCTCCAAACAGCCTCTTTAAAGAGTGAAGTCAGAAAACTAGGCAAACGTACCCGGGGATCGAAACATTTCATTATTTCAATGAGCTGTATCTTTCAAGATAGCTGCTAAACGTATCAGAAACTTCCTTAAATAATTCAGGTTGATTGTTCCGCGAACAAATCATTGTAATTTCGCGCATGAAATATAAACTACGCTGGATTTCTTCATCCACCGAATTTCTTTTCTGCCGGTCCAACTTAAAGAAATAGTCGAGCTGTTCCTTATAGTTCGTCATGATAGTATTGATTATTTCTTTCCCCTTTGCAGGTTGTCCGGCTTTAAAATAGGTTTCCGACATCATCATCGAGAAATAGTTGTAGGGTACAATTTTATGAGGAATCAGTTCAACGCAGCGATCCAGAACCTTAGTTGCCTTCTCATTATTTCCTTCAACAACCAATGTTTCCGCCAGGCGGTTAAAGGTGTTGCGAATATTCATCATCATGCGTGCATTGTTTTCATCAATATACACATCGGGCTTTTCCATGTTGCCCCATTTGAAATTCTCAATCACATTTTTATACATCAATCCTGAATTCACCCTTCCAAAATTCAGTCCGTCAGATTCAGTCCGAATCGGAACAAGCTTATAGGCAAGCCCTTCTAGCTGGAAGTAATCCTGAAGGTTCATGTATTTATCGCGTCCAACAGTAATCGCAAAATAGATCGGACGTTTCCAGTTATTGGATGCAATCATGTCCAGAATCATCAGCTCATCCTTGGTAATGTAATTTTTACTTCCTAAATTAATGACCAATGTATCCACGATTTTATCGTAGTCTTTAGGCTCAACCACCTTATTACGGATTACAGCGGCTTTATCAACCACCATAAACAATTTTTTGGATGGAATATAAGCCGCGAAATCAGCCTGCTCAAGTTTAGTCCTCGGATTTTCGTCCTTGACAAAATCGAGCGCCTTTTGAAGCTCAACCGACCCTTTCAGCCTTGGATCTTCCATCAGGTAAATTACGTCGCGTTTACCCTGAACATATTGATCGTGTGTAAACGTAATTGGCAGCGGATCAGAATCGTATGCTTTGCTTTTCATCTGATCAACATACCAGTCGGTTTGAAAATAGCTCAGGTTACATACACGTACATCGGTACGAACTCCTTCTACTTCCTGATTGTACCACAACGGGAAAGTATCGTTGTCGCCGTTGGTAAAGATGATCGAATTCGGTTCACAGGTATTTAGGTAATTGGCTCCAAAATCACGTGCAGTGTAACGGTTCGAGCGGTCATGGTCGTCCCAGTTCTGGGCAGCCATTACCATTGGAACCAATAAAAGGGCTAAGCCACTTGCTGTAGCTGCACTTGCGGTATCCGGAACGTATTTTTTCAGTGCTTCATAGAGAGCAAGCACACCAATTCCGATCCAGATTGTAAATGCATAAAACGATCCTGCATAGGCATAATCACGTTCGCGGGGCTGAAGTGGTGCTTGATTCAGGTAGATAACAATAGCCAATCCCGTCATGAAGAACAGGAGAAAAACCACCCACAAATTCTTACGGCCATCTACGCCACGGTTATACATGAAAATGATTCCAAGTATTCCCAGTATCAGAGGTAAAAGATAATATTTGTTCTTGCCTTTATTGTTTTTGAATTCCTGTGGAAGCTTGCTCTGATCGCCCAAACGTATTGAATCCAGAAAATTAATTCCGGTCAGCCAGTTTCCGTTCGAAATTTCGCCGTGACTTTGAATATCACTCTGACGACCTGCAAAATTCCACATAAAATAGCGGAAATACATTTGATTGACTTGATAACGGAAAAAGAATGTCAGGTTTTCACCAAAAGTCGGAATTTGAATGGTTTTTGATTCACCATCTTCGCCGGCAACCTGAACACTGCGGCCTTTAATATTGGCCCACTGCTTGTATGCCTCAACATGATCAGGCTCGCGACTGTACATACGTGGGAAAACAGTACACAGGTTTGATTCAAAAGTTGGTTTCTGGCGCATATCTGCCACTACATATTTGCCACCTTTTTGAATGTAGTAAGGTTTATCATCGACATATTTATCCAGCGGAGTATTGTAATATTGACCGTAAACCAATGGACGGTCGCCATATTGCTCACGGTTGAGGTATCCAAGTAATGCAAATACATTATCAGGGCTGTTTTGATCCATTGGTGGGTTTGCTGAAGAACGGATGACAATCATGGCAAACGATGAATAACCAATCAGGATTACCATGAAGCTGAGCAAAACGGTATTCCAAAGAATAAGTTTCTTATGAACGGTGTACCAGATTCCATAAATAATTCCACTCACTAAAAGCAGTGCGTAAATGATCACTCCTGTATTGAACGGAAGACCCATTCCATTGACAAACATCAATTCGAACCAGGTAGCAATGGTTATTACTCCTGGTATGATGACGTACATAACAACACCAAGAATCAGCAGTGAAACCAGTAAGCTGAGTAAAATACCGTTGCGGCTTACTGTATATTTCCGGTAGTAATAGACGAAAACAAGGGCTGGGATGGCAAGCAGGTTCAGAAGGTGAACTCCAATGGAAAGCCCCATCAGGTATGCGATCAGGATAATCCAACGGTTGGCATGGGGTTCGTCAGCCGAGTCTTCCCATTTGAGCATTGCCCAAAATACCAATGCCGTAAATAGCGACGATGAAGCATAAACCTCGCCTTCAACTGCCGAGAACCAAAATGTATCGGAAAATGTATAAGCCAAAGCACCAACAACTCCGCTACCCAAAATAGCAATAGTCTGGCCCATTGTAAATTCACTTTCTGCTTTGATTAATTTCTTCGCCAAATGAGTAATTGACCAGAAAAGGAACAATATGGTAAAAGCACTGGCCAAAGCCGACATGGAGTTTATCATCACTGCGGCATTCGATGGACTGCCTCCCAGAATAGTAAAAAACCGACCAAGAATCATGAAGAAAGGTGCGCCTGGTGGATGACCAACTTCCAATTTGAAGGAGGTGGTTATAAACTCACCACAGTCCCAGAAACTTGCAGTTGGCTCAATGGTTAAAAGATAAGTAATGGCAGCAACCAAAAAAGTAAGCCATCCAACAATGTTATTCAGTTGTTTGAAATTTTTCATTCGAAGCATGTTTTTTAACGCTTGCGAAGATAGCACATTCTTTTAAATCAGGGTAATTGGCATTTGAAATTTATTGGTAATTAATGTTAAATGAAGACCATAGAATGCAATATATTGGGAGATGAGTGGTGATTATAATCCTTTTAGATTTTTGTGACCTTTTACAGAAAGGCCCGACCATTCCTGATGGATAATATTGGTGAGCAACGCAAACTCATCCTGTTTTTCCACACCACTTTCTTTCCAGTAATCGGTGAGTTTATTGCGGGTTCCTCTCCGGTCATCCGTTGTTGTATCCCTGCCTGCTATGCTGCGGCAGGCAGGCATTCCTCACTTAAACCAAGCTTCTGCCAGTTTTCCCTTGCCCGTTCGATACTTCGTTCAGGGTCAGCTATTTCCTGCATCCGTTCATAGCCAACCTTTGCTAACCACTGTTTAAAAGGTTCTGCTTTTAGGTGATGGAATAGATTGGATGATTCGCAACAGTCGTTGAGCATCGGCAACGTCAGTTTCTCTATTTCGATTACATCGATAACCGAAAAATACCATTTTCCCTCTTTTTCATCCCAGTGCGTACGGACTTTTTGCTTTCAAATAGCTTGATTGAATTTGAAAGCAAATCCCGACCTTTTCTGTTCTAAATAAAACCCGCCCAAACCGTCAATTGAAACACCTTGTCCTGTTTTGAAAACATCGAACAAAGTTTCAATGTAACCCTCAATCCATTGTTTTGCGGTGGGTTCGTCGGCATTCATGCGTTTGGCCAGTAATGAAATAAACTCTTTTTTAGAAATTGGCATATTCAATAATTTTATGTGTTTCCTGTTTACTATTTACTGTCGGGGTGACTTTTTTGCAGGTAGGTTAATCATTCATTTTGCTTCCAGCAACAATACAAATTTACAGCGAGCAGGAACCTCGCTATTTAATCATCTGCCTCCATATTATTAATCGCATCCAGGGGAGTGGCGATTTATGCAATTTCAATAACTTTCTTTGCTTATCTCTTTGAGGAAATCATCGCCTTCTTTATAGTAATCAGTAGGATAAGGATGTGTTTCAATGGTTGGATATTTTATATTTATCCGGGAGTACAATTTCAGATTCTCAAAGACATTATCACCAAACTGGTCAGAAATAAGCAATAAGTCAATATCTGACCATTCGTGTGCTTTATTTTTTGCAGTTGAACCAAACAAAAGCACCTTGTAGAATGTCAATCCATTTAATTTACAATCACTTACAAATGATTTGGCAGTTTTTATTGCAGTTTCCCGAGTAACCATAGCCTTAATTGATTTGTTGTTTCTAACATAATTCTTACCTTTGATAAAGTATTTACAGTCGTCCAATCATCGTTGGCTTGCTCTATCCATTAACCAATATGTTCGTCCTTGGTCTTCATTACTCCAAAGCTAGTAGTTTTTTACAAAACAAATTAAAGTTTAACCAATCCGTTTCTGCTTAACCTGGCACAAAAAAAGCCCTCCGTTTCGGGAAGGCTTTGAAAATATATCATGCGATTTTTTAGTCGGCAAGATTGTAACGGAAGAACTTGGTTACAGTCAGACCTTTGTCCTGACTTACCAGAAAATCCTTTACAGTTTGTTTGTTTTCTTTGATGAAAGCCTGATTTAACAGTGTACTATCTTTGAAGAATTTTTCTAAAGCGCCTTGTGCAATTTTATCAAGCATTGCTTCCGGTTTACCTTCCAAACGGAATTTTTCCTTGGCAATTTCCAATTCTTTTGCAACAACTTCGGCTGGCACATCATCTTTTGAAACAGAAACCGGATTCATAGCAGCTACCTGCATGGCAACATCTTTGGCAACCTGCAACTCAACATCGGCTTTATTAAAACCTACCAGAGTTGACAATTTATTTCCCGGATGAATATATGCGATTACTGTCTCAGCATCTAATTTTGCATAGTAAGGCAAGTCCAGTTTTTCACCAATAATACCGGTTTGTTCGATGACATGGTCACCAATGGTACGGCCATCCAATACCAAAGCTTTTACTTCATCCAGATTTGCTGAATTGTTTGCGATTGCAGCGTCCAAAATGCGCTCAGCAAAAGCAACAAAATTTTCATTTTTTGCAACGAAGTCGGTTTCGCAATTTAAAACGATGAGTGCACCCGATTTACATGATGCATTAACCTTAGCCAAAACGACTCCTTCAGTAGCTGCACGGTCAGCACGTTTGCTGGCCACCAGTTTACCTTTTTCACGGATGATATCGATGGCACGGTTAAAATCGCCCTCAGCATCAGCCAAAGCCGTTTTGCAATCCATCATTCCTGCGCCAGTTGCTTTACGCAACTTCATTACATCTGCTGCACTAATTTCCATATTGTTATTCTATTTAATGGGTTGTTCAACGATTATGCTTCAGTTTCTTCATCTAAATCTTCATCATCCTCTTCGAGAATTGCTGAATCGTCGTCGGCTGCAACTTTTTTCCTTTTTCCTTTTACTCTTGTTTCTTTTTCATCACCATCGGTGTCGCGTTCAACTTTACGTTCCGAAAGTCCTTCGCGGATAGCATCGGCCATAATTCCAATGATCAGGCTGATTGATTGCGAAGCATCGTCGTTAGCCGGAATAACAAAGTCAATTCCCTGTGGTTCTGAGTTGGTATCAACCATTGCAAAAACAGGAATACCAAGTCTTTTGGCTTCACGAACTGCGATTTTTTCCTTCAAAACGTCAACAATGAAAAGAGCTGCAGGAAGACGTGTCAAGTCGGCAATACTTCCCAGCATTTTTTCAAGTTTAGCGCGTTGACGGCTAATCTGAAGTTTTTCACGTTTCGAAAGTACATCCCATGCGCTTTCTTTCGTCATTTTGTCGATGGAAATCATCTTCTTAACAGCTTTCCTGATAGTTGGAAAGTTGGTAAGCATACCACCTGGCCAACGTTCAGTAACGTATGGCATATTTACGCCACCAACTAAATCAGCTACAATTTCTTTAGCTTGTTTTTTTGTGGCAACGAATAAAATTTTACGGCCTGATTTTGCAATTTGTTTAACTGCTTCGGCAGCGTCGTCAATTTTAACAACGGTTTTTTGAAGATCAATGATATGGATTCCGTTTTTCTCCATGAAGATGTATGGAGCCATGTTTGGATTCCATTTTCTTCTCAAGTGTCCGAAATGAACACCTGCATCCAATAATTCCTGAAAATTTGTTCTTGGCATCTTTTTACTTTTTTTTTGTTAAAAAAAATAATCTCCTGAAAAGCAACTGCTGAGTAGTCCCAATCCAAAAGGAAGGGAGTCTGGGCAGTTTAGATCCAAAGCAGAATATTTTTGTACTGAAAATTCTAACGTTTTGAGAACTGGAATCTCTTGCGTGCTTTTGGCTGACCTGGTTTTTTACGTTCAACCTCGCGTGGATCTCTGGTCACAAATCCGGCAGCTTTTAATGCTGCTCTTGATTCAGGATTGATTTCCATCAAGGCACGTGTAATTCCAAGACGCAATGCTTCAGCCTGGCCAGTGATACCACCACCGTCAAGATTAACATTGATGTCATACTGACCAGCAACACCTAACAGATTTAACGGTTGCAAAACAACATACTGCAGAATTCCTGTTGGAAAATAATCACTCAGATCTCTCTTATTGATTGTTATTTTTCCCTGGCCATCGCTTACATAAACTCTGGCAACCGCAGATTTTCTACGACCTAACGCGTTTACTACTTCCATTAGTTATTATTTAATTGTATTTAAATCAATTAATTTTGGATTCTGGGCAACCTGTTTGTGTTCTGAACCCACATAAACTTTCAGGTTTCCATAGATTTTACTACCCAAAATAGTTTTAGGCAACATCCCTTTCACTGCTTTTTCAATCAGTCTTTCAGGATATTTAGCTAACAATTCGGCTGGAGTTTGCACCCGCTGGCCGCCCGGATAACCCGAATAGCTCAAATAAATTTTGTCATTCAGTTTATTTCCTGTCAGACGCACTTTTTCTGCATTGATGACCACTACATTATCACCGCAATCAACGTGAGGTGTGTAGCTCGGTTTGTTTTTTCCTCTCAGAATTTTGGCAACTTTACTGGCCAAACGTCCTAAAACAACATCGGTGGCATCAACAAGAACCCACTCTTTTGTTACCGTAGCTTTATTAGCCGAAACGGTTTTGTAACTTAGTGTATCCACTTGTTTATTTTTAATTATTAAACACTAATTCGCAACGAATTAAATTTCAATCGCTTAGAGCTTCGGAACTTATCAACCCGGAATTGTTAATAAGATCTGCACACTCAACATTTTCAGTTATTTACAACAACTGACTATACGGGCAATAATCGGGACTGCAAAAGTATTTCTTTTTTTTTTATTTGCAAGAATTTATTTGCACGATATGGAAAATAAAAACAAAGCTTTAAATGGATCAATTTCAGGATAGGCAGTATCACTATTTCCTGCTTTTGGAATTTATGGTGTAGTTTCGGT
>Ga0136636_10002107_pt1 | contig 11828 bp, 11 predicted proteins | sample AntDrymUQ8522106_2_FD_104653 | JGI IMG/M metagenome (GOLD analysis project Ga0136636, IMG submission 104653) | Polar desert sand microbial communities from Dry Valleys, Antarctica - metaG UQ852 (21.06) | ecosystem: Environmental > Terrestrial > Soil > Desert | place: Antarctica: Dry Valley... | reverse complement strand
TTTTGGTGGCTATAGCGGCGGGGCCCACCTCTTCCCATTCCGAACAGAGAAGTTAAGCCCGCCTGCGCAGATGGTACTGGATCAAACCGGGAGAGTATGTCGCTGCCGAATTTTATTACCCTGTCAACTCTGAGTTGGCAGGGTTTTTTTGTGCATTAACTGCAAACAGCATTGGAACGGGAAACCGATTTTGATGACTTTATTACAAAAGCCATTTAGTACACGGGAATTGAAGATTCGGGTCAGGAATCTTATTGGAAATCGCAGACAGCTCAGAAAACGTCTTTTAGTACATAAACTTTTATCTGCCCGATCGAAGTATCAGGCTCATCTGTAGATCTGGTATTTCTTGTGAAGGTTGTGGCCATCATAGTTTCCCATTTTTTTAGAACCAGTTTTTTTTCAATAGAATCTCTTTCTCATGCAGTTGATATGAGTGTTTTTCAACTCAACAGAAACTTAATGCATTTATTGATCAACAACTGGTCAATTGATGCGTTCACTGTGTTTGCAGCGCGCTGCTGACCTGCGCTGTTGCAGAAATATATTATAGGATTTGTTTTAATGATCAGGCTTATTTTTTCAAGGCATTAAAAATGCAGTTTGATTGGAGCCCTTCTAAGTAAGTGAAAGGGTAAACTAATATTTATTATTGAGATATTATCGTCACTTAACAATTGATTTTTAAGTGCTTATGTATAGGAAGCTGAAGTGATTGTCAGCATCCTCTGATTATTCATTCAACTTATTATAGCGCTAGTCATAATCTCTTTACTTTCCGGTAAATCCATTATTGGATTGCTCAGGTCATATTTCAGATAGCTTTCAACTCCAAACTTCACATGCAGACAAGTAAAACTATTCTCTGGAAAGATATCTTTTTGTCATTTACACAGCATTTTTAAAACAGTAAATTTGGTTAATATTTAACACTATTTCGTTATTTTGATATTGAAGTTAGAAGTATTGGATGATAAATATTTTGGATTCTATTGAAAAAGCGAAAAGTCTTTCAGCAAGTAATATTTTTAATGTATTTCAATATATTTTCTTTTTTATTTCAGTATTAGCCACTTATGGTCAAGATTGCTTATGGAAAATTTCAATAAGTGTTGAAAAAAACAACAAGTGTTGAAAAAAACAACATATGTTCTAAGCTTATGGAATATAGGCTCTTGCGGCTGCAAATATATATAGGTGTATATAAAATCAACACTTTCCTATTGAAAAAATAAACAATAAGTATTGTAAAAAACAGATATACAGTCAGTTGTAATCGTGGCATTGTTGTTGGATAGTGATTGTTAAATGAATTGAAACAATCAAAATTATGAAAACTACATTCTTTTTAATCGTCGGATTCTTACTGCTCATTATTTCAGGAAGTGCAAGCAGTCAAGATGTAAAGAGCAAGAACACGGAACTGAAACAGGAATCTGTGAGTATAACGTGTACTCCTGATTTGCAAGAACTCACTTCGAAATGGGTCAGCGAATACAACAGCTTAAATCCTGAAGTGAAAATTAGCCTGATTTATTCCAATTCAGCTAACAAATTGGTTACAAGCGAAAATCTGAGCTTTATCTCAAACAAAGCATCAGACGTTCAAGATGAAAAAGGGCTCTGGAAGATGGCTGTTGGCCGCAATGTAATTGTGCCTGTTATAAATTCAGGTAATCCGTTGTTGAATGAATTACAAAAGCAAGGTCTGACCCAGGATCAATTCATTCAGATGTTTAATAATCCGGAAACAATAAGTTGGGGGAATTTGCTAGCTAACAGCAATGCAGGTAAAATCCGGATTTATGTTGTAAATGACGAGATCGTAAAATCGGGAGTACAGAAACTTATTAAAGAAAACCAGTTCCATTATAACGGTATTACACTTGGAACCCGGGAAGAAGTGATTTCAGCCATTCGGAAAGATCGTTTTGCAATCGGATTTTGTAAAGTGGTTGATGTTCAAAGTACAGAAACCAATAACCTAATCGAAAATATCAACTTTTTGCCCATTGATAAAAACGAAAATGGGACTATTGATTATATGGAAGATATTTATACTGATTTGAATACTTTCCATCGTGGTGTATGGATTGGAAAATATCCTAAAATGCTTGTTAGCAACGTATATGTGATCAGGAATACACCTCCGGTACAAGAAGCTGAAATTGCTTTCCTGAATTGGGTTCTTACCGATGGACAGCAATTTATGGCAAGGAGTGGATACTCTGATCTGGCTAGTAGCGAGAGCCAATCGCAACGGGATAAAATAAATGTTGCTGTAGTAAATCTTGTTGAAGATAAAAGTTCATTTTCCTTATCGAATCTGCTCGTTGGTATCCTGATAATTATTGTATCTGGACTGATAATCAGTACAGTAGTTCGAAGAAACGGGAAAAGAAAATTGACTGTTTCTGGTGCCATTACCACCTGTAAAACAGGTTTTGATGCAAATTCAGTTATTATACCTAACGGGCTTTATTTTGATAAAACCCATACCTGGGCTTTTATGGAAAAGGATGGGCTGGTTTCAATAGGTATTGATGATTTTCTGCAACATATAACTGGTCCGATCACGCGCATAGAAATGAAGAATGCAGGTGAGAAAATCAAAAAAGGCGAACTGCTTTTCTCTATCATCCAATCCGGTAAGCAACTTATGATGTATGCACCCGTTTCAGGTGTGATCAGAAATCACAATGATGCACTTCGAAGCAATTCATCATTTCTCAATCAGTCGCCATATGCCGAAGGTTGGGTTTATAGGATTGAACCAACCAACTGGTTCAAAGAAATACAGTTACTTGATATGTCGGATAAATACACGAAGTGGCTTAGCGCTGAGTTTGCAAGGCTCAAAGATTTTATGGCCGCAATTCTAAAAGCAGAAAGTCCTGAGTATGCACATATTGTATTACAAGACGGCGGTGAACTGAAAGAGGGTGTTTTGTCCGATTTCGGTCCTGAAGTTTGGGAAGATTTCCAGGCAAACTTCCTTGATACTTTTAAATAGAACAACAACTTTTCATAAGAAATTAAATATTACACTCAAAAAAGCTAAATCATGGAACTTGATCGCCGTAATTTTTTCAAATTTATGGGCGCCACAGGACTTACCCTTGCAGTGGGGAAAGAATTGAACGCGGCACCAAAAGCTAAAACGGATAAGGAGTTCAGAGGAATTTTGTACGATGCCACTCGTTGCAAAGGCTGCCGTGGTTGTGAATATGATTGCGCCGAAGCAAATGGCTTACCCGAGCCGCTTCCCAACAAGGAGATTAAAGGCTTACGCAAACCGGATGATAAACACCGCACTGTTGTGAATGAGTATAAAACATCGAAAGGTATTGTGTATTCCAAGATGCAATGCATGCACTGTAACGAACCAGCCTGTGCGTCCGCATGTCTTACACAAGCTATGACAAAAACTGTTGATGGCCCTGTAATCTGGAGATCAAATAAATGCATGGGATGCCGGTATTGTATGGTTTCGTGCCCGTTTGATATGCCGAAATTCGAGTATCACAGTGCAAATCCGAAGATTGAGAAATGTACCATGTGTTACGAAACTCGCGTACAAAAAGGAGAACTACCGGCGTGTGTGGAAAACTGCCCGAACGAGGCGCTTACTTTTGGTACACGGCGCGAACTAATTGCCGAAGCACGGCGAAGAATTTATGAATCTCCTGATAAGTATATTGATCAGATATACGGCGAGCATGAAGCTGGAGGAACCTGCTGGTTACACATTTCGCCGGTTCCTTTTAAAGAACTCGGAATGAATTCGGTACAAACTGAATCATATCCGGCATTAACAAAAGGATTCCTCTATGCAGTACCTTCTGTTTTTGTACTTGTACCGGCACTACTTCTGGGCATACAACAGGCAACTAAAAAGAATAACTCTAACGATCCAAACGAAGATGAATAGCAGAACAATTTTAGTGGCAGATAACGATGGAAAATCCATCTGGAAGTTCCTGTTAAGGGAACTTAAGCCTAAAGGCAAAGCATTCACGCCATTTAATATCATTTCTGTTCCTGTTATACTTTTAGGGATAGTACTGATCGTTTATCGTTTTATAAATGGAATAGGTTCAATTACTAACCTTTCACAGGAAATCCCCTGGGGATTATGGATTGGTTTTGACGTAGTTACCGGAGTTGCTTTTGCAGGGGGTGCCTATGTGCTCACTTTTATGGTTTACATTTTGAATATGAAAAAATACCATTCCATTGTAAGAGTAACGGTGCTCAATGGTTTTCTGGCTTACCTTTTTTATGCCGGCGCACTTTTGTTAGATCTTGGCCGTCCATGGAATGTAATAAATCCTATTATCGGTAATAACTTTGGGGTAAGCTCTGTTTTGTTTCTGGTAGCATGGCATTTTCTTCTTTATATGATTGCACAGTTGATTGAGTTCTCGCCGGCTATTGCTGAATGGCTGGGAGCCCGACGAATACATAAAATCCTTTCGGGAATGACCTTGGCCGCAGTAATATTTGGTATTACTTTATCTATACTACATCAGTCGGGATTAGGCGCACTTTTTCTGATGGCAAAGGATAAAATACACCCGCTCTGGTATTCGGAATTTATCCCTGTTCTGTTTTTCGTTTCCAGTATTTTTGCCGGTCTGTCAATGGTCATTTTTGAGGGTTCTATCAGTCACAATGTATTTTCGAAGCAAATCAGCGATAAAAACCATAAAGCGCATCACCCAATCGTTCAAGGATTGGCAAAAATATGTACTGCAACCCTGTTTGTATATTTTTTTCTGCAACTACTTGTTTTTCTGCATGGCAAGCATTGGAACCTGATCAATACTCCAATGGGTTATTGGTTTTTGGTTGAAATGCTCGGGTTTGTGCTTTTGCCTATGCTACTCTTTTTCTATAGCTACAGATATAACAATAATCTCTTGATAAGGGTTGCTGCTTTGCTTACCATGTTGGGTGTTATGCTCAACAGACTGAATGTAACTGTAATTGGTTTCAGATGGGATATGGCTGATCGTTATGTGCCGTCGTGGATGGAAATTGTAGTTACTCTAACTGTACTGTTTACCGAAATATGGATTTTCCGATGGGTAATAAACCGTATGCCGGTGTTACGCGAATCACCCAATTGGGTTAATGAAACCAAATCAAAACAAGCTGTCAGCGAAGAAAACCTGAGAGCATAAAAAATCACTAAAATGGACGGATTTACTTATTACAACATGTTCGATACCAAGGGAATAGAGTATCTGGTAGTTATTGCATTCCTTTTGTTGCTCATCCCTTTCTGGTTGGCGTTAAACCACCGGGTAAAAGTTAAGGAAAAAGTGCGTAAAGCATTGGGCATACTGTCGGTCAATTTGTTACGGATACCACAGGGAGTTTTCTATAGTAAAAATCACACATGGACTTACCTCGAAAAATCGGGTGTTGCCAGGATTGGTTTAGATGATCTTTTGATGCATATCACCGGTGAAGTAAGTGTTAACTACCTTAAAAATCCTGGTGAAGTTGTAGCCAAAGGCGATCTGGTAGCTCAAATTAATCAAAACGGGAAATCCCTCGATATTTTCTCACCTATCTCAGGAGAAGTTGTTGGTGCAAACCCATCTTTGAACGGAAACCGCGAATTTCTGACTGCAGATCCATACGGTAAAGGATGGATTTACAACATAATGCCTTCCAACTGGGTAGCCGAAATCCTCACTTTTTATTTTGGTAATAATGCTAGTGAATGGTTTAAAAAGGAACTTGTACGTTATAAAGATTTTTTATCCCGTAGCATGCCCGCATATTCATCCGAAACATCGTTAGTTACATTGCAAGATGGTGGCGAACTGACTGATAACTCACTGGCTGAAATGCCTCTGGAAACGTGGATACATTTTCAAAAAGAATTCCTTAGCTTTTAATTGCTTATGAGAATTTGATTGTCATGTATCATCATCCTGAAATAGCACTGGCTTTTATTGGGTTAGTTCATATCCTGAATAGTTATAATTTTTAAAACCGGTATAATTAGCCGGTTTTTTTATTATATTGCGTACATGTATATGTGTTATGCAATATGTAAGTACCAGAAGTAGTGCTTTATAAGTACTTAAAACCAAAGTCTCATGATTTTCACAAATAAAACAAAAGTTAATACTAGTGCAAAGGTCTCTTATTTAGGTAAATACCTGAAACCAAGTCGGTCAATCTATGGGCGCGTTGTACTGATCATCACACTTTTATCCATTTTTTTATCTGTTTCGTTTGGTGTTATTTTCCGGTCAGTTTACCAGCAACACCTTAATACTGTAATTCTGCAAAGTGGAAATAATGTTGGCTCTCTGGTCGAAGGTGCTCTATATCATTCAATGCTCGAAAATGATAAAGGAGCACTTCAAAGTACTCTTGATGTAATTCATACCCTTCCAGGGATTGAGGATGTGCATATGTACGACAGCAATGATAGCCTGGTGTATTCATCTTTCCCATCAGATACATTTGATAACTTTAATCCCAATTGTAAAAGTTGCCATACCGATCTGGCCACTATGTTTCCATTGTACCAAAAGTCCTACCGCATCATTACAGCAGAGAGCGAATGTATGATGAGTAAAAGTGAAGTTGGGCAAAGACAACTCATGATACGATCGCCCATCCTCAATTCGAAATCCTGCTACGAAAGCAATTGTCATGCACATACCAGTAGTGACAAAGTGCTTGGTTCGCTTGTAATAAAAGTTCCTCTTAAAGATTTTGATGCAGCCGTAAATAAATCTTCAGTTCAATTTTACCTTCTGGCTATTTTCAGCACTATTTTACTTGCTTCATTTTTAATACTTTTTACCCGCAGAGAAATTAAAAAGCCGTTGCATGAACTTATCAGGGCAAGTGTTGCGGTTGCAAACGGTGATAAAAGTACCAGGGTAGCAATTAAACCGAATCAGTTGGATGATACGCGGATGGTTTCAGTTGCATTTAACGATATGCTTGATAACCTTCAGACGGCAAATACCGAATTGGAAAACTGGTCGCAACAGCTCGAATATAAGGTTCGGAAAAAGTCGGAGGAATTAGGTGCGGCTCAAAATGAACTCATGCATATCGAACGGCTGGCTTCATTGGGTAAATTATCGTCGTCCGTAGCTCACGAAATCAATAATCCTTTATCTGGAATACTTGTTTATACTAAATTGGTTCATAAACAATTAAGTAATCCCGAAATTACGCCTGAGAAAAAGGTACTTATGCTTAAACATCTTAAACTGATAGAAAACGAAACCAAACGTTGTGGCGATATTGTAAAAGGGTTACTTGATTTCTCAAAAAAAGACCAGGAAGATTTTGAACCTTTACATCTGAATGAAATTTTGAGTGAAGCGTGTGATCTAATGTCACATTCCATTAAAATTGCAAATGTTGGCTTTGTGAAGGAGTTTCTTGCTAAATCCGATCTTGTTTATTGCAGCAGTAACCAGGTGAAACAAGCTTGTATGGCGATACTTGTAAATTCAACCGACGCAGTAACCGAGAACGGAGAAATAATTCTGCGATCGTCAAATCCTGATAAGGATACAATTCTTATCGAATTTATTGATAACGGCATTGGAATAGCAGCCGAAGATATTCCACATATTTTCGAACCTTTTTTCTCAACCAAACAGGAAGTACACGGAATTGGCCTGGGATTATCAATTGCCCACGGAATTATACAGAACCATAAAGGCAAAATACAAGTAAAATCAGAACCAGGAAATGGTACAACTATTTCTATAACTTTACCTTTGATAAGGAATTAAAGCACAAACGGTATGGAAAAAAAAATTTCAATCCTCATCGTTGACGATGAAGAAACAGTAAGGGATTCGCTGAGCAACTGGTTTATCGAGGACGGATATCGGGTTGAGTGCGCCGAAGATGCAAAAAAGGCGCTGTTGATACTCGAATCAGGCACTTTTGATATTATTCTTGCCGATATAAAAATGCCGGGAATGGATGGTCTGGAAATGCTTCGTCGTATCAAATCTCTCAACAAGGAATCCATTGTGATAATTATGACGGCTTTTGCAACCGTTGATACTGCCGTTAAAGCATTGAAGGATGGCGCTTTCGATTACATAACCAAACCTTTCGATCCCGATGATCTCTCGCACCTTATCCGAAATGCTTCAAGGCAAATATTGCTGTCTAACGAAAACGAAACCTTAAAGAAAAGGGTTGATTCGCTCGAAAATGTGGAGGATCTTATTGGCAAGAGCGAGGCTATAAAAAAAGTATTACGGGAAATTGAAAGTGTAGCGCCAACAAATTCGTCAGTAATAATAACTGGCGAAAGCGGAACCGGCAAAGAGCTTGTTGCCAGGGCTATACATGCCAATTCGCAACGTAAATTTTATCCTTTGGTTAGCGTACATTGCGGAGCTCTTACCGAAAGTTTGCTCGAAAGTGAATTGTTCGGTCACGAAAAAGGCGCTTTTACCGGTGCCATTTATAATAGAAAAGGGCGTTTCGAAATGGCCGACAGCGGTACCATTTTTCTTGATGAAATTGCAACCATTTCCACCAAAATGCAGATTGAACTTTTGCGTGTTCTCGAAAACAAAACTTTCATGAGGGTAGGAGGGAACAAAGAGATTATTTCTGATTTTCGGGTGATATGTGCAACTAACCGCGATTTGAAAGGAATGGTCGAAAAAGGAACTTTCCGCGAAGATCTTTATTACCGGCTTAATGTGATGAATATTCATGTTCCGCCATTGCGCGAAAGGGTAGAGGATATTCCGCTGCTGGCTGAGTATTTTGTGAAAAAATATTGTAGCTCCATGAACCGGCCTTTGATGAGTATTGATGCTTCGGCGCTGAAGCGAATGCAGGAGTATCAGTTTCCAGGCAATATCCGCGAACTCGAAAACATGATCGAACGTGCCATTGTGATTGGGAATGGTAAAAAAATAATGGTAAAAGATCTTCCGCTTGCGAAGGAAATTGTTGATAGTTCAGTCGAAAGCCTCGATGATTTCGAGAAAGTATTTATATTGCAGATACTAAAAAAATACAGCTGGAATATTTCGCGCACTGCTCTTGCCCTCAAGGTTGACAGGGTTACGCTGTATAATAAAATTAAAAAATATGGGTTGAAAGCATAGGCCTTCACGGATGTCGGATGTATAGTGTTACTTCAGGCACGTATCGTCTTAAAGGTTACTAAATTACTATTCACATCAGCCCTGCATGGATCAACCCACAATAACCATAGCATTATTCGTACACTTCAGGAAAGAATTTCTTGACGAAATTGTTATGGCTCTTCAGCAGGAATTTTATTGCAGGGTTATTGTAAAGGAGATGTATATTGATATAAGTGTTTTTTTTGACCCCAGACGCAGGCAGTACAATGGTGATAAATTATTGAGAATGGTTGATTCGTTGGATTTTAATGGATCAGCCAAAGTAATTGCATTGTTTAATGTTGATCTTTTTATTCCTATACTCACCTATATTTTCGGTCAGGCTCAACTAAGCGGGCGGACAGGGATTGCCTCTTCCTACAGACTAAGCAACAAACGTTATGGAATTGAGGATGGCGATAAATATCTGCTCGATCGGTTTAAAAAAGAAGTTATTCACGAACTGGGTCATTTGTTCGGATTAATCCATTGTCACACACCTACCTGCGTTATGCGTTCGAGTACTTATGTGGAGGATATTGATCAGAAGGAAGCTGGACTTTGCCATAAATGCCGCACAATATTAGAGGAATTATAATTTTTTGCTATTCTTAAATTTCAGATAATTGATTTACCTGTACCTGATTGTTTGTTTCTCAGTTCTTTATGATATTTTCTGTTATCAATGATTGAAATTAGGGTTATTCTGTCTCCTTCAACTAAATAATAAATAGGGGCTGCATATAAATAACCTGTCCGATGTTTATCTATGCTTTGACTGCAGATCAAAAAAGCAACCGATGCAGGGATAACTTGCCATTAGGTACAAAAACCATACACATGTGTGTGAAATTTATGTTTTACCAGCACCTTGCCAACTATCACAAATGAAACTTCTCGCCCCGTTCAAGCATTTCAATTATCTCGTTTATCCTCTTTTCCTTAGTTTCGGGGCGTTTGGCAGTTTGTATCCGCCAGCAAATTGCATATTTATTTGTTTTGTTCAGCGATTCGTAAAAAGCTGAAGCTGTTTTGTTTTGCTTTAGTTTACGGGCAAATTCCTCAGGTATTGTCATATTTTGTGGCGAGTCGTAAGCTTGCTGCCAACGGCCATCCGCTTTTGCTGCTTCCACTTGTTTTAATCCGGCTGCTTTCATCCGGGCTTCAAGTGTTAAGCGGGCAATGTTTTCAATATTCCGCTTCGACCAAATGCTTTTTGCACGGCGGGGAGTATAATGCTGTTTATATGATAGTTCGTCAATTGATTTCAGTTGAGCATCAATCCAACCATAACAAAGTGCTGAATCTACTGCTTCCGCATAAGTAACCGAAGCAATGCCGGAATTCTTTTTGAAAAACTGAATCCAAACGCCATTTGTATCAAGGTGATTTTCCTCAAGCCAGTCTTCCCATATTTGCTGACTTTCAAAGGGAATAATAGGCAAATCTTCTTTTCCAGGTTTGTTATTATCCTCAATAGTCATTTCTATTTATTTTGTTTCAGTTGGTTGGTGCTGTGTTGGGGTTGTAGAATCGTTAATATCTTGAGCTACAGTTTTCTTTTTAAACCAATTCATAGGATTGAAATACGATTTGTATTTGCCGAAAAGTTCTTTGCCTAATAATATCCCGCCTGTCCAGAATGTGATTTCACCAAGTACAAATGCAACTGTTGACAGTTTGATTTTAATTGTACTCTGCATATCTAAAAACGGGATAACAAGTAGCGACAAAAAAAGCAAAGTCGATAAAATTACTAATGCCAGTCCTGTTTTAAATTTCCGGTTTTTCTGCATTTTCTTTCTTTTTATATTTTCTTTTGCAACGAAATCATTTCTTTCTCATTCGTCAAATGAACTACAGGCCAGTATGTTATATTATCAATTCCCTGTACAAGCTGATACTCATCCACTGTTATAAGCATAAGCGCACAATCAAAAGAATCGGTAAAGCTTTTCAGGTTTGGATGTTTGTTACTGAGAGTTTGTAAAGCGGCATCCTTAGTTTTAATACTAATTTCTTGCGCATGGCCATAAACAGTTATCGCAAAACTATTCTCCTGATTAGTATTGTCGTCATTTCCCCTTTCCATTAACACTGCAACTTTGCTGTTAAGAGTTATATTGCGGAACTTACGTGTATTGCGGTAAGTGGCAAACACAAGTTGCCCTATGCTCTCAAAAGGCGCAATAGCTATCAAACTCGCGTGAGGCTGGCCTTCACATGTTGTAGCCAGAACTGCCAGCCGATCCGAATGAAGGGCTTCCTCAACATATTTCAGCGTGTCTTTTGGACTGCTCATTTTTTGATTTATCAAAATGTATGATAATTTAACGGTTGAGTCTTTGAAAAGTTGTGAATTACCTGTTTCCTTGCCTTGTGAGGCAATACTTCCGGGGATCAATATTCGTTGAAACGTCAAATTCTGTATTTCAGTCGCCTGTTTTAAAACCTCATACCAAGGCTCTTTAATCCGGTTTCGTTTCGAAAACAATAATTCGGATCATTCTATTTGTGTTTTCAGTCAGGTTAACATCAGAACCTAAAATATAGCAGCTTTACAGTTCAATTTTCAACTATACATCACAAAAATTTCACATCCTTGCTCCGTCGCTCCATTAAAAAGGTGCTTCGCCATTTATTATCGAGCCTGGCAATTTTTTCGCGTACGCC
>Ga0136636_10002105_pt1 | contig 11833 bp, 11 predicted proteins | sample AntDrymUQ8522106_2_FD_104653 | JGI IMG/M metagenome (GOLD analysis project Ga0136636, IMG submission 104653) | Polar desert sand microbial communities from Dry Valleys, Antarctica - metaG UQ852 (21.06) | ecosystem: Environmental > Terrestrial > Soil > Desert | place: Antarctica: Dry Valley... | reverse complement strand
ATTACAAGTGCTTGCACAAGAGAGCGGTATTGTCTGGCTTGCAACCCCAGATCCGCGATTATTGTTTGCCAAAGCGATCGCACTTTTTTACCAACCATATCGCCCCATCCCAGAAATTCATCCTACTGCTGTGATTCACTCGACCGCAAAAGTTGGTAATAATGTTTACATTGGCCCCCATGCTGTGATTCAGCAAGGGGTGGAAATTGGCGATGGCGCAATTATCCATCCCAATGTGGTGATTTATCCAGATGCCAAAATAGGCGATCGCACCACCTTACACGCCAATAGTACCATCCACGAACGCACCCGCATTGGTTCAGATTGTGTGATTCACAGTGGTGCTGTTATTGGTGCAGAAGGCTTTGGTTTTGTTCCTACCCGAACTGGTTGGTTAAAAATGGAACAATCCGGCTATACAGTCTTAGAAGATGGCGTGGAAGTTGGCTGCAACAGTGCCATCGATCGCCCAGCCGTCGGCGAAACACGGATAGGTCGCAATACAGTAATTGATAACTTAGTGCAAATAGGTCATGGTTGCCAAATCGGTTCAGGCTGTGCGATCGCAGGTCAGGTTGGCATGGCAGGAGGTGTTAAACTGGGAAATCGCGTTATTTTAGCTGGACAAACAGGAATAGCCAACCAAGTGAAGATCGGAGATGGGGTGATGACATCTGCTCAAACTGGAATTCACAGCGATGTTGCACCAGGAGAAGTTGTCTGCGGATCTCCAGCCATTCCTTACAAACTATATCTCAAGGTATGTGCTGTTTATAATCGCCTGCCAGATATGTATCAATCGCTAAAACAATTGCAACGTAAATTCAAAGATAGCCCTGGCGAATAGTGCCGCAAAGCGGAAGTCAAAAGTCACGCATTCAAAAGTTTTGTATATAGCAGTTCCCATTCACATGCGGTACAACATTATATCCACAAGTGTAAGGGCACGGCAGTGCCGTGCCCCTACGGGTGTACCTCACGTAAACGAGAAACGCTATATCAAAGCTTTTACTTGTTTTAAATGGTAGCTTGATTTTTGCCGTGCTGTACTAGAAGTCGCGGCTACACAGAAAAAACCCACCTCCGTAGGTTTAAAATTTTTAATTGTTGATTAGAAAATAGCTTTTCCCAATCAAATGAGTTACATCATAGCCCCCTCCTCGCTTGCGGGGAGGGGGTTGGGGGTGGGGTTCTGTACCTCCTCAACCGAGAACCGCTATAAGTTCTAAAATCCTAACTTTTCCAATACTGGCTTTGTGGAAACAACGTGGCGATCTAAACCCAGTTCTTTTGGACTAACCCCAAGTGCCAAAGCAATTAACTGGGGTAAATGCAACACTGGTAAACCTAACTTTTGTTCAATAACCTTTTCCACCTCTGGCTGACGCGAATCTAAATTTAAGTGGCACAGAGGACAAGGTGTAACTATGCAGTCAGCACCAGAAGTCAAAGCATCCTGAATATGCATCCCCGCCATCTTGAAAGATTGGGTAGTAGCATAGCTAGCCAGGGGCCAACCACAACATTGTGTCCGGCCTCGGTAATAAATTGGTGTTGCACCCACCGCCCGAAACATATTTTCCATCGCTTCCGGTTGAAAGGGGTCATCATAAGGCATAGATTTTTGGGCGCGGAGGAGATAACAGCCATAAAAAGCGGCGCATTTTAATCCAGTTAACTTCCGGGTGACACGTTTGGTAATTTCCTCTAAACCGTAATCTGTTACTAAGGCGTAGAGAAGATGTTTAACATCGGTACTGCCGCGATAAGGTGAACAGCCTTCTTTATCCAGCAAGCCATTAACTTGTTGAATGTAGGCAGGGTCAGTTGTTTGGCATTCTTTCAGGTGTTCGTTCACATGACCGATAACACCTTGACAAGTGCTGCAATGGGTAAGTAAGGGCAAATTTAATTCTTCTGCTAGGGCAATATTTCTGGCGTTGACTGTATCTTCCAGCAGTTTAGAATCTTCTTTAAATATGCCAGAACCGCAGCAAGCAGCTTTTTTAAGTTCAACCAGTTCAATACCCAGTGCTTGGGTAAGCGCTTGAGTTGACTGGTAAAGTTCCCGACAGGCCCCTTGGGCAACACATCCAGGAAAATAAGCGTATTTGAGTGTCTGAGATAGCATAGAGGTATGTTTGGGTTAGAGCGATCGCTCTAAAACAATAACTGTTTTATTATTCCTTGTTAGCATTTCATCTGTGATATTTGACGTTCACCGTCTCTTTAACCGTCTAGGTTCAAAGCCGCAGCGTCTATATATTCTGATTGCTAGCAAGGCTGTAAATACAGAGCGAGACATTGTAAAAAAAGTTAGCAATAATTGGACAATCAAAGCATTTACATGCTGTTGGCAATGGCATAGCCCACTCCTATACCCAATTCTAAGAAAACTTACCCGATTCTTTTGAGGAACGGGAGGGATTTTCTAACAGAAAAACCCTTGGTAGTATACGGGCGATCGCGCTTGACGATAAGATGTATATGCTCAAAACAATGTCTCCCATAAAGAGCAGAACCTAGCAACTGGTTAAGGACTTTTATTATTTATGAGCCAAACCGAACTTTTTGATAAGGTCAAAAAAATCGTCATCGAACAACTGAGTGTTGAAGATACTGACAAAATCACTCCCCAGTCCAAATTTATGGAAGATTTAGGAGCAGATTCGTTAGATACCGTTGAACTGGTGATGGCTTTGGAAGAAGAATTTGATATCGAAATTCCCGACGAAGCTGCCGAACAGATTGTATCGGTTCAAGACGCAGTAGATTACATCAATAACAAAGTTACCGCATCAGCTTAAAAAAGTTTTGAGTCTTGGAAGTTTAGATGGCTATGTCTCGCCCCCTCTGGGCATCTAGGCAAAAACCACTGCTTTGACTTTTCACTGAGTGCTGAACGGTTAAAAGTTTAAGAGTTAGAGTTTTAGGAGGCAAAAGTTCGGAGTTTTCTCCATCTTTGGATGCTTCCAAAACTCAGAACTCAGGATGGGCTAAACGCCCCGCTAACGCTAACGAAACTTAGCACTGTTTAATGCCTGCTGCTTTTTCGCCACCTTTAACTGAATCATGACAGATTATACACGTAAACGCGTTGTTGTAACTGGTGTTGGCGCGATTACACCTATAGGTAACACAGCAACAGAATATTGGGATGGATTATTGAGTGGACGTAATGGCATTGACCACATCACATTTTTTGATGCGTCTCGCCATGATTGCCGCATTGCTGGTGAAGTAAAAAACTTCGATCCACATGATTACTTGGAGCGCAAAGAGGCCAAGCGCATGGATCGATTTGCCCAATTTGGGGTTGCGGCAGCAAAACAGGCTCTAGCTAACGCGCAGTTAGTTATTAATGAACTGAATGCAGAACAGGTAGGTGTCATGATCGGTTCTGGCGTTGGTGGCATTAAGGTATTAGAAGACCAGCAAACTATCTACCTCAACCGTGGGCCTGATCGCTGTAGTCCATTCATGATACCGATGATGATCGCCAATATGGCAGCAGGATTAACGGCAATTCACACGGGTGCTAAAGGGCCAAATTCCTGCCCAGTAACTGCCTGCGCTGCTGGCTCCAACGCTGTAGGCGATGCTTTTCGCTTAATCCAAGGAGGATATGCCCAAGCGATGATTTGCGGCGGAACAGAGGCTGCTGTGACACCATTATCGATGGCTGGGTTTGCCGCTTGCAAAGCCCTCTCTTTTCGCAATGACGATCCGCATAAAGCTTGCCGTCCCTTTGACCGCGATCGCGATGGATTTGTCTTGGGTGAAGGTTCAGGAATTTTAATTCTCGAAGAACTGGAACACGCCCTAAGTCGCGGCGCTCACATTTATGCCGAAATGATCGGCTATGGTATGACCTGTGACGCTTACCATATCACTTCCCCCGTCCCTGGTGGACTTGGAGCAGCTAGAGCAATCGAACTAGCGCTCAAAGATGCCAGCATAACCCCCGACCAGATTAGCTATATTAATGCCCACGGCACTAGTACCCCAGCTAATGATTCAACTGAAACCTCAGCAATCAAAAAAGCCTTGGGAGAACATGCCTATAAGGTGGCAATTAGCTCCACCAAATCTATGACGGGTCATTTATTGGGCGGTTCTGGAGGTATTGAAGCAGTTGCAACAGTGCTGGCGATCGCTAATGACCAAATTCCACCGACAATAAATCTGGAAAATCCCGATCCAGAGTGTGACTTAGATTACGTGCCTAACTTTAGCCGCGCTCAAAAAGTCGAGGTGGCAATATCCAATTCTTTTGGGTTTGGCGGTCATAATGTCACACTGGCCTTTAAGAAATACGTTTAAAAGAAGTCAGGAGTCAGAATTCAGGAGTCAGAATTCAAGAGCCAGAATTCAGTAGTTTTATCCGACTCTGCTCATTTGCCCCATGCCCCATGCCCCATGCCCCATGCCCCATGCCCCATGCCCAAAGTATCAGAAATATCATTCCGATATAACTTAAGCGTTCAGCATGACCCAATTATCAGCTTGATTTATCACCATAAACTCAGGAGATCCCGCTTGTCCATCGACAAGCGGGAATGGGATGATGAGGATACTGTGGGGAATCTAAAATAACCCCAGCAAGAGAAGCTACCAAGAATGCTAACCCGTCGTTAAAAACAAGAGATTATGACTGTTGCAACCCAATCCGCCAAAGAACTGTCCCTCGAAGAACTTTGTATTAACTCGATCCGCTTCTTGGCTGTTGATGCCGTAGAAAAAGCAAAATCGGGACACCCAGGACTACCAATGGGCGCGGCTCCGATGGCTTTTGTCCTCTGGGATCGCTTTTTGAAGTTTAATCCCAAAAATCCCAAATGGTTTAACCGCGATCGCTTTGTCTTGTCAGCCGGTCATGGCTCGATGTTGCAGTACGCCCTACTCTACTTGACAGGCTACGATAGCGTCACCATTGAAGATATCAAACAATTCCGTCAATGGGAATCCAAAACCCCTGGACACCCCGAAAACTTCATGACCCCAGGTGTGGAAGTCACAACTGGCCCCTTGGGTCAAGGAATTGCCAATGGAGTTGGTTTAGCGATCGCTGAAGCCCATCTTGCCGCTAAATATAACAAACCCGATGCCAAGATTGTTGACCATTACACCTACGTGATTGTGGGTGACGGTTGCAACATGGAAGGAATTTCCGGTGAAGCTTGTTCTTTCGCAGGACACTTGGGATTAGGCAAACTGATCGCTCTGTACGACGACAACCACATCTCCATCGACGGTTCCACAGATGTGGCATTCACCGAAGATGTTTCCAAGCGCTTTGAAGCTTACGGTTGGCATGTTTTGCATGTCAAAGATGGTAATACCGATTTAGAAGCGATCGCCAAAGCAATTGAAGAAGCTAAATCTGTCACCGATAAACCATCGATGATTAAGGTGACAACCACCATCGGTTATGGTTCTCCCAACAAACAAAACACTGCTGGTATTCACGGTGCTGCTTTGGGTGGAGACGAAATTGCCTTGACTCGGAAAAATTTGGGTTGGGAATATGAGCCTTTTGATGTTCCACAAGAAGCCCTCAACCACACGCTCAAAGCAGTGGAACGCGGCGCAAGCTACGAAGGCGACTGGAACAAAACATTTGCCGACTACAAAGCTAAGTATGGCCAAGAAGCGGCTGAATTTGAACGCTACATAAGCGGCAAACTGCCCGACGGTTGGGATAAAGTATTACCAACCTACACCCCAGAAGACAAAGGATTACCCACCCGCAAACACTCAGAAACCTGCCTTAACAAACTGGCGGCAGTTTTACCTGAATTGATTGGTGGTTCAGCTGACTTAACCCACTCCAACTTGACCGAAATCAAGGGTAAGGGCGACTTCCAAAAAGGGAACTACGAAAACCCCAACATCCACTTTGGTGTGCGGGAACATGCTATGGGCGCAATCTGTAATGGTATAGCGCTGCACGCTTCAGGATTAATTCCTTATGGTGCTACCTTCTTGATCTTCACAGATTATATGCGTGCTGCCATCCGTTTATCCGCCCTTTCTCAAGCTGGCTCGATTTGGGTGATGACTCACGATTCCATTGGACAAGGTGAAGATGGGCCGACACACCAACCCATTGAAACTCTAGCTTCCTTACGAGCCATTCCTAATTTAACCGTGTTTCGTCCCGCAGACGGTAATGAAACCTCTGGCGCTTATAAAATAGCGATCGAAAAGTCGAAGCAAAACGCTCCATCTCTGTTGGCATTCACCCGTCAAAATGTCCCCAACTTGGCAGGTACATCAATTGAGGGTGTGGCAAAGGGTGGATACACAGTAGTTGATAGCCAAGGTACACCCGATATCATCTTGATTGGTACTGGTTCAGAATTAAGCCTCTGCGTCACCGCAGCCGAGAAACTCAAGGCTGAAGGCAAGAAAGTTCGTGTTGTCTCGCTACCCGCGTGGGATCTGTTTGAAGCACAGGATGCGGCTTATAAAGAGTCCGTTCTGCCGAAAGCTGTCACCAAGCGTTTGTCTGTAGAAGCTGGTAGCAGTTTCGGTTGGCACAAGTATGTGGGTACTGAAGGCGATTGCGTTAGTATTGATCGCTTTGGTGCTTCGGCTCCAGGTGGTGTTTGTTTAGAGAAGTTTGGCTTTAGCGTTGATAATGTATTAGCTAAAGCTAAACAATTGTTGGGTTAATAGCAACAGAATATTCTCAAAATTTTGTGGGGTGGGCATCTTGTCCACCTTTTTTTTACGCAGAGGGGCGCTGAGAGAAGCGCAGAATAGAATCGTTTATAATTGGGCTAATTAGTTGATGAATGAGGGAGAAGTTATGCAAGAAGTTTCTAGCTATCATCAAGAACTTACTAACCGGATATCGCCAATTGTAGACAACCTATTTAAAAGCAATAGCTTGTACTTGGTGAAATTAAAAAAATGGGAAATGATTGAAATGCTGGTAGACCTGTTTGGTAAATTTTCACCAGAAGAAATGCGAGCAATTAAAGATGATGATTTAACACGCAGAATTGATAGTATCCTAGTTTTAGAAGCTGTTTCTGGTACCTTAAACGATTTGACGCCAGAGCAAATAAAAATGTACGATGAAGCAGTAAAGAGAAAATAGACAAAGTGACTTATTTACTAGATACATCTAATATCATTACTCTTTTCTCCAAAAGTATTTCAAAACAGGGGTTTTAAATTTATTCTTTTAATTTCCCCAATTGTTCAATTTAAAAACAATTCAAAAGCGAACTTAATTATCCAAAAACTGACTTTTTCATCCCGTAAATAGCTAATCCAGCAACTGCACCAGTCCCAGCAAATCCTACTAAACCTATTCCATAAGCAGTTCCTCCGATTGCTAAACCTGCACCTCCAATACTGTGGTACAGAGCCACTCCCACCACTGCGCCTACTGTTGCAAAGGTAAATGATTCATTGATATTTTGAATGATATCCACGTTTTTGAACTCTAAATAACTTTTTATCAGCTTATTTAATTTTTTGAAGGAATGCTACCGAAAAAATGCGTAATTAAAATAAAGATTCATTGAATATTGATAGCGGCTACAGCAATCGCACGCGAATTAATTCTAGTTTCCAATGATTCTGATTTGGTAAGAGTCCATCGGATTAATTTAGAAAATTGGTGTAAACCGATTCTTAAAATATTTCTGGCATTTATGAAGTGAAGAAAGCCAGTGTAGAGGTGTATCAATTGCTCAGGTGTCAATATCAGCTATTACCTGCTAATGAACATGGCCATTATGGTATTAAACCGACGGCTGGGGAATTAAGAATTTGGCAAGGCCGCTATCAGAATCCAGAATTACCCTGGCTGCGCTAGTAGGATAATCAGGGTGATTTGCTACAAACAGATGGAAGCGATCGCAGCAAACAGAAGCGCGATCGCAACCCTTGGCTGCTAAACTAAGAGAATTAAATACAGGACTTACGCAAAAAAGTTCTGAAGTAGCGGTAATTCATGAATTACCGCTACGACAAATCAGGTTTTTGAGACAATTTTGCGTAAGTCCTAAAATATTAACCCCTGTTAGTTAGTTTAGTTATTTTGTCAACTATCTTTAGATAGATAGGGTAAACAGTACGGGATTTATCATCAGAAATCGCTTGCTAGTACTGAAAAAATCAAGCTTTCATACTTAAAAATCTACACTGCATATTTAGTTGATTTTGTCAATATGTAATCTCTAGTATCGCCTAATGAATCAGCAAGGCCTTCTGAAGACTGAATCTATATTCATGCTTTCAGGGGATGCAATTATGACTTTATAAATGCGATTATGTATATGTCCTCAAACAATAGATAGTTGCTGTTGTCCAATTGAAAAAATATAATTTTCTTTGACTCCAGTAACTTTGCTTTTATCCAATTGTTTGATGTTTTGAGAAGGTAACACAATGAATAATATTCTAAAACGCACACTTCTACCCAGCCTCATGGCTGCAAGTTTAGCTGGTGTCACATTAGTTCCCGCTAAACCGGCTGCTGCTGATGACCAAGTATTAAGAGATGCAGGTATTGGGGCTGTTACCAATGTGGTCACCGGAGCAGTGAGAGGAAAGCGTAATGTATTAAACAATGCTGTTAAAGGTGGTGTCACTGGTGCAGCTGTTAATGGTGCAAATGGTCTGAGAAACACTCGCAATCGCCGTAACCGGAGTGTTGTTCAAGATATTGGAGTAGGTGCAGGGGCTAGCGCAGTAACTGGCGTAATTACCGGCGATAGCAAAGATACCCTTGGGAATGCTGTTGATGGTGCAGCTGTAGGTGCAGCAATCCATCTGCTAACCAAATAAATAATTTGTAAATTCATCAGCTACACTACTTCCCAACTGCTAATGGGTTGCACTTGTAAAAAATACGAACTTATCCCTCCCCTAATTCCTCTCCTTCTAGGATGAGCAAACACAACCCCCTTTCCCTAGTAGGGAAAGGGGGTTGGTGACTTAGATTTATATTTGGATATAGGCCACCATCAGGTTCAGATGACTTTAAACTTAATAGTAAACTCTAGCCCTTCAACGCCTTTCTAAAGTTTCGACGATAGGATTGATTTGTAATAAACAAAGCTGGCCATAGCAAAGATAAACCAATGCGATTGGTCAAAGTTGGATTAAAATTAGTCCGCCCAAAGCCATTCCAAAACTTCCAAACGCCGCCTCCGTAAACCACTATCAAGGCAAAAATAATAAAGTTACCCATTCCCATCAACTCCATTAGTAACTGACAGAATTTAAGTTAAGTTTTACCGATCGCTCTCAAAAACCCATATAAAGACTTTTCACTTTAAATGTTGCTACAAATATGCAGCAGAGACATTTATTCTACTTATCATAACTTTCTGGCATACCCACTGGTGATAAACCCGCGATCGCTCGTAAGTTCTGGCAACGAATCAACTCGGTAAAATCTAAACCAGAACGCCCTTCAATTTTGGCTACCGCTTCAATTGCAGATAACAGGTGCTGCGCTGCTTCAGCTTCTGGATAACCACGCCGTTGTGCTATGCGAATTGCTGCTGCATCGGCATTTAACTCTGACTCTTGAGATTTATTAGTGCGCCAGATCCGAAAAGCAGCGATCGCACTTAATCCCCCAGCTACGGCTACACCCACTACATCTGACTGTGCTGCTTCTAAATAATCCGCCTAACAGCCCCGCCAGTACTACACCTTGATAAATGTCGGGTTTAAACCACTTCACCCCTGTCAACCAGCTAACCATCTGCAACAGCAGCAAGTCTCGTTGCTGCTTGGTCAGACGACGCCACAAATCGAAATTAATATATATCGGTCGCTCCCCATTCCAGGGTTGAGGAAAGGAGGCGTCAATCACTTTTGCCTGCTGTGGCTTACTAACGATTTTTGTCGTCATCCGACCAGAGGCAGGCATCACATCTAACAAACGGCGAATTTCAACATTTGGCTCCATAAATTTAATTATTAGCCATAATGTGCATGGTAACTATTTTAGTTGTCATTCGTGTTAACCTTTGATTTGTGAGATGCGATCGCAGTCTTTCTAAATGGTTGTTCTATTAATGAAAACCTCTGTAAATGGCGAGAAAGTGAATAGATTCAGATTAAGCCATAAGAATATTGATTAAGCAGTTTGATAGTGTGGCGGGATTTTATCATATCCGTTTGCCGCTAAATTCAAAACCTCAAAGTTTTGGATAACCATTGCTACTACACTTATAACTACATGGACGCTTTTGCTACCCTCCCGCCTGAATGGACAAATAAGGCAATACATGCATACGAATTTTTCTGTCCTAATTGCCACTCAAGTAGCCGAGAAGCTGAAAAAGTTTGGCTAAATCGGCGATCGCCTGTACTTACAGAAGACCGTCGTCGCAAATGGCAAGAGTTTTACTACTGTCACTGTGGTTCTGTGTGGTGGGCTTGGAGTAGCGATCGCCCCTCAACAGATATATCCAATCAGCCAGATTATAATCCTACATAGCTAATTTTTTCTTAAACAAAACCCCACCTAAAAGTGGGGTTTTGCTTATCTAATTCTGAGCTTTATTTCCCATCACCAATTTTAGAAGGTGAAAGTAGTACGTAGAGTACCTACATAGATCGTTTGGTTGTTGTCGTTGTTCTCTGGATTGAAAATTACCAACAAGCCAGGGGTCACTAGAATATTATCGGAGAGCTTGAACTTGTAAAGACCCTCTAAATGATAGGAGGTATTTCTATCTCTCTGCTCTACGTTAGCGGCTCCGACTCTGACATCACTGCTAGTGATTCTAGGTGGTTGACCAAAAATCAAACCCAAGACATTACCTTCTTTACCAAAGTCTTGAATACCTAAAGTTGCAGCCCAATAGAATGATTCAGCACTGTTACCTGCTGTGACACCAGTAGCAGGAGTGGCACCGTTGGTTTTAGCTTCAAGAAAGCTGTAGCCTGCCCAACCGCCAATAGTTAACTTAGCGGCGGGTTTGAAGCTCAGTTCTACACCGTAGTGGTTGGCTTCAGTCCGAACAGGTCCGAAGGGAGAATTTACAAGGTCGCTGCCTGTAGCACCAAATACGCTGGGAGTAATTGCGTTGCTAGCAGCCGGTGCTGCTGCGGTGTTTGCAGCACCGTTGTAATAAGAACGGGCGTATGTCAAACCAATATTCAAGGCTTGATTGGGCTTAAAAGCAAGCTGACCAAAAATTGTGTTACTACCATCAAATAGTCCAGTGCTACTTGCAGGATTAGCAGCATTATTCCTTCCGGTTGCCATATAAGCCGCCGTCAAGGTCAAAGGTCCGTTGGGATTAATATTAACTGTGATCCCAGCACCGTCATTAGCTTGACGATAAATGGGGCTGAAACGTCCGTACCGGGAGAGAGCGCCTGAACCACTGCTTCTAAAGTCAGGGTTAAATACGTTGGTGTTTTCGTTAAACTCAGCACCGGTAGCATCAATCTTGACACGTATTCCATCGCTCAGATTGAAAGCATAGTTCAGTTTATCGATTGAAACGGCGTTGTCAGTACCGCCGTCATAGCCCAAGCGGGTCATGTTAGTGCCGGTAGAAGCACTACCTATGTTAGGTGTACTTGAATTGTTGGCAATAATGTTTGCCGAATTCAACCGAGTTTGCAACTGGTCTGTTCCTGTGAAACTGCTGTTTAAGGTTAAACGCACCCGATTGGCAAAGGCCATATTGGCATCTAAATCGCCGCCACGAAGTGCGTTGTTATTGACCAGAGTACGGGAGCCAAGGGCTTGGCTATCGCCAAAAGCCTGAGACACGCTGAAAATTGCTTCCCCAGACAGCTTGGTGGTAGTGGAGAACTGATTAGCTTCCAACTCAGCAGT
>Ga0136636_10002104_pt1 | contig 11837 bp, 9 predicted proteins | sample AntDrymUQ8522106_2_FD_104653 | JGI IMG/M metagenome (GOLD analysis project Ga0136636, IMG submission 104653) | Polar desert sand microbial communities from Dry Valleys, Antarctica - metaG UQ852 (21.06) | ecosystem: Environmental > Terrestrial > Soil > Desert | place: Antarctica: Dry Valley... | reverse complement strand
TGCCTTTCATAAAAAATACAAGGCCACAAAGACACCAAGACTCAAAGAATCACTAAGAAAGAAAAATGTTAAATCTTTGTGCCTTCGTGCCATAGTGGCTTCTGCCTTTTACATAAAATACAAGGCCACAAAGACACCAAGACTCAAAGAATCACTAAGAAAGAAAAAAAATCCCTTGTGCACCTTCGTGCCTTAGTGCATTAGTGGCTTCTGCCTTTTAAAGCTTCCCTGTTTTCAAGAATTGCCCTCACAGTTTTCCGCTGTCTTCTTCTTTCTTGCCTCCCTTTGCATTAAGGCATATCTTTTAAATTCCTTATTTGGGTCGAAAAGATAACGGAAAGTGATGTGAGTTTTATAAATGGTTGCACCAATCTGTTCATTTAATTTCATCATGGCGGGGTTAAAATCGCCAATCCAGTTAAATTGAAGTTCCTTATATGGGAAATCGGCTCTTAATGCCACTTTTGCAAACGACATGATAATAGCACCCTCCATGCCCTTTCCCTGATGTTCCGGAATGGTACCAATGATGAGGCTTATAGCTCTGGTGCAGGTTCCTTTCCATCGGTAATAAAGAAATTTTAACTTACCCGTCAGATCCATCTTTCCATTTAAATGACGAAGAATTTGATTGATATCAGGCATCAAAAGGAAAAAGCAAATGGGTTGATTTTGGTAATAGCCAAAAAGCATCAGCTTTTCGTCCATAATCGGTTTCAGCTCTTTAAACAATTGTTTGGCATGAGTCAAACTCATTTGTTCTACGCCAGGAAAAATTGCCCAGGCTTTATTATAAATTTCTACAAAATCGGCAGCATATTTATCGGCATTTTTTTTATCAACATTGCGAAAACTATAAAGAGGATTTTTAAAAATACGCTCTGCTTTTTCTATAATTTCAGGTCTTATTCCTTCAGTGTTTACGAGATGATGGTAGGTAAACTGGTTAAAATAATTTTTAAAGCCATATTCTTCGAACAGATCTTTATAATATAGAAAATTATAAGGCATACCATAAATAGGTTCATAGAAGCCATCAGCCAGACAACCCCACCAGCGATCACGGTCACCAAAATTAATGGGACCATCCATAGCCTCCACACCTTTTTCCAATAACCAATCTTTGCAAACATTAAAAAGTGTAAAAGCAGCATCTTTGTCATTGATGCATTCAAAAAAGCCGATTCCTCCGGCTTTTATTTCTTCCTTTTTATTGGCTTTGTGATCAACAAAAGCTGCTACGCGACCAACGAATTCATTTTCTTCATTTAACAGCAACCACCTGATTATTTCACCATTACGTAAAAGCTTATTCTTTTTAGGATCGAAAATACCTAAAATATCATTATCAAGTGGTTGAATCCAATTCTTATCATTTTTGTAAAGCTTTACAGGCAATAACAAGAAATCCCGTACGTTTTTTTCAGTTTTAACTTCGTGTAGCGAATACATGTTGATTAATTTTGCTTCAAACGTACGGGATTTTTAGTAAATGTCAAATAGAAGGTTTATCCTTTGCGAAATCATTGTTTAAATTTTGGTCAAAATTACTTTTTCATTGAACTTCTTTATAATTTCATTATATACATATTTCAAATTACTATATTCTGTAGCTTCATAAACAGCTTTTTTAAATGAATAATTCCCGGAAATAGTAATTTTATTTTCTTCCGATGTTATGGTTTTATAATCAACAGAAACCATTGCATTGTTGATAATTAGCGGAGCAGGTACAAATTCAACTTTGTATCCATCGGGGATAATAATTTCTGTTGTAAACTTTTTGCCGAAAGGATAAGTAAAATCGACCGGATAAGTTCTGGTTGTTTGCTTTAAAGGATTTGCAGACAATACTTCAGATAAGAATGGCGAAACATATATTTTTTCTTCAATCTTAACCATGGGGGTAGAAGCCTTGTATTTCACAATATACTTATTCTTTGTACTGTCGTAATTTTCAGTAGTTAAGGAGTCTATACTATAATATCCTTTATTATTAAGACTTTTAGATATTTCAGCTATATCGTTTTTAAATTTCGATTTATGATCAAATGCCTCATAAATAGAATATATACTAAAAATATTAAGGTTTAATGAATCTTCCAAAGGGTTAACCTTAATGGAAAGAAACTCCTCAATTTTTGAAATTTCCGGATTAATAAGCTTAGCCCATTCCTCTGCATCCTTTTTTATTATCAAACCCATATTGTTTAAACATCTTGAAGGTATTCTATTGAAAGGACAAAGGGGTTCAGTGGCATCTGTAAGAAAAAACTTTCCGTCGATATTAACTATTACAACAACATAATTAAAAAAATGCAGAAAAGGATAATCTTTATAAACAGTACCATTATCCCGGGTACTAATTAATATAGGATAAGCTTCAAGCCCAGCCCCTTTCAGCAATCCAGCTAAATATAGATTTATATTTGCACAATTTCCTGTTTTTTCCTTTTGAAATTCTTTTAATGTTTTAGTAGCATATTTGCTGGAATTCCCATTCCAGGAATAAGTTCTCTTCACTAAATCTACAATATTTTCCAGTTGGGTCAGTTTACTTTTTGCAGATAATTCTTTTAAATTCAAAATGTCGCCTGCCGACTTTTCCACAACATTACAGTACTTCCCAAATTTCGGCTCTTTTAATAAATCGTTACATAGCTTTGGCCATGTAGAAATAACTTCCTGAACAGACCCATTAAGTTGATGAACTTTAGCAAGCTGAAAATCCATTTTCCATAAATAATCCTTATCGGATGTTACGAATGACTCATCATTAAATGCTGGTACATCTTTCATACCGAATTTATATATCATATCCCGATATTTAATTGACCCAAATTGGTTTTCAAAGCCCCCGTCTTCTTTTGCTTCGTAAATATCAAACTTCGTTTTACCTTGCACAATATAAATATATTCGTAAAAAGGAGTCATGAGCGTAGTATATTCACTATAAACAATAGGAATGCTACGTTGAAATTCCCAATCGCGGAGGTTAAATAAATAAGGAGAACGGATATTATATTTAAATTCAACGATTGATCCTTCTCGTACATTGGGTATGGCGAATTTTTTTATCCTCCAGTACTCGTTCAGCTTTTCATCGTAAACGGTATTAACATTTAAAACTGTTTTTTTTATTTCGCCATTTGTTTCAATATTATAAGAAGTAGCCTCAATATCATATACTTTCTCCAGGATTTCGCCTTCATAGTAATATGGGATTTCAACTTCACCCCATTTGATTCCTGACTTTTTCAAAATCCTGATCTTTACCGATCGGCTAAAATTGAGTTCGAACCCATTGTCCGTAATGTAAAATCTCGATTCACCAATGTCGTAAATCATTACTGCTTCAGCATTGGTGTCTTTTGCATACTTTTTAAAAGTAAGTTCGGGGAGCATAATTTTCCCATAATTCCTGGAAAATTCCTGTGAAAACAAATGAACTGAAATAAAGATAAAAACAATGGTAAATAAATTTTTCATAGCTAGTTATTTGGTTAGCATGATAATAAGCTTATTCGATTTTTGAACTTGCTGGATAAAAATATAAAAGTCCGGGTATTCGTTTAAGGAATACTCACCTTGGAATAATTCAAATTTCCTGTAAATGGTTATAACATTTTCAGAAACAGTGGTTTTTAATGAATATCTCCCAAAGCGGTTATCAATGAGAATATTTTCGGGCAATAATTTAGGCCGAAGCAATGAAAGTTTGTACACAAAAATATCTTCTATACATTCCGGATATTCAATTGATAAGGACCATTTCCTATCGGAGGGCTTCTCGTAATTTTCAATTGATAATGGGTAAATTGAGAAACCAAAATCATTTCCATACGATTTTATGAAGTTATCTAATTGCAGATTGGCATGCAGCATCACATAGGCCGAATCCTTATAAGGTTGATTTAATTTCCAGTCTTTTAGTTCAAATGAAGGAAAATGGAAATAGTACTCTCTAAGAAGTTTTTCCGATTCTGCATAATTAAGATTCATGTCCATTGCAGAAAGAAAATCGAATTTATCACCCCGTGATTTTGAGCATATTTCTACAAAGCAATTATCACCCGCAGAAAGGCTGTAGGTATGAGAATTTTCTTCTTTCACTTCGTTTAATGATAAATCCGGTATTTTCCCGAAATGACTGGAGTCCTTTTTAATGATTAAAGCTTCCCTCCCCTGGGTAAATGTTCCCATATACCCAATTGGAACATTTTTTCGGGTGCAATCGAGAAAAACAGTATCTTTTTCTAAAGGGACACATAAAATAGCATGATTAAATTGCAATGCTGCCAAGTCTTTGGTAATACCCGGATTATTGCCTCCGGCATATACAACTGTGTAAAACGATGGTATTTCAGCTGCCTGAAGCATCGATTTCATATAAACAGAAAGGGCTTTGCAATCACCATATTTATTCAAAGCAACATAAGATGCAGGATAGGGCTTTAACCCGCCCGTCCCGATACTTACATTTATATACCTTGTATTTTGCTGGAGATAATTATAGAGGACTTCTACCTTTTTGCGCTTGCTGCTTATTCCTTTGGTCAGGTCGCGCGCTTTTTGTTTATCAGAATCCAAAAGATCGTCTGACTCCATGTTTAAATTGTTTATCCAATTGCCAAAATCTGTCCAGCTATTATGAGAACCATCAATAGCCCATTTAAAACTTACCGGCACCACCCTCACATATGATGAATTTTTCTTTACAGGAATGGAATGGATTTCTTTTTTGGGTAAGACCAGGTTAGAAACTTCAAAAGAATAAATTAAATTCTGATCAGATGAGTCGATCGAAGCCTTTTCAATTTTGCTCTTTAGAATTTTTACCGGATAGTTCAACGGCACTCTCACTTCAAGTGTTGCCAGCTCGGTTGGAATAATCTCATCAAGATAAGGGTGCCAGTCCACAATATCAATAAATTCATCGTAATCGTATTTCCATTGATACCTAATTCTGTAGGGATAAACATTATGTTTGAGTTCAAAAGTCCTTATGAAATCATCCTCATAAAGAGAATATCCCGAAATGGCACTTCTATCTTTATAATCGCTTTTTTTTAATTGGCGGATAATAGTACCATCAATTGTTTCAATTTGAGCTAATAAAATGGTAACCTTGTTTTTTTTTGAGAAAGGAATGGATACTTCAGTATACTTTTCGCCAGACCTATCCTTAATTTCAATCAGCATTGATGATTCAACGGTACACTTGTTACGTTCTACCTTACATGTTGTGGTATATTGAACAACAGAGCACGGTGGATTTACAGCTTTAGCATAAACAGAACAGAAAAAGAGGTTGGTTAATGATATGAAAAGCAAAAGTCTTTTCAGCATAAAGCGATATTTGAAAGTTAGTGTGTTGTGTTAAATATAATTATTTCGAAAATAATAAAATAAAAACAATAATTATTCTTCTACCAAACATTTTTCTCATTTCCTTCTTTCCAGCTCAAATACCTTAGCCAGTAATTCGAACGAACGAATTCTGTCTTCATAGGAATAAGTCATGGTAGTGACCATAATTTCATCTACATCAAATTCATCGGCAAGTTTGGTGAGTTGATCCTTAACCTGTTCTTTATTACCTGAAACTATTCTGCCACTGTTATATTGAATTCTTTCCCTCTCCATCATTAAAAACTGATGATCTTTGATCTCTTCGTACGAGCCAATGGGTTGAATTATTCCTCTTTCAAATTGCAGTAAGAAATAATCGGAGAGTTTTCGCAGTTGCAAAGCTTTTTCCTCAGTTTCGGCGCATAATACCGAAACGGAAAGCATCTCCTGGGGTTCAGGAAATTGTTCCGAAATCTGAAAATTTTCTCTATATCTCTCAACCATTTCCGAGGATGCAAAACCATTGATGAATTTTGCGATTACAAGTCCCAAGCCATATTTGGCAGCAATAAGTGCACTGCCTCCACTTGAACTTAATATCCACCGGAGAGGTATTGTTGGAGCTTGAGGAACTGCAAGTAATGGCCCATATTTGGTTGCTGCTTTATCAGTAAAATATGCCTGAAGATGATCCAATTGTGACAGATAACTATCTTCGCTGAAATTATTGGAAGGGTTAAGTAATGCTGCCGTAATGCGATCGCCACCCGGAGCCCGGCCGATTCCCAGATCAATCCGGCCAGGAAAAAGCACCTCCAGCATCCGAAAGTTTTCGGCAACTTTCAAAGCGCTATGGTTAGGGAGCATAATTCCGCCCGATCCAATACGGATGTGGTTTGTTTCATCGGCCAGTTTTACCATCAGTACTTCGGGAACAGAACCCGCAATCATTGTAGAATTATGATGCTCCGAAACCCAAAAACGTGAGTATCCCAAACGCTCAGCCAATTTTGCTGTAGCAATTGTTTCTTCAACCGCCTGTTTGGCAGTTCCACCTTTCCGCACTATAGACTGATCGAGAATACTTAATTTAATTTTTCGCCGCATATTCATGTCTTTACCATATCTAAAATCTGATTAATCCTCTTTCACATTTTTTTAAAATACGTCCTGATAAGCTGTATTTAATGCATCAAACATTAATTGTTCAGGAACATCTTTCAAATTAAAAGTGATCCATCCCTGCAATCCCCATTTATTCGGAATAACCTGAATTGCACTTTTGTCGATGGCACAGAAGACTTCCTGATCCTTAACAGGAAGTTTCAGATTTGCTGCTTCGCTTTCCTCATGTAGGGTGGCGAAAATTCTTTTTTTCATTACTTTAAAAGCTCTCCTGTCAAAATGGGGTGCTTCCAATGTTCCCGGAAAGGATAAGGCCATTTCCCTGAATGCTTCATTGTTCATAATTAAAATAGAAAAAGTTAAAACCAATATTGCTTACATTTTTTTGTTAATTATAAAATTACTTGCGTCTAGAACTCTATTTTAACTGGTAATGGATGCTAAAATTCCTGTTTGTTTTTATAACCATTCTCCCTAACAGTTGTTTAAAGAATTCATTCTAAAAATTACAACTATGATAGCAATAATTGGAGCAACCGGAAAAGTTGGCAGTCAAACCACCGAACATCTTTTAAAAGCTGGAAAGAACGTTCTATTGATTGCCCGAAAAGAAGATGAATTAAGACCTTATCAAAACAGAGGTGCTGAAATTGCTGTAGGAAGTGCGTCAGATACTCATTTCCTTTCCGAAGCATTGAAAGGTGCTGATATAGTGTTAACCATGATACCTGCCGATTTAAACTCTCCGGATATCAAATCCCATCAGGATAAAATCGGTGAAGCCACCATAGCTGCCATTAAATCTGCCGGCATTAAACATGTAGTAAACCTAAGCAGTGTTGGCGGCCATACCGAAGAGAATACCGGTATTGTTGCCGGATTAGCCCGTCAGGAAATTCGTTTGAATGCACTTGAAGGGGTAAATGTGTTACACCTTCGCCCAACGAGTTTTATGGAAAACTATTTTAGCAATATCCCTATGATAAGAAACAACGGAATTCTGGGCTCGGTGCTTCAACCTGACGTAACTTTCCCGTTAATTTCCTGCCGGGATATTGCTTGGGTTATTGCACAAGAACTTATGGAACCTGATTTTTCAGGAAAATCTGTTCGGGCGTTGTTAGGACCACGTGATTATACAATGCTGGAAGTTTCTAAGATTTTAGGCGAAGCTATTGGAAAACCAGATCTACAGTATGTGCAATTTTCGCACGAAGATATGAAAGCCGGCATGATGCAATTTGGCGTTTCTGCTAGTGTGGCTGAGGCTTTTAATGGACTGTACGAAGGAATAAACCATGGAGTGTTTGCTGTCGAAAAAAGAGATTCATCCTCCACAACACCTACCACTCTTGAAGAATTTGCCAGAATATTTGCTCAGGTTTATCATCAGAAGGAATCTGTGCATGCATAACTTTAATTAAATAAAAGGGCATCAAGACACCAGAATTTCTTATCAGATATTTTTAATGTGTGCCTTGGTGCCCTTTTGTTTATCTCTTTTATTTTTTAGTCTGCTTCTTGTTTTTCAAATAAGTTACAATCTGCTATTCCTAAAAATTATTCAACAAACATCTTCTCACTGCCAATTACATTTAATTTCCAAGACGTCAATTAACTTCAAATGTTTATACAAAAACTTACTTTATTGTTAAAAACAAAATAAATTGATTGAGGTTCTCCAGATTTTAAGTTGAATAATTGTAATTATTTGAATAAAATCCAATATTTCATAATTCTTATGGAAATTAATCCTAAATTCAACGTTAAATCCCAATAAAACGGACAAATTCTGATTAGATGGATAAAAGTGTGTTGGAACAAAGAATATCAGATTTAGAAATTGAGCTAAGTAAACTAAAACACATCAAAAGCGCTGAAGACTTTATACCTCAAAGTCCCATTGAGAACGCAAAAAAGAAGGACGAAGATTTTCAGGCTCTGAGTATCATGGCTAATATTGTTGAACGTAGCCCAAATGCATTGTGGATTTCGGATCAGCACGGTTCATTAACTATTTTAAATCGGGCGTGCCGCGATATTTTACGCATCAAAGAGGAAGAAGTAATTGGAAAATACAACATATTAAAGGACAATATTCTTGAATCGCAAGACGTGATGCCACAAGTGAAAGATGTTTTTGAAAAAGGAAAAACTGTACATTTTACTGGAAGAAACTTTGATATGGGCGAACTCCCATTCGGGAAAATTGCCATTTGAACCTCAAATGTTTTTATTTTCCGAAATTTGTGAAGAGGTAATTGATTTCTTCAAACCTAATTTTAGTAAAAAGAATATTACGGTTGAAAACTCCTTTAATGATAAATTAGTGTTGTATGCCGATAAAAAGATGATCAAGACCATTTTACGTAATTTAATCTCGAATGCAATAAAATTTACCAACGAAGGTGGGATGATAAATATTCGGGCAGAACAAGACAGCAAAGAGGTTATCATTTCAGTTTCAGATAACGGAATAGGAATCAGCCCGGAAAATATCTCCAAACTGCTAGACAATTCCCATACATATACAACCACTGGTACAGCACTCGAACAAGGATCGGGATTAGGTTTAATACTCTGTAAGGAATTTATCGAAAAACATGGCGGTAAGTTACTTATTGATAGTGAACCTGGAAAAGGAAGTACATTTAAGATAACATTGCCTGTATTCAGTAAATAGTAATTTTAAAAATTTACAGATTCATTTTTGCTATGCCAATGTAGCGTTTTCGTTAATCTTGTAACCTCATGTTATTACCGGAAGATTTATTTTACAGATCACCAAATTAAAGCTTCAATAGAATTTATACTCAATATTTCCTGAATTAGCTTGAAAGAACATATTTAATTTATAAATTTAGATGGGTAATAAATCTTTCGCCTGCATGACTTATTTAACAAGTGTTCTTTTGGTGAAACCGTTATGAGAGATATCACAAAATACTATTATATGCTAGCTGGATTTTCAGCTGGATTTATACTAAGCTTGATTGGAATAATAGCTGAAGATTACAAACACCAAATATCTATCAGTTCAGCTTTAAAGGACTTACATCACTTTTATGCTCCTATATTTATCGGAGCTTTTGTAAGTTTTATTAGTTATTTGTATTGGAGAAAAATGCAAGATCAGAATTTAATATGGGAAATGTTAATTGAAGATCAGACCAGGAATGAAACAATGATTTCCAATATATCTGATGTTATTGCTATTATCAACGATCAAGGGATAATCACCTATAAAAGCCCAAATATTTTGAAACATTTTGGCTGGCATCCTGATGATTTAAAAGGTTCAAAGGCTTGGGCAATGACACATCCTGAAGATCTTGGCTTTGTGCAGGGAGAGTTTTACAAATTGCTTGAAAAAGCAAACTGCACCAAAACTATAAGATATCGTTACAAATGTAAAAATGGAATTTACAAGCATATTCAGCTCACAGCAACCAACCTGATTCAGCATCCTAACTTAAGGGGAATATTATGCAATTACAGAGATATCTCAGAAGAAATAAAAAGTGAGCAGGCGTTGATAGAAAATGAATACAAGTATCGTACGTTATTCGAAAACATGCACGATGTAGTTGCTATTCTCAATAATGAAAAACAAATAATTGATGTAAACTCTGCTGCTTTTGAACTCTTTGAATATACAAAAGATGAAATAATGAGCATGCAAATCGAGAACTTAATTTATAAGGATGATCAGCATATCTCAGATACATACTTTCAAAAGCTCGAAAACACTGGCTCTTATATTATGTACGAAGGAAGGATCAAGACAAAAACAGGCAAAATAAAATGGATCCAAGTGAATGCTACTGAGATTACTAAAAATGGCAAAAAAATCGGTTCTCAAGATATTATCAGGGACATTACTCAGCGTAAAAAAAATGAAATTGAACTTGAAGAAGCAATAAAGAAATTACATGCTTTAAATGCAACAAAAGACAAACTTTTTACCATTATTGCCCATGATCTGAAGAGTCCATTTAACAGTATTCTAGGATTTGCCCAATTAATTAATAGAAACATTCACACCTGCGAAACTGAAAAAACCGAAAAATACCTGCTGCAAATAATTGCATCTTCAAAAAGCACACTTGGTTTGCTCGAGAACATGTTAAACTGGGCAAAAAACCAAACCGGTCAATTGAGTTTTAATCCTGATACGATCAAATTATCTGAAATTCTTGATCTGACTTTAGATGTTTTGAATTCAGCAGCAAAAATCAAAAATATTTCAGTAACCTGTGAAGTGAATAATATTGAAGTTTTTGCCGACCAAAACATGCTCAAAACAGTTTTACTAAACTTGATTTCCAATGCAATAAAATTTACTAAGTCCGGAGGGAAAATAGAAGTCATTGCAATTGAAAAAAATAACGAAACTGAAATTACCGTAGCCGATAATGGAATTGGAATGAACAAACTGACAAGAAACTACCTGTTCAATCCGGAAAAAAATACAACAACCAATGGAACGGCAAATGAAAAAGGTTCTGGCTTAGGCTTAATGATTTGCAAAGAATTTATTGAAAAACACCAAGGAAAAATTTGGGTAGAAAGTGAAGCTGGAAAAGGAAGTCGTTTTAAGTTTACAATACCTGTGCATCCATATACCTCATAGAAAATTATTTAATTTTTTAATCCGCAACTACAAATAAGAATTAGTGGAAATCAACCCAACTTATTTGCCCAATTCACAATTAATGTCGTTTAGTTAAGTCAGTGGGTGTTTTTGCACACCAATTTTGGAATAGATAACTTTGTGAAAAAGCAGCACATAAAAAACCTGTATTTCATTGGAAGATTCATTCCTCAGTTAAGTTTGGTTCGAGGTACTTTTTGAAATTTAAATTGGATGTTAAACACCGTATAGAAGATCAATTTCAAAATAAGCACCTTTATGTACTGCTTTTAAATTCATGTAAAAGTATGAAAAAAGAAGAAGTTAAAAAAGGTATTTCAAAATTTGCAACAGGCATGCCAGTATTTAATCATCACGCAGCAGGTATTGATATTGGTGATACCATGCAATGTGTTGCAGTTGGCGATGGTAATGGTGGACATGAAGTAAAAACAACCAGTGGTTTCACCTGTGATTTGTATGAAATTGTAAATTATTTAGTAGAAAAAAAAGTCACAACAGCAGCCATGGAAAGTACAGGTATTTATTGGCTAGCACTCTATTTAATGCTTGAAGAAGCTGGTATTGATGTTTTTTTAGTAAATGCAAAGCACGTTAAAAATGTAACAGGTCGGAAAAAAGACGATACTGATGCTATCTGGATTCAAAAACTGCACACCTGCGGGCTATTACAGAAGAGCTTTCAGCCCGATAATGAAATGCGTAC
>Ga0136636_10002103_pt1 | contig 11838 bp, 10 predicted proteins | sample AntDrymUQ8522106_2_FD_104653 | JGI IMG/M metagenome (GOLD analysis project Ga0136636, IMG submission 104653) | Polar desert sand microbial communities from Dry Valleys, Antarctica - metaG UQ852 (21.06) | ecosystem: Environmental > Terrestrial > Soil > Desert | place: Antarctica: Dry Valley... | reverse complement strand
GAACACAAAGGCCAGCGGACGCGACATGAGGGTGGGCAACCACAAGGTTTCCAGCGTGGACTGGTGCTTGGACAGCAACACCGCCGCGCTGGCTTTGCCCACCGGCAGGTTGTCCAGCCCAAGCACTTCCATGCGCACACCCAAAATGACGCGCGTGCCCCACATCACCACCCGAAACCAGTTCACCGCCGTCCACCACGCCGCCGAACGCGGGGCCACCAGTGACACCAACAAAACCGCCAGCGTCCAGGGGATCACCGTGACCACCATCCAAACCATGTGCAAAACCGAACGAATCAACGCCATTTCAAGCCTTCTTTAGCCTCTAGCCAGACACTACCTTGCTTCTTCACTGTATGAGATGCAGCCATCACTTCCACTGCCGCCGCGTCAGACTTTGGCTTCTTCCCGGGCCAGCAAGTAGTCCACAAACGCCGCCAGATCGTCATGGACGCGCGTGTTGGCCGGAAAGCTGTCCGGCAGTTCGCGCCCACGGTAGGCCGCACCCTTTCCAGTCTGCACCAAGTGCGGCTCGCAGCCTTGCGATGCACCCGCCACCAGGTCACGCAAGGAGTCGCCCACGGTGGGCACGCCCGCAAGCGGCATGCCATAGCGCTCTGAAATCTGCGCAAACAAACCTGGCGCGGGTTTGCGGCAATTGCACCCGTCGGCAGCGGCATGCGGACAGTAAAACACCGCATCCACGCGCCCGCCCACCTCCGCCAGCTCCCGGTGCATCTTGCCGTGGATGGCGTTGAGGTCAGACATTTCGAATAAGCCGCGCCCCAGGCCTGATTGGTTGGACGCCACCACCACGTGCCAGCCCGACTGGTTCAGGCGGGCAATGGCCTGCAAGGCGCCGGGCAAGGGATGCCACTCATCTGCGGTCTTGATGAACTCGGCACTGTCGTGGTTGATGGTGCCGTCGCGGTCCAGAATGATCAATTTGGTGGCTTGCATGAAGTGGTCCTGCGCAGGATGAATGAACGAAAAAACTTACAACAATCAGGCCGCCAGACGCGACAAATCCGCGACCTGGTTCATGGCTGCATGCAGGGTCTTGAGCAGGCCCAAGCGGTTCAGTCGCAGGTCAGCCTCTTGCGCATTGACCATCACGCCTTCAAAAAAAGCGTCCACGGTGATACGCAACGCCGCCAGCGACTGCAGCGACGTGGCGTAGTCACCGGCCTCAAACTGGGCCTGGGCACGCGGGGTGATGTCTTGCATGGCGGCAAACAGGGCGACTTCGGCACTTTCCTTGAGCAGCACGTGGCTCACATGCGCGTCCACATCGGTCTCGGCCTTTTTGAGGATGTTGCCAATGCGCTTGTTGGCCGCAGCCAGCGCGGGCGCTTCGGGCAAGTCGGCAAAGGCGCGCACGGCAGCAAGCCGCTTGGCCACGTCGCCCAAGTGCTGGGGTTTGAGGGCCAGAACGGCGTCCACTTCCAGGGCGCTGTAACCTTGCTCACGCAGGGAACCGGCGAAACGGTCGTAGATAAAGTCAGTCAGTGCTGTGCTGGCATCCACAATTTTGTCGCCAAAGGCAGGTGTGGCTGCTGCCACCAAATCCGCCAGCCCCAGGGGCAGGTCTTTGTCGGTGAGCATACGGAGCACGCCTAAAGCATGGCGGCGCAGTGCAAACGGGTCTTTGTCACCGGTAGGCAGGTTGCCAATGCCAAACATGCCCACCAGTGTTTCCAGCTTGTCGGCCAGCGCCACCACAACGCCCACGGTGTTGCGCGGCAGATCGTCACCGGCAAAGCGGGGTTTGTAATGGTCTTCAATGGCGTGTGCCACGGGCTCGGGCAGGCCGTCATTGAGCGCGTAGTAGCCGCCCATGATGCCTTGCAATTCGGGGAACTCGCCCACCATGTCGGTCACCAAGTCGGTCTTGGCCAGTTGCGCGGCTTGGTCGGCCTGCGCTACCAGCGTGGCATCGCCCAAGCCGTGTTGCACCAACTGGGCGGCAATGGCTTTGGCAATGGCCTGCACGCGCTGCACGCGCTCGCCTTGCGAACCCAATTTGTTGTGGTAAACCACTTTGTCCAACCCGGCCACGCGCGAGGCCAGAGTTTTCTTGCGGTCTTGGTCAAAGAAGAACTTGGCGTCCGCCAGGCGCGGGCGCACCACGCGCTCGTTGCCGCCAATCACCAAGCTGGGGTCGTCGGGGTTGATGTTGCTGACCACCAGGAATTTGTGAGTCAATTTATGGGCTGCGTCCAGCAACGGGAAGTACTTTTGGTTGGCCTTCATGGTCAAAATCAAACACTCTTGCGGCACGTCCAGAAACTGCGACTCGAATTCGCAGATCAACACATGGGGGCGTTCCACCAGCGCGGTCACTTCATCGAGCAAGGCGTCGTCGTCAATGGGTTTGCAGCCACCGCCCACTTGAGCCGCAGCCGCTGCAAGCTGGCGCACGATGTCAGCGCGGCGCTCAGCAAAACTCGCAATCACCGCTCCATCGCGGGCCAGCGTGGGCGCGTAAGCATCTGCGTTGTCAATCACCACAGGTGACACGGCCGCCTCAAAACGGTGGCCTTGCGTGATGTTGCCCGCTGTCAAACCCAGCACCTTGATCGGCACCACAGCGCTGCCGTGCAACGCCAACAAGCCATGAGCCGGGCGCACAAAGTTGACACTGCTCCAGCCGGGCAGGTCGCAATCGGTTTCCAGTTGGTAGCTCATGACCTTGGGGATCGGCAGCTTGGTCAAGGCAAACTCCAGCGCTTGCTGCAAGCCTGCCTCCAGCGTGGCACCGCCCACCATGCAGTCGTAAAACAAGGCTTGCGCCTTGCCGTCGGGCGCCTTGCGCAAGCGGGCCACCAAGGCAGCAGGATCGGACACATCCGCACCCAGGGCCTGCAGTTTTTTGAGCAGCGCGGGGGTGGCGTTGCCGCTGGCATCCAGGCCCACCGTCACGGGCATGAGTTTTTGCTGAACTGCTTTGTCAGCCGCCTTCGCCGCCACCTGCGTGACGTGCGCAGCCAAGCGACGTGGCGAGGCAAAAGCCGTCACCACCGAGTCCGCAGCCGCCAGGCCCAGGGTTCGCAACTGGTCAGCGAGTTGACCGGCAAACGCCTCGCCCAGCTTTTTGAGCGCTTTGGGTGGCAGTTCTTCTACAAACAATTCAACCAACAGATTTTGATTCGTCATGATCAGGATTCTTTTCAAAGGGAACGGCCCAGACTGGGAACACCAAGCGTGGGCGCAGTTGCGCCATATCAGGTAGGCATCTGGGCCACCCACTCGCGTGGTGCCATGGGGAAACCCAGCCGCTTGCGGCTTTCAAAGTAGCTTTGCGCCACGCTGCGGGCCAAATTGCGGATGCGCCCAATGTAGGCGGCGCGTTCGGTCACGCTGATGGCACCCCGCGCATCGAGCAAATTGAAGCTGTGTGCGCATTTGAGCACCTGCTCATACGCAGGCAAGGCCAGTTCGGCCTCCATCAGGTGCTTGGCTTGCTTTTCATGCGCGGTGAAGGCGGTGAACAAGAAGTCGGCGTCGCTGTGCTCGAAGTTGTAGGTGGACTGCTCTACCTCGTTTTGTTTGTACACGTCGCCATAGGTAAGCTTAGCGCCGCCAGCCGACTCGGTCCAAATCAGGTTGTAGACGTTGTCCACGCCCTGCAGGTACATGGCCAAACGCTCCAGACCATAGGTGATTTCACCGGTGATGGGTCGACAGTCGATGCCGCCAACTTGCTGGAAGTAGGTGAACTGCGTCACCTCCATGCCATTGAGCCAAACTTCCCAGCCCAGGCCCCAGGCACCGAGTGTGGGGTTTTCCCAGTCGTCCTCGACAAAGCGGATGTCGTTCTTCTTCAGATCAAACCCCAGCGCTTGGAGCGAGCCCAAATACAACTCCAGTATGTTGCTGGGCGCGGGTTTGAGCACCACTTGGTATTGGTAATAGTGCTGCAGTCGGTTGGGGTTTTCGCCATAGCGGCCGTCTTTGGGGCGGCGGCTGGGTTGAACGTAAGCGGCCTTCCAGGGCTCCGGCCCGATCGCGCGCAAAAACGTGGCCGTGTGCGACGTGCCCGCGCCGACTTCCATGTCATACGGTTGTAACAGTGCGCAGCCTTGGGCATCCCAATAAGACTGCAGTTTCAAAATGATTTGTTGGAAGGTCAACATAAACGGTAGAGATGCAGGCGCGATGCGCCCTAAAGTTGAAACACACACACACCATGCTGTGTGCAAGCCCTTGATTTTACGGGCTCACGGTGGCAGCGCCCGCGCGCAGGTGTCATTGCATTTCCATATCAATCGACATGTTGTTGCTTCACCTTGCCGTGCGCAAGCAATGTCTGCGACTTCGCGCCTAATGCCGTATCGATCAAAAAACGCAATCAAACCGGGTTTGCTGCGCGTTCGAGGTGACGCCTGCGCACCCACGCGCCCGCAAACACCACGGCCAGCGCCCCCACCCACAGGGGCAACAAACCATGGGCAGACACCCACGCCGCATAAGGCGTGATGCCCGCGCGGCCTGTAACATCCCCTTGCAACACCGCTTGCGCGTGGGACGGCACCTGGTGCGTGACCCGCCCCCGGTGGTCCACAATGGCAGTTCTCCCGGTGTTGGTAGCGAGCAAAAAGGGGCGATCAAACTCCAGTGACCGCATGCGGGCAATCTGCAGGTGCTGGTCCATGGCCAAGTGCTCACCAAACCACCCCATATTGCTGATGTTGACCAGCACCGTGGGCGCCTTGGCCGCATCGGTGAATTGCGTGGCCAGTTCTTCGGTGAACAAGTTCTCGTAACACACCGTGGCCGCTAGCCGCTGACCCGCCCAGTCAAACGTGGGCTGCGGCAAGGCACCCCGGTTGAAATCGCCCAGTGGAATGTTCATCAGGTCTGTGAACCACCGGAAAAACGGCGGAATGAACTCACCAAAGGGCACCAAATGGTGTTTGTCATAACGCCACACCGACTCATCTTCTGGGCGCAGCCCGACGATCGAATTGGTGTAGCCCTCTGAAAAACTCCCGAGTGGAATGCCCACCAGCGCCGCTTGCTGTCCACTGAAAAATCGCTCGCGCAACGCCCGAAAGTAGCCTTCAGGAAGCTGCCCCGGCAACAAGGGCACCGCTGTTTCTGGCGTCACCACCAAGGAGCCCTGCGCGGCCAACAACTGCTGCGCGTACCAGCTCAACGCCTTGGGTACGCCCGTGCTGGGCTGAAACTTTTCTTCCTGTCCAATATTGCCTTGAAGCAAAGTCACCTGAAGAACGCCCTGATCGGTCCCGTGGTGCGCGGGAACCACCGCGGCCAGCGCCAAACCTCCCAGCGCCAGCATGCCATACGTTGCACGTGCCCTGAACATGTGTGCTTTTGTGGCCAGTGCAAGCAACGCAGCAAAGCCCCCAGCCAACGCACTGGTGCCATACAAGCCCACCCAGGCAATCAACGGCGACAAAGGCCCACTGACATGGGCATAGCCCACCGCGCCCCAACCGAAGCCTGACAACCAGGTGCCACGAGCCCATTCGGCAAGCAGCCACAATGCGCCGAAGAACAGGGGTACAAACCTTTGATTTATTTGGGCTAACGGCCAAAAAGCCCAACAAGCCAACGCGGTATAGCTGGCCAACCCCCCTGCCAGCACCAAGACCGCAGCCGCGGCCAAGGGCGAGACCAAGCCGCCGTACACGTGCATCGAGGTATACAACCAGGCAAACGTCACCGCCAGCCAAGCCACGGCGAACACCCAACCGCGCCAAGCCGCCTGGCGCGACGAGGATGCATCCAACAGCAGCCGTACCAAGACGGCCAACGCCGCAATTTGCATCCACCACAGGGCTTGGCCACGCACCAACCCCAACCACTGGAGCGATGCGGGCACCGCCCAAGGCCACGCCAAACTGGCGGCCTGCAAGGCGCCCGCCAGCATCAGCATTACAAACACATTGAAGGAACCCAATCGGCGCATGCAACCGCCTATGGCGCTTTCAGTTGATCACCACTTGCGTCTTGAAGTCGCAGACAAAACTGCTGCACTGCAAGACAGCGCAGCATCCAGTCGTCGCATAGCGGCAAAAATGGCACAGACATCATGGGACAGAACTACACCGTGCCAATCTGCACGGGTGACACTTTGAACCACTTCACCGCGCCGCCCTTGGTGTGCAGCACGACAAACTCCAGGCCGGCTATGACAAAACGTTCGCCGCGCCGGGGCACGTGCCCCATTTGGTGCGCGATCAACCCGCCGATGGTGTCAAAGGTGTTATCGGGATCATCGCTTTCCAACGTCACTTTGAAGGCATGTTCCACCCGCTCGATCGTGGTCAAACCGCTGACGCGGTAGGTTCGATCGGCCAAGCCAAAGATGTCGCCCTCGTCGTCGGCAATATCGAACTCGTCTTCGATTTCACCCACGATTTGCTCCAACACATCTTCAATGGTGATCAAACCCGCCACGCGACCAAACTCATCGATGACGATGGCCAGGTGGTTGTGATTGCTCTGAAAGTCACGCAAAAGATCATTCAAACCTTTGCTCTCCGGCACAAAAACTGCCGGGCGCAACAAGGCGCGAATGCTGTACTCCGGCGCGCGGTGCAATTTCAGCAAATCTTTGGCCATCAATATGCCGATGATGTTTTCGCGCTCACCCTCAAACACAGGAAACCGCGAGTGCGCGGTATCGATCACGCCGTGCATCATGGCTTCATAGCTGTCGTTGATGTCCACCACTTCCATGCGCGTGGACGGCACCATCACGTCCCCGGCGGTCAGCTCCGCCATGCGGATCACGCCTTCTAGCATTCTGCGCGAGTCCGCCCCAATGAGGTTGTTGTGCTCAGCCTCGGCCAAGGTGTCGATCAACTCCGCAGTCGAGTCGGGTCCGGGATGGATGAACTCTGCGATCTTTCGCAGAAACGTACGGGTATCTTCGCGCTCAAATCGCGCGGGGCGAGGATCGGACACGGCCAAAAATGCAGGACATGCGGTTGTAAAACAAGCAACTAGGATAACGTATTACCACATCTCCCACGATGTCAGTGGCATCAATTGCCGGATTTTGTACTGATAGCGCTACCCCAAAACCCCACAAAACGGTCTAACGTGTCGCGAAAGTGCAGCGCGTGGCGTTTGAACTGGTAGTTGGTCTGCGCAATGTGCTCTTGCATCAGCTCAGCCAACTGGGTGTTGGCGGTGGCAGGACTGAGCTTCAGGTAAGCCTCAGACTCATGACCCCCTTTGACCACTTCGGCCCCACCATTGTGAGCAATCTTAAGCATGGCAGCATTTTGGTTGAGCATGTGAATGAACATCATCTGCACGCCCTCGTTGCGTGCATGCACGGCCGCACGGTCAAACAAACGCGTACCGAAACTCCGGCCACGTGACGACTCCAAAACCGACACACCAAACTCTGAACAAGCATGCAGACGCATGTCCACAGAAAACGCAAGATGGGCCACCGCCACCAGCTTCAGGTGGCGGTTGTAAATGCCAAATATCTCATCACGCTCAAAATCAAGGCCCTCAACGTAGCGCTCGATTTGCGCATCTGTGACCGCGTATCCAAAACGGGAATACCGGTCATCGGAATCGAGATGTTTCAAGTGCTCTGCAATGCGCCCCCGGTGGTTTTCACCTAGGGAACGTATCGGCACCACCAGCTGCGGTTGGCGATTCACCACCACGCGCGCCGTACTTGTTTCTACAACGTTCATTTTTATACTCCGATGTCAATTTTTCCAACTGTCGTAACAGTGTAAATATGCATCCGGTTTCTGGCTTAAATTTCCCCAACAAACAACACAGAACAAGAGCCAATAGTTGGACCAACAATGCATTTTTTCTCACTTCACGTGCGTCTTTCGCGCATGCAACCTCTCTCGTTATGGATCACACACGGTGCCAAAACGATTCCCACCGGTGGTCCCCAGCAATGCCCTTCATCACCTTTAACCTTCCGTTGTGTAGCAAATATGGTTGTTCTGAAGTGACTGTTCAGCCTAAGCGAACGCGCAGTGGTTACCTGCTTGAGCTGCGCGACAACAAGCACCTTGAAATCGCCACCTAAAACCAACTTTCCAGACCTCACGCACGAGGAAATGGTGGCGCTGCTGCAAAGCCAGCAAGAGACGATTCAATTGCTAACAAACGAGGTGGCCCGCATGGCTGCTGTGATCGAAGTGTTGCAAGCGCGGCTCAACAAGAACAGCAGCAACTCCAGCAAACCTCCCTCCAGCGATGGCCTGAAGAAGACCAAATCAACGCGTCGGCCCTCAGGCAGCAAGCCAGGCGGTCAAGTCGGTCACCACGGCAGTACTTTGGCAAAAACAGCGACCCCCGACATCATCATTAAGCACCCGCTGCCTGAGCAATGCGATGTTTGCTTCGCCTGACTGGACGCAACCGGTGCGCAGCTACTCAAGGCGGGACAAGTTTTTGATATCCCGTTGCCCAAGTTCCAAGTTACCGAACACCAAGCCTGCGCCCTGCAATGCCAGTGCGGCAAGCGCCATGAAAGCGCCTTACCAGAGGGGGTCTGCGAAGTCGCCCAATACGACCCCAACGTGCGCGCTCTTGCCGTGCATTTGCTGCACGGCCAAATGCTGCCGTATGGGCGCACCAGCGAACTGCTGCGCGATCTGTATGGCGTGCGGGCATCAAGCGCCTCACTGGTGCTGTGGAGCCAACAAGCTGCTGCGTTGGTAGAAGACCAAGTTGAGACCATCGGGCAGCAGGTACAAAGCGAGGCGGTGGTGCATGCTGACGAATCAAGACTGCGCGTTGACGCCAAACTGCAGTGGCTACACACCGCAGTCACGACAGCCTATACGGCGTACATACCAAACGCGCAATGCAGGCGCTTAAAGAGCACGGGATTTTGAAGGGCTACTTTGGCACCTTGGTACACGATTGTTGGGCACCTTACTGGAAGCTGGACTGTGAACACGCATTGTGTGGGGCGCACCTGCTGCGCGAGCTACTTTATGTACAGGAGAGCACGAGACAAGCTTGGAGCCAAGGCCTGATGGATACGCTGCAAGCGGCAAACATGGCCTGCCATGTGGCGCGTCAAAACGACCAAGCGACGCTGTCGCCAGAGCAAATCGAAGCATTCACGAACAGGTACCAAACACTGGTAAAAGAGGGCCAAGGGCAGAATCTTGCGACCGTCAAAACGCCAGTCCAGCGCGGACGCGCCAAACAGTCAACGTCCTACAACCTGCTGCTACGCCTGCATGAGCGAGAGGCCCAGGTATTGCGCTTCATGCACGACCCAAGAGTGTCATTTACTAACAACTTGGCAGAGCGGGCCATACGCATGCCCAAAGTCAAGCAAAAGATATCGGACTGCTTTCGCACACTTGTTGGCGCGCAAAACTTCTGCCTGATCCGCTCCTATTTGGACACCGCGCGCAAGCAAGGCGTGGGCATGCTCGCTGCGCTGCAATCTGCGTTTTGTGGGCAGCCTATGGCTTTTGCTTAGGCTGAACAGTCACGAATCCGGTAGCTTTTGAATGTCAGCCACAAGAAAATTCAAGATGCTCAAAAATTAGGCAGTAGAATTTTTGAATAACAGGAGTTTTCTGGCGGGCACTATCCAATAATTTAGGCTCCCCTGTATTCCTGCTCACCATTCACGGAGACAACATGACGACACTTAAACGAAGAAACTCGCTACAAATTTTTTTGCGAACTCTTACAAAAATCACCGCCACGATTTGCCTTTTTAGCGCAATCAATGCGAGCGCTGCATCTACAAATCCACCTATAAATCCACCAACCAATCCGCCAGACCTCCCCCTCAGCAACGAGCTTATTGGTCGATCCCCCATCAGTTTGATGCCTGCCGATATCAAGGGTGCAATGACGTTTCGCAGCGATGCGGCAAACACGCAACCAGCGTCTGCCAATTGGTCAGTAGCCAGCGCAGGCAAGCACGTATTGCGCGTTGAATCTAAAGGCGTTTCCAAGTTCGCTGACCATGTCAGTGTCAAGTGGAACCTCCGTGTGCCAGCCAAGAAAGGTGACGTTGTATTAGCGCGCTTCCTCGCTCGTGCTGAGTATGCTCGCCAAGAATCCGGCGACGCCATGGTTGAGCTAGCGGTGATGCAAAACAAGCCTGAATACACTGCGCACGCCAAACTACCCCTATCGATCGGTGCAACATGGACACTAATCGAAGCGCCGCTCACGATGGCCCGCGATGCAGCACCAGAGGATGCATTCATCCAGTTATCGTTTGGCAATTTGGTTCAGGTGGTGGAGATCGCCGATGTGCAGCTGCTTAACTTTGGCTCATCGGCAAAAAAGAACGAACTACCGGCAACGCGCTTTACCTACAAAGGTCGCGAAGCCAAGGCTGCCTGGCGCGAAGCGGCCTTAGAGCGCATTGAGAAAATCCGCACCGCACCACTTGATATTCGCGTGATTGATGGCAACGGCAAACCACTTCCAAATGCCAAAGTAGCCATTCGACTGACACGCCCCGCATTTTTATTTGGTACCGAAGTGGATGCCGGCTTGATTGTGGCAGACACCCCAGACGCCCAAAAACACCGCGAACTTCTACTTGAACTCTTTGACACCAGCGTCATCGGCAACGGCATGAAATGGTCGCCTTGGGCCGGCAGTGCCGAAAGACGCGCGGAGACCATGCGCGCCTCTAAATGGCTAGAAAGCCAAAACCTTCGTCAACGCGGACACAACATCATCTGGCCCTCCATGAGATTTTCACCGCGCTGGATAGCGGCAATGCCAGAGCCAAAAGCCGCGCTGCCGTACCTCATCAAAGAACACATCCGCGACATCATGACCGCCAACAAAGGTCGTATCGTAGGCTGGGACGTGATCAATGAGATGACGCACGAACGAGATTATTTCAACTACATGCCAGAACTCGAAGCCGCAGAGTGGTTCAAAATCGCCCATAGTATTGACCCCAACACCAAGCTGTTTATCAACGAGTACGGGATGCTTAACGGTCCAAACAGTCCGAAAAAGATTGCAGAATACGTCGAGCTCGTCGACCGCCTGCGCGCCGCAGGAGCGCCGATTCATGGCATCGGTGTGCAAGGACACATTGGTGGCCAACCACGCAACCCAACCGACGTCTTAGCCGATTTAGACTTACTTGCAGCAGCAGGACTAGAACTCCAAATCACCGAGTTTGACATCAACTCACCCGACGAAGAATTGCAGGGCGATTACACCCGCGATTTCTTAATCGCGCTGTATAGCCACCCATCCGTGACAGGTTTTACGATGTGGGGTTTTTGGCAAGGCAAGCATTGGAAACCCGATGGCGCGATGTACCGCACCGATTGGTCCGAAAAGCCTAATGGCAAAGTCTGGCGCGATTTAGTCCGCACAAAATGGCTGACCAAAATCGACGCGCAAACCGACTCCGAGGGCAAAGTAAAAGCGCGTGGACACTTAGGTGACTATGAATTTATCGTCACTAGCGGGAATAAAACGATCAAACAAATGCGCACTTTGTCAAAAGAAGGGACAAGCCTGACTTTGCAACTGCCTTAGTGCACGCTCGTTGGGGCTGATTTTGCAAAGGGAACCTCTATAAATCCCCCTGCGCTGCTTGATTGCTCGTTATGTAAAAAAAAGGCGGTCGTTGCATTCGTGGCTGCCACAACCGGTGTCACCGTGCGTGGCACGTTCGATAGAGAAGCTGACCGGCATTCGTCCTCGCGAAATGTCACATCAAGCACCCAATGCAGGCGATTTTCGATTCCCCAGTGGCCACGTGCCGCGTTGGCCAGCGCCTGGGCCGAGGTAATGCCTTTGGAGCCGATGTAGAGCGTGCGCTCAATTGATATCTTGCCTTTGATCTCCCGCTGGCGCTCCACCAAG
>Ga0136636_10002102_pt1 | contig 11840 bp, 9 predicted proteins | sample AntDrymUQ8522106_2_FD_104653 | JGI IMG/M metagenome (GOLD analysis project Ga0136636, IMG submission 104653) | Polar desert sand microbial communities from Dry Valleys, Antarctica - metaG UQ852 (21.06) | ecosystem: Environmental > Terrestrial > Soil > Desert | place: Antarctica: Dry Valley... | reverse complement strand
TCACTACCCCGACAAGGTCAAGCAGCGAATAGGCTACATGAGTCAGCGTTTTTCGTTGTACGACGATTTAACGGTTTACGAAAATATGCGCTTGTTTGCCGGAATATATAAGCTTAGTCGTAATACCTTTAAGGCTCGATCATCTCAACTCATTCAATCGCTTGAGTTAGAGGAGCAGAGAAACCGACTCATATCGGAACTCTCGTTGGGTTGGAAGCAAAAATTGGCGTTTTCAATTGCCATCATGCATCAACCAGCTATTGTGTTTTTAGATGAACCCACCGGAGGTGTCGATCCCATTACTCGTCGGCGTTTTTGGGAGATGATATACGAAGCTGCCTCGCAAGGCATTACGGTATTTGTAACGACTCATTATATGGATGAAGCCGAATACTGCGATCGGGTCACCATTATGGCCGATGGGGAAATTAAAGCGCTCGACACGCCCTCGAACCTGAAAAAGAGCTATAACGTGGCCAACATGAACGATCTGTTTTTGCAAATAGCGAGATGATGCTCACATCTCGATACTTGATACTAATAATATGAAAAAATGAAACAGTTAAAAGCCTTTGTCCGAAAGGAGTTTATACATATTTTTCGCGATCCGCGCTCGATGCTCATTTTGTTTTTGATGCCGGTGGTGCAGTTGCTCATATTTGGCTATGTGGTTAACAACGACATAAAAAATGCAAAAATTGCCATCATCGACCAGTCGAAAGACCAAGCTACGCGGCAAATTATCTCCGATATTCAAGCTTCGGGCTACTTCGAGATTCGCTCGGAGATTACATCGGTCAGCCAAATCGAAACCTCGTTTAAGTCGGGTGCCATAAAATTAGCGTTGGTCTTTGAACCCGATTTCGAGAAGAACCGCCTGCGAGGCGAAAAAAGTGGAGTGCAAATCATTGCCGATGCTTCGGATGCTAATACTGCTCGACTGTTAACCAATTATTGTTCGGCCATTATTGCCCGATACAGCATTTCGAGCATGCCCGAAGGCCGCAGTATGGCTGGTGTAAGCATTATTCCGCGTATGTTTTTCAACGAGGAGATGGAAGGTGTTTTTATGTCGGTTCCCGGATTAATGGCCATGATTCTCATGCTCATCTCGGCCATGATGACCTCCATATCCATCACCCGCGAAAAGGAATTTGGGTCTATGGAAGTCTTGCTAATATCGCCGCTTAAACCGTGGCAAATAATTGTGGGTAAGGTAATACCCTACTTTTTGATGGCAATTATTAATTCCATTTCCATCATCGTTATTAGTGTACTAATTTTTCACATGCCTGTGGTGGGTAGTTGGGTGTTGTTAATTTTTACTTGCATGCTGTTTACTCTGTTAGCGCTGAGTTTGGGGATATTTATCTCAACCATCGCCGAAAATCAAATGGTGGCCATGTTTATTTCCATGTTTGGACTCATGCTACCTACTATTTTGCTATCGGGATTTATCTATCCCATCGAAAATATGCCTTGGATTCTGCAAGTAGTGAGCAATTTAATACCTCCACGTTGGTTTATCATCATCATAAAAAAGGTGATGCTACAAGGTGCCGGATTGCAGTTTATTTGGAAGGAGTTACTCATTTTAAGCGCTTTTGTTGTGGTGTTTTTAGTGTTGAGTATTAAGAAGTTTAAAGTGAGGTTGGAGTAGGGGGAAGAAGATAGAAAGATATGAGACACAAGACATGAGACACAAGATATGAGACACAAGACACAAGACATGAGACATGAGATAGGAATATGGGAAGATAAAGAGATTGATAGATGAGAGAAATCTAGATCTCATCTATCTGTCTTCTTATCTAAAATTCTTCCTCTCTTTTATAATAAATTAAGTAAAAACTAAGATGCTATGCGAGTTCTATTCGTTTTAATTCAGAAGGAGTTTTTGCAGATTTTTCGCAATAAAACACTCTTACGTATGATGGTGGTTTTGCCCATTGTGCAACTAATTGTATTGGTGAATACTGCTACTCAAGAGATGAAAGAAAATAAGGTGATAGTGGTTGATTTGGATGGCTCATCGTATGCATCGCAACTGGTAAGTAAACTCAACGCCACCGAGTTTTTTAATGTTGATGATGTGGTGTTTTCAACGCCCAATATCGACCATCTTTTTCAGTCGCAACAGCCCGATATTGTTTTGGTGATTGATAAGGATACCGAGAAAAAATTAGTTTCTCAGCAGCAACCTACCATTCAATTGCTGGCGAATGCTATTAATGCTACTCGCGCTCAGTTGGCTTTTTCGTATGTGAACGAAGTGGTCACAGGTTTAAATAAAGAGTGGGCTGAAAATTCGACTGGCGTTAATGTTACATCGCAAATGATTGAACCAGCTGTGCGTTATTGGTACAACCCATTGTTGAATTATAAGTTCTATATGCTTCCAGGTATTTTGGTGGTATTGGTGACTATTATTGGCATGTTTTTGTCGGCTATGAACTTGGTTCGCGAAAAAGAGATTGGCACCTTAGAGCAAATCAACGTCACTCCGGTTAAGAAATACCAATTTATATTGGCCAAGCTGATTCCATTCTGGGTGATTGCCTTAATCGAACTTTGCCTAGGAATAGGTATTGGGATAATACTTTATGGCATTCCATTCGAAGGCAGTTTGTGGGTAATGTTGGTGATGGGTAGTGCCTTTTTATTTGCCATTTTGGGCAAGGGCTTGTTTGTTTCAACGGTTACCGAAACGCAGCAGCAGGTTATGTTTGTGAGCTACTTTTTTCTCATGGTATTTATAATGATGAGCGGTTTGTTCACCGCAGCCGAAAACATGCCCATTTGGGCGCAACGCGTGAATATTATTAATCCACTCTACTATTTTATTGAGGCCATGCGAATGGTGGTTTTAAAAGGCAGCAGTTTAACCGAACTCTGGAAGCAGCTAACGGGTATTTTGGCCATTGGCGCGGTTATGTTTCCGTTGGCAGTTTATAATTATCGAAAATCATCGTAAGGTTTATTCGCTGTTTATGGTGTTGAAAATTAGTTGTTTGCTGTGTTTTTTTAAATTAAGTATTCATTAAAAATGCACAGCCACTCTTGACAATAGAGTAGGACTTTGTATTTTTGCACTCTCAAAATTATGCGTCATGCATACGAATGGTTGATGAATGACGTTAATTGATGAATGACGTTAATTGATGAAATACTTAATTGAATTAAAGCAACATGAGCAAGATATCACTCCTACTAATTCTCATCATAGCAATTACTTGCCAGATTTTTGCCCAGTCGGAAGTTGTTGAGGCCGTAAAAAAAATACCAAATGCCAGTTTACGTAAGCGAGTGGAGCAGTTTGTTCGGTCGGGCATAGAAAAGGCATTGGATGTGGCGCCAAATGCTGATAGTATGGCAGTTCAGGCCTTGAGCTATTTGCATTCACCTTATCGCTCTGGAGGTATAACAGCGAAGGGCATGGATTGCTCGGGGTTGTTGTTTCGTTGTGCGACCGACTTGCACACAACTATTCCTCACTCGTCGCAAGAAATTGCTCGATATGGGAAAGTGGTTGCTAATCAGGAAGATTTAAGGCGCGGCGACCTACTTTTCTTTGGCTCAAGCAAGAGCAAAACCATTAACCATTCGGCCATTTATTTGGGTGATGGACAGTTTATTCACATGTCTAGCTCCCAAGGATGCAGTATTGCACATATAAACGACCCTCATTGGCAAAGTCGTTATATTTTTGCAACCCGCCTATACTCCTTAGTTTCCGAAGAGGGAATGTTTCCTTTTGAGATGCAAAAATTAGTGCCACATGATTCAATTCATATCAATGAACCGATGATTGAACCCAATGCTTCTTTATTGAAATAAAAGTCTATTCTTAGCGGTTTTGTGAAACTGAATTGCGTGTTTTTCTACCTCCAATAATTATGCAAGGCTAATGCACTATTGAGCCATTTGGTAATTCAAGTTATTGGTTACTATTTTCACCCATATTTAGTTTCTCTAAGAAAACACATCATTTCCCCTGCGCACACCCTCTGACTCCCTAAAGGGAGAATTGCCAACCCGCTGGTGTATAGCAGATTCTCCTTTAGGGGCTAGGGGTAACAATGAAGACGTTTTTAAGATATATAGTGTTTTCTTAGTAACAATAAGTACAACTCAGTTAGGTTTAAGTCGAACCTGAATATCATTTTCCGATTGATTGTATCGTGTGGCAACTAAAACCGAGATCTCTCTAATATTTCCTACCAATTTGTCGGTTTGACCTATAAATACCTACTGAAATGCAGGTTTTTAGTAAGTTTGTTGAGGTTAATTTATTGCAAATCAGTTCATATTCGTCTATGGCATTGACTTTGAAATTAGAATAATGCAGAACAATTCATCATGCATTAAAATTCAAAGGTTATGAAAGTATTAATTCCCGTTGTTAATTCCGTAGATGCAAAATACACCATAGCATCTGAGTTTTACGAAACAGAAACCTATTGTTTGTACGATAGAGTAACCGATAAATACGAATGGTTTTCGATTGATGAAATCACCAACAATATTGGTAATCTAGGTTTTTCATTAAAGCGAAAAGGTATTTTATCGGTTATAATGATTGAAATGCCGCAAATCGCCATCGAATTGTTCTGCGAAATGGGTATTGTTGTTTATCATGCTAAAGGCGCCGATTTGGCAACAAACATTCAATTGTTTAACAATAAAAAACTGAATCACCTTATTGTGGTCGATTCGGACATGCCCATTATAAAACTTCCAAGCTGCACCAGTAATTGTGGAACGTGTAAGTCGTTGTGCTAATGGGGTAATTTGCTAATTTGCTAATGTGATAATGGGTTAATTTGCTAATTTGCTAATTTGCTAATGGGGTAATGGGTTAATTTTAAACCATAAACACTAACCTCTAAACCCCAAACCCTAAATTCTTAAATCTTGATACTAAAAAAGACACATCTAAAAAAACAAAATGAAAAAGCGCGAATTGAAATGGGAAACTTGGTTAACTGATGGAGATCAATTTTTAAAAGGTGCTACACCCAAAGGAGCGAAAAGCATATTTGGTAATGTGGTTCGATACAATTTGTTAAGCATGTCGTTGGAAGGATACATTATGGCCATTTTAGATTTCCATCAACAGATGCCACAAAACCACACTTATACCGATTTATTGTTTGCGTTAGTTGAGGTTATGACTTTGGATCCGGTCCTTAAAGCCCGTATTTTAAAATACGAGAACATCCAGTCGATTTGCTCATTGGAACAATTTTATGTGAACGAACCTACCGATGAGGAGTTGGTTGATTTATACTCGGCGATTGTTGAGATAAGTCAGTTGGCACACGAGACCTGCGTTTCGAAGGTGCTGGCTCACTAGGTTTTTGCTAGGCTGATAGTAAAATATCCTCGAAGTAGTTAATTTATTTTAGCTCTCGTATGGGCGACAGTTGTAACATATGAGTTCGGCCGTGGGCAGAGCCTAAGCCGACACAAGACACAAGATAAGAGACTAAACCCTAAACTCTTAAATCTAAAAACTTGATACTTGATACTCGAGACTAAAAATGAAACAAGACACGAGACACAAGACACAAGACTAAAAGAAACCCATAAACCCCTGCCCCCTATTTAACCTACTAGCATCAAAATCATCCCAGCTAAAATGCCAATTAAGTAAAGCGCTTTTTGTTTAATGTGTCCCTCTTTTAAAATAATTGCACCTCCCATAAACGAAATAATAACGCTTCCTCTGCGCATCGATGACACAAGTGAAATAAGCGAATCGGGATAGCTAAGTGCATAGAAATACAAAAAATCGGCTACCACTAAGGTAATCCCTATCATTGGAATACTCCATCTCCATACAAATTGAGTATTTTTCCTACGGTTAGGCCACCATAATAGCGCTACAATTGGCAACATTATTCCAACCTGATAAAACGAAAAATAGCACTGAATAGCCATGCGGTGAATACTCCGCATAAGATATTTATCGTATAAGCCACTGGCAGCAGCGGCTAAAGTACCTAATATCAAAAACCAAATCCATTTTTTGGATGTATTTTCACCTTTAATATTGGATCCTCTAGCCGAAAAGCTGAAAAAAAACAATAGTGTTATTATTAACCCAAGCCATTGAATTGGTGTGAGTTGCTCATTGTAAATTATTATGGCACCAAATAATGTCCAAACAGGACCCGATGCGCGTATTGGACTAGTGGTGGTTAGTGATAAATGTTTTAAGGCGAAATAGGTGAAAATCCAGGATGTGAGTACAATGAGCGTTTTAATCAAAATAAGTATATGCTCGCTGTAATTAATAGGAGGGATGTAGAATAAATTTGATGTGCTAATGCTATGACTGATTGATAATATCCAAATAGGTAAAAAGATAATTGAACTGGCAACTGTACCTACTAGTAGAACAGGCAATACAGCATTGTTATTAACCGATAATTTCTTGAATATATCATAAATGCCTAAAAATATAGCCGAAAGTAACGCAAATCCTAACCAACCCATTAATTCTATTTTTCGCAAAAATAGCTGATTATTTCAGAGTTTCGCTTGTAAAAATTCATTTTCAGGATCAAATGATGAGAGCACTATAGTTTATGGCATCAAATAAAGTAATTATTAATAGGTCAGTTACATATATATTGGTGTATCACCATTCTTTTTTTTGAAGTGATTCGTTGTGGATTATTTATAGTTATTGAATGAAATTAAATAACTATAAAGACGAAATTCCAGTCTAATATATTGATACTAAATAAATTATTGTATAATTGTGTTTAAGAAAAATTGGTTTTTCTTTTATTAATAATAAATATTTCACTATGTTTATTATTGTTCTTCTGGTTTTTGAAAATGAAATTGTCATTTTAAGTCTAGTTTGTAGCCTAAAATTATTGCAAACTCGTTCTTAATTGATTAAATTTCAATACGGCTAAATGGTATGAATTATTTATTAATAAAAAACGGGTTAGTTATATCGGGAAATCGGGTTTTTAAAGCCGATGTTTTGATTGGAAATCAGAAAATACTTGATATTCAGAGTGTTTTGTCTCGTCCTGAGCCTGAAACACCTGTTATTGATGCTTCAGGTCGTTTTGTTTTTCCAGGTGCTATTGATATGAGTAATCATCATTGGGAAACTCAATTAGAAGAGGAAGCGATAGAGCGATTAATGAATGCAGAAATTGTTAGTGGAACAACTACCATATTTAAAACCATGGAACCGAATGAACAAACCCTTCTATCTGCATCTTTTGAATTATTAATTCAGTCCAAGGATCGTCGAACCGATTATGCGCTTCACCTATCACCCGATTTAATTGATCATCTCGCCGAGAAGGATATTGTTTTATGTTATCTCAAGTACGGCATCGTTTCCTACGTTGTTTCATCAATTCATTATGAGAGTTTTGCAGAAGCAAATTTTGATAATCTAATTAAAGTGTTGCAAACTTATAAGTTAACATTGATTATCGATTTAACTATTCCTGAGCCAGAGGAAGGGTTTAATCGCATGACTCAGGTTAGGTATTCTCATGATGTATCAAAGCATATTAAGTTGTTGGTAAATATCTTAGAGAGGTTGAAGAACGTACAATGTCCCGTTTTATTCTCGAAACTACGATTTAAAGAAGAGGTTTTGATATTTGATAAGTATTTATCTAAAAATCCAAATCTACATGCCGAAATTGAGTTACCTTGTTTTTTAGGCGAATTGAGTCCTTTTGAAGTGGATGAATTAACCATGCTGGGCGGTATTAAGTTAAGTGGTAAGCTGAATCCGATTTTACCCGATGAATTCAGAGAGTACATGGCGATTGAAAACTATTTGGCTGCTCGACCAACGTTAAGTTTAATGATAGGAAATACTGCTAATTCTTCAGTTTTTAATCGCCCTGATGAGTATTTTGGATTGAAAAATTTCGCCAGTATGCTTTATACATTAAACGTAATAAATGGGAATTTAGCTATTACCGATTTTGTAGCATGTATTTCAACACGTCCTGCCAAACTAATGGGTTTGTTTCCTCAAAAGGGTATTATGCGAGCTGGTGCTGATGCTGATATTGTGATTTGGAATCCAGATTTTGAACGAAACATTTATTGTAATCTGCCTTCAGGTTCTGATGATCATGAACTTAAGCTACAAGGAAAAGCCGAATTTGTTTTTTTAGGAGGTAAAATGGTTTACGATGGGGAGACTTTTTATCAGGAAAACCTTAAAGGAAACTATGTTTATCGAAGTCCGGTTGCTTAAAAAAATAATAGCACCACACCACCCACTGCTACAATGGCACCCATAATCTCTTTAAACGAAATTCGTTCTTTAAATATAAAAACACTAGGCGCAATTATTAAAATAGGTACAATCGACATAATTGTTGATGCCACCCCGGTTGTGGTGTACTGAATGGCAAGCAATGAAAATGAAACACCTAGGAAAGGACCAAAGAAAGCTCCTGTTGAAATGCGAATCATGGCCGAGCGGTTAACCAATGCTTTAAATAAGTTTTTCCAATGTCCTGCAATCATCACCATAACAGTAAAACCTATTATTGCAGCAATAACTCTAATTTGTGTCGATAAAAAAGGATCGTATCCATTCATCCCTAACTTGCTAATTACTAAGCCTAATGCTTGTCCTAATGCACCGCCAAAAGCTAGTAATAGGCCTTTTAATGGATAATTCATTTTAAATATCGATTTTTTAGCGGGCTTATTTAAAATAACCATTGCAATGCCTACAATCGTAATAGCCATTCCTGCGAAGTGCAAGGCTGTTAGTTTTTCTCCCAAAATAAAATAACCAAAAATGGCAGCCAATGGAGGAGCTAACGACATAATTAACATGGATATCCTTGCACCCACATCAATAAATGCCTGAAAAAGTAAAATATCACCTAATACAAAACCTATTAATCCCGAAACCGAAAGCCACCACCAATTCGACATGGTTGCATCTAGGGGAATGAACATTCCTTTTCTAATCCATGATAAAACCCCTAAGAAAAGAAACGCCATTGCTAGCCGAATGATGTTTACCGAAAGTGAACCCACTTTTTTTCCTGCCGATTCAAATGCAAGTGAGGTAATCATCCAACAAAGCGCAGTAAACAACGAGGCCATTTCGCCCGTATGTGATGCAAAAAATGAAGTCATTTTAATAGCTGTTCATATGCGGGCGAAATTAGTTATTCTTATAAGAATGAACAACTCTTTGTTTTCGAGGTTGGAATTATTTGTTTCATCTTTTACAATAGTTCGTTAATTAGCGCCTCTAAGAAAACCCATCATTTCCCCTGCGCACACCCTTTGGCTCCCAAAAGGGAGAATTGCCAAACCGCTGGTGTATAGCAGATTCCACGTCAGGGGGTAAATGTCAATAGAAAATATGGCTGCTTAAGTTTTTCAGCAGATTCTAATTATTGTAAAAAGCTAATTTATAGAATTTTAAATCCAATAGTGTTATTGTTTCAATTCGCTTATTTTAAGCATCTTGACAATAAATCTAATTTCTATTATCTAAAATCTAACAATTTATTGCTTTTAATTGTTTACATTTTTTGCGTTCTTGCACTATTCAAAATCCAACTAAATTTTTATTGGATTCGAATGTGATTTAATAACATAATCAGCTAATTATGCTTCGAAAAGTTTTAGTTATAATAGTTCTATTGTTAATTGGGTTTGGACTTTTTTATTTTTTCTCATCGCGAAAAAAGGAACCTAAACAAAACATAAAATCGTTACATACTCGCTATGTTAAAGCCAAACCAGTGGCATACGAATCGTTAGAAGGTTTTACAAATGGTACTGGGCGCGTGGCATCTATTCAACAAATTCCTTTAATAGCAGCTGTTTCTGGCACGCTTGAGGTAGGAGATGTTCCAATAAAAGAAGGGCAAACTTTTCGGCAATCGCAACTTTTAATTCGATTGGTTGATGATGAGTTTTTGTTTAATCATATGGCTAAAAAGAGTCGTTTCTTACAAACACTTGCCTCTGCACTTCCTGATGTGAAAATTGATTTCTCAGATGCGTATTCCAAGTGGCTTGCATTTTTCGAAGGTATAGATATAAACAAACCGTTACCCGAAATTCCTAAAATCCAATCGTCAAACGAACGAGTTTTTATCTCTTCGCGAAACATTTTAAATGATTTCTACTCCTTAAAATCGGAAGAGGTTCGACTGGAGAAATACACTATTCGTGCTCCATTTGTTGGTGCTTATAGCGAAGTATTTGTGCAGCAAGGGGCTTATGTAACGCAAGGTACTCGGTTGGGTATAATTACACGAACCGATAAATATGAAGTGGAGGTTCCAATTCCAGCGAATGAAATTCATATGGTGACAATTGGAGCAAGCGTAACTCTTAATGATAAGGCTACACAAAAAACATTTAATGGCGAAGTGAAACGAATTGCCCGTACCATTGATCCAACCACTCAATCGGTGAGTGTTTATTGCGATATTTATTCTAATACTGAGTCAGCTCTTTATGATGGCATGTATTATTCGGTTGCCATAAAAGGCAAATCAATTGATCATGTTATGGAGTTATCGCGCGAAGCATTGTACAATGGCGAGTCGGTTTATGTTATTGTCGATAATCGTTTAGAATTTAAAAAAGTAAATGTGATTAAAATTAATCGTGAATCGGTTTATTTTAATGGGTTAGAGCCTAACGAACAGGTAATTGTTGAGCCTGTAATGAATGTATCTACTAACGCTATTTATGAAATTATTCCTTAAGTATTATGCGTCGAATTCTTGAAACGTTTGTAAAATATCCCTTTTATGCCAATTTAGTTATAGGTGTATTGCTTTTGGCGGGCATTTTTTCATATTCAAGTATGAAGAAATCATTTTTCCCTGAGCGACCTACTCGCATGATTTATGCCACTGTTGTTTACCCAGGTGCATCGCCTATTGAAATGGAAGAGGGTATTGTGGTTCGATTGGAGGAAGCAATACGCGGCATTCCAGGAATCAAGGAGATTACTTCATCTGCCTCTGAGAATTTTTGTCGTGTCGCAGTTGAAACAACAGGTAAGTTTAATATCGATGAAACCTTGCAAGAGGTGAAAAATTCTATTGATGGAATTACTACTTTACCTGTTGATGCTGAGAGACCTGTGGTTTTCAAGCAACGTTCCACCACCCCAGCTATGCGCATTGGATTATCGGGCAATGCTAATTTAATGGCATTGAAAGATATTGCTTATCGGGTTGAGGATGATTTTCTGGCATCGGGATTAATCAGTCAAATATCCATTGCTGGCTATACCAATCCCGAAATATCAATTGAAATAAGCGAAGAGAGCCTATTGCGTTATGGATTAACGCTTTCAGATGTTTCGCAAGCTGTGGCTCGAACCAATCGCGATATTACTGGTGGTGAAATCCGAAACGAAAATCACTCATTGCTTATTAGAGCTCGAAATCGCTCAGTTAATCCCGATCAGATATCAAAAATTGTCATTCGGGCTAATTCAGCAGGGCAATTGTTATCCATTGGTGATGTAGCTACTGTAAAATATCAGTTTCAAGATATTCCTAAAGGAACTTGGATAAATGGGAAGCCAGGTATAAGCATCTCAATAAACAAGTTAATAACCGAAGATTTAGAAGATATATCCATTTTTGTGCGAAAGTATATCGATGAGTTTAACTTAACTCATTCGGATGTTAAGCTGCATTTAACATTCGATTATTTAGATATGCTCGAATCGCGCTTAAATCTATTGCTTCGAAATGGCGGAATGGGACTATTTTTAGTAGTAATTACATTGGCATTATTTTTAAGTTTCCGTATGTCGCTATGGGTTGCATGGGGTATTC
>Ga0136636_10002101_pt1 | contig 11845 bp, 8 predicted proteins | sample AntDrymUQ8522106_2_FD_104653 | JGI IMG/M metagenome (GOLD analysis project Ga0136636, IMG submission 104653) | Polar desert sand microbial communities from Dry Valleys, Antarctica - metaG UQ852 (21.06) | ecosystem: Environmental > Terrestrial > Soil > Desert | place: Antarctica: Dry Valley... | reverse complement strand
TCATCCGAGACAGAATACCCTTTCAGATGATTAAAGGTGTGATTCCCAACTTCGTGCCCTCTATCTATTACCCGAGCAAAGATTTCGGGGTGCTTTTGCACATTCTCACCTACACAGAAAAAAGTAGCTTTTACCTGATGTTTGTCGAGCAAATTGAGCACCAATTGCGTTACTTCTGGCTCAGGTCCATCGTCGAAAGTAAGATAAATTACTTTCTTCGATGGGTCTTTACGCCATATTACATTTCCCCACAAAGGGCGGAGAAGTCTTGGAAACTGTACATTCATTTACAACTGAAGTTGTTTAGCGTACTGCATGTATTTAGGCATGAATTTGGTCAAAATCACATCTTGTTTTGCATCTTGCGAAATACGCAAAACTTGTTGTAATACAGCTATATTATGTCCAACACGATTGTTTACACTATTGCGGTTGACAGTATTTAAGCCCAAATACCAATCAAGATTCTCTATACAATCTTTGGCTACAGCATTCATTATTTCATTCCCTTTTGCAGGCTTATGAAGTTTATAATAATAATCGGCTAGTTGAGTAGAAACATAATCGTGACGAACGGTAGCAGCAGGAATTTGTTTATCGCAGTAATTCAATGCTTTCAATGCGCGCACCGAATCACCTTTGGCAACTAGGGCACCAATCAATTGGCTGAACATCATACGGTGCGTGCGACACATTCTGGTAATATTTTCGTCAAGGTATACTTTAGGATTATTGATACCGCCATAGCGGAATTTAGTCATCATATTGTTATACATTTCGTCCACATTTACGCCCGCACCGGTACCTTTTACTCCCACCGGCACTACTTGATAAGCCATACCTGTAAGTTCAAAATGGTCGTTCAAACCCATGTAATAATCATCTCCAACGGTGGCCGCAAAATAAACTGGACGTTTCCAGTCATTTTCTTTCAGCAGTTCGAGAATCATCAACGAGCTCTTCGTAATTCGTCTATCGAGTTTAATATCAATTTGCGGTACAATTTCTCCGACTCTTGATATCGGCAATGTTCCCATTTTAATAACTTGCTGTGCATCAACAGGCAAGAACAAATGATTAGACGGAATAAATGCTTCGCCCTCGCGTTTTGTTTGCGGATCGGTGCTTAATACAAAGTCGTAAGCCGTTTTCACATCCAGTTGCGGCATCATAGAATCAACATACACCACTTCGTTTTTGCCGGACACGTAGTCTTTTGGCTGCCACGAGATGGGTAGCGGAGTCGATTTGTATGCACCACGTTTCATTTGGCTAATGTACCAGTCGGTTTGCAAGTAGCTTAAGTTACATACACGCACATCGGTTCTGTATCCTTCCACTTCCTGATTGTACCATAGTGGGAAAGTATCGTTATCACCATTAGAGAATATAATCGCATTAGGTTTACACGAAGCAAGGTAGTTACCACCAAAATCGCGACAAGTATAACGGTTGCTACGGTCGTGGTCATCCCAGTTTTGTTGCGCCATAAGAGCAGGCACACCCAAACAACAAACAGTAACTACAATAGCACTTACTGTGCGGGGCACATATTTATCGAGTGCACGGATAATACCGAGCACACCCAGCCCAATCCATATACTGAAAGCGTAGAACGAACCCGAGTAGGCATAATCACGCTCACGAGGTTGATATGGTGTTTGATTCAGATAAATAACAATGGCAAGTCCTGTGAGTACAAACAGAAGCATGGTAATCCACAAGGTTTCGCCACCCTCTTTTCCGGCATACATAAGAAACAAGATACCAAAGATCCCCAACAAGAGTGGCAACATAAAGTAAACATTATGTGCTTTGTTATCTTTAAGTTCCGATGGCAAGTTGGTTTGATCTCCAACCAATACATTATCGATAAAACCGATACCGGTAATCCAGTTACCGCGGTCAATTTCACCATAACTTTGCATATCGTTTTGACGACCGCTGAAGTTCCACATAAAATAACGCCAGTACATAAAGCGCACCTGATAGTCGAAGAAAAAGCGGAGATTCTCGCCAAAGGTTGGTTTGATATCTGTTTTTTGTTGACCGCAATAATCATAAGTCACCGATTCACCCGTAATATCTCCCCATTGTTTATAGGCTTCTACATGTTGAGGATTATCGCTGTACATACGTGGGAAAAACATATTAAAACGCTCGTCCATTTTGTAGTCGACTTTGTAACCGGTAATGATATATTCATCTTTATCGGCAGGCGATATTTTTAGTTTTGGAGCATAAGTGGCATCACCTTGTTCTTTTTCAGGCACACACATATTACCCTCTACATTCAACTTAACGGGTGCGTTGTATACCGATCCGTACAACAATGGGCGATCGCCATATTGCTCGCGGTTAAGATAATATTTAAGTGAGAACACATTGTCGGGCGAATTTTGATCCATTGGCGGTTTGGCCGACGAACGAATAACAATAACTGCATACGACGAATATCCAATAAGGATAACGGTAATCATCAACATCGCCGTATTTACCCAACGCGCATCAATTTTGTCTCTTTTCCAATAAAAGAAACCACTCAGTGATGCAATAATTACCACACCGACAACCACACTATTCCCAAAGAAAGGAATACCAACTATGGTTACACCCAGCACACACGAAATTGCCAGACGCACAAAACTTTTGTTTACACACGATTCGTAGATAGACCATGCCAAAATAACAACGGCAAGAAATATATAGACAAATAAACCTGTATTAAATGTAAAGCCCAGTTTGTTTACAAAGAACAATTCGAACCAGCTGGCCACCTCGACCGAACCAGGTATAATGCCATACAATACACTTCCCAGAATTACCAATGAAGCCAGTAAAGCTAACACGACACCTTTTGTAGAAGGTTTGTTGTTGCGGAAGTAATAAACTAATACCATGGCAGGGATAGCCAACAAGTTAAGCAAGTGAACTCCGATAGAAAGACCCATCAAGTAAGCAATAAGTATCAACCAACGATCCGAACCCGAGCGGTCGGCAACATCTTCCCATTTCAGCACAGCCCAGAAAACTATAGCCGTAAAAAATGACGAATAGGCATAAACTTCACCTTCTACCGCCGAGAACCAAAATGAATCGGAGAAAGTGTAGGCCAATGCACCTACTAATCCGGCACCCAAAATGGCAATTGTATTTCCAAACGAAAATTCAACTTCTGATTTAGCAACCACCTTGCGAGCCAAATGAGTGATGGTCCAGAACAAGAATAGAATAGTAAATGCACTCAAAAGAGCCGACAATGAATTCACCATAATGGCAACTTTAGTGGTATCGGCAGCGAAAAGCGTGAAGATACGACCGGTAAGCATAAAGAACGGCGCACCCGGTGGGTGACCAACATCCATTTTAAAAGCTGTAGAAATGAATTCACCACAATCCCAGAAGCTTGCTGTAGGCTCCATGGTAAGCAAATACGTTACGGCAGCCACAGCAAATGCAAGCCACCCAAAGATGTTGTTCAGTAATTTGAATCGTTTCATGTATAATTGTTATTGTTAGTATTCCTTTTTTCAGTGAGCAGTAAACAGTGAGCAGTGTCTTTTACTTACCCCTTGCTCCTAGCCTTATAACTTGTAACTTATAACTTGTAACTATTTTCCCTTTCGCAAAAAACGTCCAAAGATACAAAGAATTTTTAGTTTGTATGAAATGTGAAATTTAATTTAGAGTAAATTAAAACAATTTAATCACAATGTAAAGCTAATACATGTAAATTAACCATAAATGCGCCAAATAAGGATAGAGCATTGAAACCGACATTAAACTTCCCCGACTCTACTCTGTAAACTTCGGATTAAAAAGAAGAAAACCTATATTGACCCCAAAATTCCAAACACTGCCTGTATTGCAATAATTGGCAAACAGACCTGCAGATGCAATTTTAAAGTTATACACAAATGCCGTTTCAACCATTACCTGCGAAGAACTAAACGGTTTGGAATAGTAGGCCGAATTATCGGGGGCACGATTCATCGTTTCGTAGGGCACAAACCAGTAAGCTTCACATCGTACATTAAATTCCTTGGTGAAGTTATAGATTGGTTTCACCCCAACAGTTGCATATTTATTGGCACTAAACCCATCCTTAAAAACAGTGCGAGTGTAGGGAGTGGGACGAAAGGCGGGTGCCTGAATAAGACTCACTGTATAATTTTGCAACAGTGAACGGGTAGAGAAAGCAAGTTCTCCATACGCACCTAGTGTAAATTTGCTCGAAAGTGGATAGTAACGATCCACTTTGGCACGCCACTGCAACCATAGATCCTTTACATTTTTTACATTAGCGGACGGTGTGTTACCTGATTCGTAGGACTCTGCTCCGGTAAATGCCTGCAAAGTGGTAGAAATATTATACCCTCTTGTAGGATACATTGAATGATTCAGAGTTTGCCCTTCAATCCTTCCAAAAAGACTGGCTATCGAAAAATGGCTCTCATCTTCGCGGGTAGACGGAGTAATGGTGGCTCTGTTTAGAAAATAGGTATCAGACAAATAGCCATAACCTGCACCAAACTCCAAACGACCGTTCATCCCCACAGGAAAACCTACACTTAATTTGCTATAAATTTCACCTTGCGAGAAATCGGCAGTTCTGTTATCGCTGTAAAACAATTTGTCACCTTCAAAGAAATCGAACTTATGAAGCACAAGAGCCAACTTTACATACCAGCTTTTTTGATCCGGAATTTCAATGCGCGTGCCCAGACCCAATCCATTATACACTTTCCCAAACTGAGCATCAACATAAGAAGATTGTGCGTAGTCGGTCAGGTTTTGGTGCGAAATACCAAAATAAGCCTGATTGGAAGTGGAGGAGGAAAAATTACCACCCACGAGCAGTTTCAGATGATTCTGGACTTTTACATGGAGGTTTAAATCGAAAGTGCCGGTTGCGGAATTGAATACGGTATGTGGCATCACTTCCTGAATTTTATCGTCGGAGATTAATTTAAAGTAAGATTCTTTAAACTCTTTCATCGTAAACACATCATTGTCGTAGTGAAAAACCTGCTCCACGTATCTCATTTGCAGACTATCCACCCCTTCTACCGTAACCTTCTGAAATTTGAATTCGGGGTAACGATCTCGGAATTGTTGACGTCTTTGAGCCGTTTCTTCGGGAGTTACACGGCGAGGAATGCGTGCTTTTATCTCGTCCATACGCTTTATTATCGAATCATATCCCATCTGAACCAACTCGTCTACTTTATCAAAATCAAACATTTTGTACATTGATGAATTAAACGTGAACAGAATACCTTCTTTTTTCGGAATGGTATAATCGGTTTTTGTCATAATCATGTTTTGTACTTGCATAAGTATGTCGCCCTGTTCGGGTTTACGTGGATTTGAGGCCACTACACTGCCTATCATCACATCGGGTTTAAAGTCGTTACGCATCACATCCACCGGAAAATTATTGAAAATACCACCGTCGAAAAGTAACCTACCATCCACCACGATGGGTTTGTACATAAACGGAAAAGTCATGGAAGCCCTGATTGCATCGCCCAGCACTCCTTTACTAAGCACCACTGCCTCGCGGTTATAAATATCGGAAGCAACACACCGAAAAGGAACAAAAAGTTTATCAAAATTACCTCCCGCTACGGCGTTAGCCTGTGCACAAAGTTCTACAAAAGCAAAGTTCATTTGTCGTGGCGACACCAGGTTGGTAGGCAGTATAGTCGATTTAAAGTCTATCGTATCTTTCTTGTTCACCCTGAACGCAATTTCTGCAAAGTTGGGTTTCGGATCGGCATTACGGTAATAGTACTTGTAGTTTAACTCCACCTCACCAGTCGACCAGTTTTTAAAATCATTGGACTTAAGCACCGCTATCATTTGCTCCGTGCTGAAACCCATGGCATACATTCCTCCCACTATGGCGCCCATCGAAGTACCGGCAACATAATCTATCGGGATATTATTTTCTTCCAATGCTTTGATAACGCCTATGTGTGTAATGCCTTTAGCACCACCGCCACTCATCACCAGTCCTACTCTTTGTGCAAAAAGTAAGGGCACAACACATAGCGAAAACAGTAAAATAAAGAATCGTCTTTTCATTCTGCGTAAAGGTTTGTTTAGACCGTAAAAGTACAAATATTAAATTAGAAAAATGACTAATAACTTAAAATTAATATACATACAAAACCTGACGATTAATCAAGAACAATGCGTAATTTTGGAGGGTGGGCTGAAAGATACCTTCAACATGGAGCGAATCAACAGCCTCAAGTTTTAGACATCCGCCTCACCAATATTGTTTTCAACAAACGTCTCCTTTAGTCCTCGCCCACCTGTAGAAGACTTTGCAAAGTTTACTGATTAATTGCTAATTGAAGTACTTTTGGGATACTATCGTTATGATCTCTTTAAACAAACAAAAGACACAAGAAATTGTGCCTTTTGTTTGTTTAATATGCCAGCCAAACGACGGAATCGACTTCGCCGTACAAAAAGCGCCAAGTTACAATCAACAAGATTCTTTGTTTCTTTTCAACCACCACAAAACTCCGCCAATGGTCGGACAAGCTCTAAAGAGACTAGAAGTTACAACAGTCTACTTGCGTTTCCGATAGATGAGTAAGCATTTGTAATACTATTGGCTTTATCAACACACTTGATTAAATGGATATCGTCTAGGAAACCACTCTTACAAGCCCGTCAGCCGACGAATTTATGGTGGTTTTACTTAGTCACGAGACACTATGGCAAACAAGTAATATTACAACTGTGACTATTTTTTGATTTGCTCCTAAAATGGATTAAAACCAGTACTTTTATTATGCATTTTCATCAAACATAATTTCTTCTGAGCTTCCTATTTTATATAAAGGCTTATCAATTAGCAATGTAAAATAAAAAGAGGAACCTTCACCCTCAATACTTTCTACCCATATTTCACCGTCGTTTTTTTCTAAAAATCCTTTCACTAATAACAACCCAATTCCTGCCCCTTTATTCTTTTTTCTGGCTTCAGTAAGAGTTTTCATCTGAGGTGTAAAAAGTTTTTCAATTATTTCTTTGGACATTCCAACTCCAGTATCCTTCACCTGAACAATAATTTTATCATCTTTACTTTTTGCTGAAATCGTTATTGTCCCACCATTTCCTGTGTGTTTTATTGCATTTGAAACAATGTTATGAATGATGGAAATTAGCATTTTGCCATCCGCAAATACAGATATATTTTCTTCAATTTCGTGATGGAGATTTATTGCATTTATTGATGCAGTTTCATTAAATGTTTCAAAAACTTTATCAATGTATTGTATCAGCTTTATTTTTGTTGGAGAAAATACGTCCGATGCGTATTTTATTCTTGCCCATTCTACTAAATAGTCTAACATTTCTAATTCATTCGTTGACGATTTGTAAAGCAATTCAAGCATTTCCTGAACAGCATCGGGCTTCATTTTATGAAAATTTTCATTCAAATATTTAGCAGTTCCAATTATAGCCGATAGAGGACTTCTTAAATCGTGTGAAAGTATTGCGAGAACACTCTCTTTATGAGTATTAAGTTCTTCCAGTTCTTTTACGTATTTTTTTATAGCATCCTCTGATTGCTTCCTGTCTGTCAAGTCACGCAAGATCTTAACGTAGCCCAACATTTCTCCATTTAAACTTATGAGCGGAAAAACCAACCCATAAGCATAAAAAAGACTCTTGTCTTTAGCAATGTGCCATCTATTATCTGTTGCTCTGCCTTCTTTCAAGGCTGTTTCGATTTCCTTTTTGGGAATGCCATTCTTTAAATCGTCCTCCGTAAATATTAAATCGAAAGATTCTCCGATAACTTCCTCCGTTTCGTAACCAAATATTTTTGTCGAGCCAGAACTCCAACTATTTATGATGAATTCTTTATCTAATGTAAAAATTGAATAGTCTTGTAAGCTATCAATTATTTGGCTATAAAATTCAGTAGTTGGAATATATTTACTTTTAAGAATTTCAGGATAGTCGAGTTTGTTTTCCATTGAATTATTTTTTATATTTCTACTTATGTTACAAATGTACAAGAATAAATTTAGATATCAAAGTATGCAGTTTATTGGAATATGGGGCTACATAGCGGGCTATTCATCAAAATAAAACAGGCAATCGAGACATCTCCGTTACACGTAGCATCGCTATGCCGAACTTAGAAAAAAAATTCCGGCTTTCCATTTCCAAAACAACTTATTCTCCATTAGTGTGGTTTTACGATTATAAGCACCCATAAAATAGAAATTCACTTGTTAACGCTACAAATGTAATTCTTTTTGTTTGAGTTGTGAATATCAAAAAAAAAGAGCCTATCTCATCATTAAATGAGAAAGCCTCTTTGGTTTATTCCTTCAAAAATAGTTTAATCTTCGTCAATCACATCAACTGTCGATTCGATTTCGAAAACTGAAAGTTGGCGACGGAAAATTTCGTCGAGTGAAATTTGAAATGTTTCGGTATGTGCTATGCCTGGTATAAGTGTAAGACGTTCCAAGATAATATGCAATAAATGACGGTTGTCTTTTGCATAAATCTTTACAAACATCGAGTATTTACCTGTTGCATAGTGGCACTCGACAACTTCGGGTATTTTTTTCAACTCTTCCACTACATTGTTGAATTGTTTGATATCGCTTAAGGTAATTCCAATATAAGCGCAAGTTTGAAACCCAACTTTATAGGTATCTACTACGAATTCAGAGCCTTTGATAATGCCTGTGTTGCGTAATTTCTGGATACGTTGGTGAATAGCAGCACCAGAAACATTACATTCGCGTGCCACTTCCAAAAACGGAATACGGGCATCTTGAGAGATAAGTTGAAGTATTTTTTTGTCTAAGCGGTCAATTTGATGTTGTGCCATAGTATTTAAACAGTTACGATAAATAGAGTAGGATAGTTTTGTCTGACAATCATTACTAACTTACAGTTTTTACGAGTCAATTAGTTTTGATTGTAAGAATTTTAGTGCAAATGTATTCAATAATTTTGTAATTCCGTGTTATTTTGCAATAAATTGATAGTTATATGTGCAAAATATTCATTTTAACGATATTTTCCTTCATCGCAGTCTTTCATCACGCTTATGTAACTTTGATAGCGCGACGAACTGATGTGGTGATTTTCAAGTTCTTTGAGTACATTACAGCCCGGTTCGTGCACGTGCGTACAATTGGCAAACTTACAGTCCGCCGATGCTGCAAAAATCTCTTTGAAATAGTGACCCACTTCTGCTTCTTCCATATCAATTGTGCCAAAGCCTTTTATGCCCGGAGTGTCGATAATGTGACCACCTGATATTAACTCAAACATCTCCGAAAAAGTAGTTGTATGCATTCCTTTGTTGTGATAGGAAGAAATAGCTCCTGTTTTGGCTAGCGAAAGAGGGGCAATGGCATTGATAAGAGTAGATTTCCCCACACCCGAATTACCGGAGAAAAGCGTTGTTTTGCCGCTCAGAAAAGTTAGCAAGTCATTTATATTGTCCGAATGCAAAGCCGACACTTTGAAAGCAGGATAACCCAAACTGGTGTACAAATAAACCAAGCCATCTAGGTACTTCATCTCTTGCTCGGTGTATCGGTCAATTTTATTAAAAACAAGACAAGCCGGCACACGATACGCTTCGGCAGTAGCCAGGAAACGATCGATAAAAACCAATGATGTCTCGGGGTAATTGACCGTAACGACCAACGCCACCAAATCGAGATTGGCAGCCAGTATTTGAAATTGTTTCGACAGGTTAGACGAACGACGCACAATGTAGTTTCGTCGATCGCAGATGGTATTGATCATGGCGGTACCGTCCACATTCATTTCAAATCCTACCCTATCGCCCACAGCAATAGGATTGGTGCTGCGAATTTCCTTCAAGCGGAAATTTCCTTTTATGCGACACTCTAACAATTCGCTGCCATCAGTTTTTACCTGATACCAACTTCCAGTATTTTTTACTACTAATCCTTCCATTATTCTATTATAAGTTACGAATTACAAGTTACAAGCGGTAAACAGGTAATCCATCTTTAATTGTGAATTATGTATTATTAATTGATAATTATTAACAATTAACTAAAAAGCTTCTGTTGCAGTGATATAAAATTGCACTTTATCACCGTAATTATTCTTTGCCATATCCAGTCGCAAGTGAACCCGGGCATCGTTCAGCCGATAGCGCAAACCTGCTCCATACGCCACTTTCAATTTATCCATCTGATAATCAAAACTATTCATCACATCGCCCACCGAACAAAACACAGCTGCTTTAAAGCGTTTACAGATTGGCAATCGATATTCCGACTGAAACATCATCAGTACATTTTCGCGATACATGCCTTGTCGGAAACCTCGAAGTGCATCGCGCCCACCAAGGGTTGGCAATAGCTGAAACGGAATATCTTTACTACCAAAGATACCGGCAAAATACGCCTGCCAAGCCAACACTTGTGTTCCAAAAAGCGGTATATAGTGTCGGCAATCCAACGAAACTTCCTGCAAGGAGTAACTGCTTCCCCACCCTGCCTTCGACGCAGACAATGTGGTTTTGGCAAAGAAACCCTGCAGTGGATAAAACTGATTATCCCGGCTATCGTACGCCGCCACCATACCAACACTTGTCACTGAGAAAGGTTTACAACCACTGCTGCCAAATTGGGTATAAAGGCTTGCTTTATTCTCTTCGAAGGTCGAATCGGCCTTCACGCTCTCGTGACGAGTGGCAAACACCATCCCAACAAATAAATGCTTCGATAAAACACATTGCGGTTGCGCAACCAGTGAAACACTTTGGGCGGTAAAAGCTTGCCGAATAGCTGTTTGCACATTTCCTATCCCATAAAAATGATCGGGATAATTGCGCAGACTAAAATTAGAATATAAATACCATTTATTAGTATTAAAATAAATTCTCGGCGTGATATTAAACAAAAACTGATTACGAAAGGTATAAACGGCACTGCCTGTTAACGAGCTAATGCGGCTTATGACTTTACTTTTGAAATAATATCCGTAAGCAATACCTGTAGCCACACTGGTTTCTTGCTGATACGAAGCCTGCGGTATGACAAACAAACTTTTACGCGACACAATGGAATCAGACGACTCTACAGCGTGGGCAACCGCCGTAACTATCGAGAAAAAAAGAGTGATCCACTGCCTTAATTGCATAATTCATGATGTATAAATAAAACATCAGTCATCCCAAACCGCATGAGATGACTGAACTGTTCGACTGATTGTAAACTTATTATACTGTCATAATTTCTTTTTCTTTGGCAGCATACATATCTTCAATCCGTTTGATGAATTTGTCATGAATTTTCTGTACACTTACTTCTGCGTCCTTACCCACATCTTCGGGCAAACCTTCTTTCACCATTTTCTTGAAGTTTTCAATGGCATCCCGACGGGCATTGCGGATACTGATTTTTGCATCTTCGCATTCAGCTTTCGATTGTTTAGCCAATTGTTTACGTCGGTCTTCGGTCAATGGAGGAATGCCCAAACGAATGGTTTCACCATTGTTCATTGGAGTAATGCCCACGTCCGAATTCATAATTGCTTTTTCAATTACAGAGATCAATGCCTTTTCCCAAGGTTGAATAGTAATGGTTTTAGCATCGGGAGTTGTAATTGTTGCCACACTGGCAATGGGCACATGTTGACCATAATAATCCACCTTTACGCCATCCAAAATACGCGGATTGGCTTTACCTGCGCGAATATGCGCCAACGATTCGTCCAAAAATAGAATGGAAGATTCCATGTTTTCTTCTGCATGGGTCAGATGTGGTTTTACGTCTAGCATAATTTATTTTAAGTTTAGTCCTCT
>Ga0136636_10002098_pt1 | contig 11856 bp, 9 predicted proteins | sample AntDrymUQ8522106_2_FD_104653 | JGI IMG/M metagenome (GOLD analysis project Ga0136636, IMG submission 104653) | Polar desert sand microbial communities from Dry Valleys, Antarctica - metaG UQ852 (21.06) | ecosystem: Environmental > Terrestrial > Soil > Desert | place: Antarctica: Dry Valley... | reverse complement strand
CAATGCCAAATACTGTCACTCCAATGCCAATTTTAGGATATCAGATAATTTTTTAATTTTCATCATCTTCTGTAAATAAATGGTAGGTTTCGTGCTGTAGGCAATAACTTATTTCGTTTCCCAAAGCCCTTAAATCGTCCAAGTAACGAAACAATGTTCGCTTCGATACACAAATTCTTTTGCTCAATTCTTCAGCATTCCCGGTTTGTTTTTTGGAAATTAATTCAAGCAGGAAATTTAATTTTTCTTGTTTATTCCTAAATGTTGACATATCAATAGGTTTTATAGTTGAATATCTGGTTAATAAACTTAGCTGGCTGCAAGGAAGCCTCAAACCATATTATTCATGTAAAACCTGTATGGCAAACACATAAAAAGAAAATCAGTAAGCAATTGGAATGACAGGGGGGGGGTGATAATCAGATACATAGCTTTATGGTTATTATAAATAATATTCAGCTTCAGTTAAAAATGGGTAAGTGCTATATTTATCCTTCTATACTTTAAAAATTGGCAACCTCAGCAATATAACAGATTGGGTTATTGGATTGGAGTAATAAACTTAAATTCTGAGTAAAAATAGTATGAGTGATAGGAAAACAAGGAATGCGGTTAATGCTTAATCCGGATTTTTGAAAAAGGTAATACGGAATTTGATAAAATATTGCGAATTGTTAATAAGTAGGTTATTTTGTTAATAAAGAAGAAGGTTTTAATGTGCTGATTGGTTAATTTGCTAATTAATCTGCTAATTGGTTAAGGTGCTGATGTGTTAATTAATGTGCTGATTGTTTAATGTGCTAATATAGCCAATTACCACATTATCGCATTGTCACATTATCGCATTATCACATTATCGCATTATCACATTGTCACATTATCGCATTATCGCACTATCACATTATCGCATTATCACATTACATTTGAACAATGGAACATTTAAACTCCTCAGCCATTTGAACACGTAACCTTCACTGCGAGGAACGAAGCAGGAACGCCGAAAGCAATTAAATTCCATAACCCCTTTACTTCTGAATTACCCTAAGTCGTGCTTCCGTATGCTCAATAAATGCATTGCATTTTTCCAGGTCCGAACGCATTTCATTTATATCATCACTAAATATGTTTTCGCTGAACTCATGTGCTTTCTGTAACATCCTGATATAAGGATCAGTGTCGCTTTGTCGGGTCAGTTTCCGCAATGTTCCCATATAGTCATCCCTGAAAACAGTCGCGATTATGATTTTCGACTGACCTGCCTTTACCAGTTCGGCATTCATCATTACCCTGGCAACTCTTCCATTTCCATCCAGAAACGGATGCACTTCACTGAGCATAAACATCATAAATGCCGCCCTGGCAAAGGGGTGTTCCAGGGCTTTGTAAAGGTCAAAGCTTTGAATAAGAGTACCTTTCACCAGGTTAAAATCAACGAACGAAGTACTTCCTGCAAAGTTATTTTTATCTTTAAAAAGTCCCGGATTTTTATCTTCCCTTGCGCTAAGTAAAATGCTGTGGCGGTATGATAATATGGATAGCAACTCATCCGGCGATTGGGGCGTTAGCGACATTTCCTGCCGGTCCGACACAAGCTGGTATGTTCCCAAAACATCGTGACTATCCTGGTTTCTGGCAGGCATGGGCATTTTGGTATCAATAATCTGTTTTGCTTCATCTACTTCAAATACAGTGCCTTCGATATAGTTTGAAAAGTAACTTTCGAAAAAGGCAAAATTCTGGAAAGCATTTGATGTCACATTTCTGTCGGGATGATTTCTGAACTCTCTTTTTTGCAAATCACGGAAAAGCTCTTCGAATAAGTTCATTCTGCCCGGATCGTATGGCGAACCAAAGGCTCTGGCTATAGCAAGAGGTGAAGAAAGTATTTTCGATGAATGTGTGGCAAGCAAAGCGCTGATCATTTTATTGAGCCTTTCAAACTCCATTTGCATATTGAGTTCCTTCGCGATTTCCCTGGCCTTATCCCTCACTTTGTTTAATTCATCTTCCCCATTTACACGGATGATCTGTTCCAGCTTGTCTTCAATCTCAGCTAATGGCAAGCATTTGGAAGAGTCGCCCCTATTTTTCGAGATTTGCAGGTTTTCCAGAAATGCCCTGGGCTTTTGTGATACAAACAGTTCGCCCGACAATACATTATCACCATTGATAGCTTTATGACCTTGCAGGAAACGAAGGGTAATCCCCGGTAGTTTTATCTTTTTTGTGTATGTATATGTCAGGAAAATATGCCCGGCTTTGGTGGGTTGAAATTCAAAAGCGGAGCGATGACTTAACAATGCACCGGGATAAAGTTTCCCCAATATGCGAAACAGGTTTCGTTTGATAATCTCTTCCACGGTATCCGTGAGATTTGAGGAATAGATACGTGGGGAAATCTTCCTGATTTTGCCCTCTCTCTCTAACCTGGTAATCTGTTTCGCTATCCTGGGTTCCGAAGACACAAATATTATCTCCTGGAAGTGCAGCGGTGTATTATTTTCCATTATAAATGCAATTTAGACAAAAATAGAAAATATTTTCCATTATAAGGCGATTATGTATAAGTATTTTCCATTGTATTAAAATAAAATGGAGAAATTATACAAATTGTTAATCAGTCGGTATTTTGTTAATAAAACATAAGGTTTAATGTGTTAATTTGATAATTTGATAATGTGCTAATAAATGTGCTAATTGGTTAATGTGCTGATATGCTAATTAATATGCTGATTGATTAATTTGATAATGTGCTGATGTGCTAATTAATATGCTGATTGGTTAATTTGATAATGTGCTGATTGGTTAATTTGATAATGTGCTAATAAATGTGCTAATTGGTTAATGTGCTGATGTGCTAATTAATATGCTGATTGGTAAATGTGATAATGTGCTAATACGCAATTACCACATTTTCGCATTGTCACATTATCAAATTGTCACATTATCACATTATAGCATTATCGCATATTATATCTTTCCATTATCTTCCCTGTTAATAAAAATCTTCCTTCCGCAAAGCCATATACCTTAAATTTGCATTTCTTTAATCGAAACCAATTACTTTGAGCCGAAATATATTAGACGAACTGAACGAATCGCAGCGAAAGGCTGTGGAATGCATTGACGGACCCATAATGGTGATAGCCGGCGCAGGCTCGGGGAAGACGCGCGTACTTACCTACCGCGTGGCATACCTTATCGAAAAAAAGGTTGATCCCTTCAATATTCTCTGCCTCACTTTTACCAACAAGGCTGCCCGCGAAATGAAGGACAGGATTGTGAAAATCGTCGGAGGTGAAGCCCGTAATGTATGGATGGGTACGTTTCACTCGGTTTTCGCACGGATTTTACGAATTGATGGCCATCTGCTCGGTTATCCTCCCAATTTCACCATTTACGATAGCGACGACAGCAAAAGCCTGATCCGGAATATCGTTAAGGAATTTGAACTTGATGCAAAAGAATATGCCGCCAATAATGTGCTTTCGCGTATTTCGGCCGCCAAATCGAACCTGATCACGCCCGAGGATTACAACAACAATGCTGAAATCATGGAACAGGATCGTCAGGCAAAGAAACCATATATCGGCCAGATTTATACCCGCTATCAGAACAGGCTTTTCAAATCGGGTGCCATGGATTTTGACGATCTTCTGTTTAATACTAATGTGTTGCTTCGCGACCATGCAGATATTTTATACAAATACCAGGACAAGTTCAGGTATATTCTGGTGGATGAATACCAGGACACCAACTTTTCGCAGTATATCATTGTTAAGAAGCTGGCCTCACGTTTCCTGAATATATGCGTGGTGGGCGATGATGCCCAAAGTATCTATGCATTCCGTGGAGCCAATATCCAGAATATTCTGAACTTCAGGGTCGATTATCCGGAGTATAAACTCTTCAAACTGGAGCAAAACTACCGTTCGACAAACAACATCGTTCAGGCTGCCAACAGCATAATTGCAAACAATAAAGATCAGATTCAGAAAGAAGTCTGGACTGAAAACGAAGTCGGCCAACCGGTAAAAATCATAAAAGCAACAAGCGATACAGAAGAAGGAACTTTGATTGCGAATAGTGTTTTTGAAATTAAAATGAATGAGCAGCTTCGCAACGATGCATTTGCCGTGCTTTACCGTACCAATGCACAGTCGAGGTCGATTGAGGAAGCATTGCGAAGACTGAATATTCCTTATCGGATTTATGGCGGCTTGTCATTTTACAGCCGCAAGGAAATCAAGGATCTGCTGGCTTATTTCCGTCTGGCTGTCAACCCGCTTGATGAGGAAGCACTACGAAGAATTATTAATTACCCGCATCGTGGTATTGGTGAAACCACCATGCAGAAAATTACCCTTCTGGCGGGACAAGGCAACCTGCCGATATGGGAGATTATAGCAAATCATGCTCATTACCAGTTAGGCCTTGGGGGAAAAACAGCAACGGCCATCAGCAATTTCATTACCATGATTTTGTCGTTCGGTACCCAGGTCCAGACCCGGAGTGCTTTTGAACTTGCTGAGTATATCGCCAAAGCTTCGGGTATAATGAAGGAAATTGACGAAGATAAAACCATTGAAGGCCAGGCCCGGATGGAGAATATCGAAGCTTTGCTGAATGCCGTGCAGGAATTTGTTGAACGGGAACCCGGCCCCGGGGAGGAAACCGGCGAAGTCCGCCACCTTGATCTGTTTATGCAGGAAGTATCGCTGCTCACCGACCAGGATACCGGCGACAAAAATGATACCGACCGCGTTTCGCTGATGACCATTCACCAGGCCAAAGGTCTTGAATTTCCGTATGTTTTTATTGCCGGGCTCGAGGAAAACCTTTTCCCTTCTTTTATGTCGATCAACTCCAGGGCAGACCTGGAAGAAGAGCGTCGGCTGTTTTATGTCGCCATTACCCGCGCTGAGAAACGCGCCACCATTTCGTATGCCGAAAGCCGTTACAAATGGGGACAGCTTACTTTATCGGAACCAAGCCGTTTTATTGATGAAATTGACGAACGCTATGTAGAACGCCCTGCCCGCGCCAAATGGAACCGGCTAAGCGAAGATGTTCAGCCTAAAACCGCAAAACCTGGCTATACGCCTAAACCGGTTCATCCGGCAAAAGGACCGGAGCCAAAGCCGACTCAGCCACCAGCCGGAAATTTTAAGAAGGTTGGCAGTTACCAGAAGGACGCTCCTGCCCCACCGCCGACAAGTGCAGTGAATGATGATTATGAAAAAATTCATCCCGGTATGACCGTGGAGCATGCCACTTTTGGAAAAGGCCAGGTAACAAGTGTTGAAGGATCAGGGCCAAATAAGAAGGCTTCGGTATCGTTCGAAAGTGTAGGGCTGAAACAATTGTTGCTAAGGTTTGCGAAGTTGAAGTTCTAAGCAACTACGTTCAGCAATCAAATTTTCAGATTTTAAAAACAACCGGATATTGCTCTTGTAGTATCCGGTTTATAATTTGATTGAAACATACTTTTCCGGGAGAATCAGGCTCGAATGGATTTGTTAAATTGTGTTATTAAAATGTTAAATATAATTCGTTTTGATATTGCTATTTTTTATCCTATTTGTTGTTAAATTCATTTTTATTCTCTTATTCACTATCTAATTAATACTCAATTATTTAATTTGCAATCATTTACGAGAGTAATTCGATTGTAGCTATTTATACCTTTCTTAAAGCGTGGGATAGCCATTCCAGATACCCGCAATTCTTTACGAAAACGGCCCAAAACATTTTTTTTATTTCCATGTTTACATCAACAATTTCTCAGACTGATCAAAGTAAAGAAGCTGTCAGTCCTGAGTCAGATCAAAGATGTTTGAAAACGTTCCTACAAATGATGTGTTTAATTAGCCTGAAGTTCAAAACTTACAGTTGCCTGATAAACCTCTTGTAAAACCCAGCAAACGCTACTCCCGATTATTGCAAAAGGGTGCCTTGTACCATTAAATTGTAAGATTCCCATTCCGGCTATTTTTCTTAAATCCAAAACGCTTCATCGCATTTCACTTTTTCTTTGTGTTATGTCGAAAGCAATTATGGTAAGTGGGATAAATGAATCAGCATGAAAACTTCCGATATAAGTAAATCAACTGATCCATTGATCTCGATATTTTTTAGCTACTGACTCTGTACAACAAACATACCCGAAAAAACTTTACTACTTTCCGTTATTATACTTACTACCGGCTAACTTATCAAACACTTCCTCCATTTTTCATTGTTATTTTTCTTTCATTACTCTGTTTGCTCCGACCTACCCACAAATTTTGAAGTCTTGCCTTTCATTTTTGAAAATGCATCTATAATCACTTAAATGATAACTATTTCAAAGCAAAACTGGGAAGAACTACTCAATCATCTCGAAGATTTTATTCGGTTACGAATCAGTGAAACACGGGATACCTCACAGAATTTTATCAACCAGCATATGATAAACACTATTGATGATCTTCAGACAGATTTTATCAGCAACAGCATTGGCGTAGCCCTGAGCAAAAAGGAAGAACTTATCTGCCTGATAGCTTTATTGCCTTATCTGGCTCCAGGTTATTTCGACAAGGTTGTGGCACGAATTTTCCCGGAAGGTACTGATTTGCCGGAGTTAGGTGGTATGAAGGGCAATAATCACAGGGGATTCATCCCAACCGGGGAAACGGCTTTGTTCCTTTTGGCCGGAAACGATATCAGCATGAGACTGGATACAATGAAGTATTTCAGCACAGATCAGCTTTTTGCAAAAACAAATATTCTTCATATTGAAAGAACCAGCGAAGGCGAACCACAACTCAGCGGCAGAATAGTAATTAATACCGAAATTCTGGATAAACTATTTTTTGAAGGTATCAGCCGGCCAAAAGTAAGCTCTGAATTTCCTGCCAAATATATTTCCACGCACCTCGAATGGAGCAACCTGGTGATCAATCATACAACCATGGCCGAAGTGGTAACCATCAGCAATTGGATTGCCTATCACGATGAAATGGCCAACGATTGGGGTCTGAAAAACATGTTCAAAGACGGCTACAAAGCATTGTTTTACGGTCCTCCGGGAACGGGTAAAACCTTTACGGCTACTTTGCTGGGGAAACAATTTAACAAAGATGTTTACCGTATTGACTTGTCGCAGGTAGTTTCAAAATATATTGGGGAAACAGAGAAAAACCTGGAAAATGTTTTCCGTAAGGCGGAAGACAAAGACTGGATACTGTTTTTCGACGAAGCTGATGCGTTGTTCGGAAAACGCACATCCGTTTCGAGTGCGCACGACCGCTATGCCAACCAGGAAACCTCATATCTTCTTCAGCGCATCGAAGATTTCAACGGGCTGGTGATACTTGCATCCAACAACAAAACCAATATCGATACAGCTTTCCTGAGAAGATTCAATGCCATTGTACATTTCCCGATTCCTGACTTTGAAGAACGGCTTCACCTGTGGAAAATATACCTTCCTTCAAAACATGGTTTATCGGATGATGAGGTACTTACAATCGCCAATAAATACGATGTTACCGGTTCCACAATTCTAAATGCGATTCATAATTCAGCCATCAATGCCTTTGCGGCTAAACGGCTGATAAATCACGAAGATATAATTGAGTCACTCAGGCGGGAGTTGCGGAAGGAAGATCGAATGCTCAATTGACATTGGAATATCTGATAAAAAGGTTAAGAAGTTTGAAGATTTAAAATGTTTGAAGAGTTGGACTGGAGATTCTCTTTTTTAAAGGGGAGATGTCCGAAGGACAGAGGTATCCAAAAAAAATAAATTAAATTTCAATCAGCTATTTGTCAAAATAAAAACCTTATGATCACACAAGCTCTGACATATATTTCGACAAAAATAAATACTGCCTTTTTTACGGTTGGAAGCGGTCCAAGAGTGATTTTGGGAAATATAGCTATCCTTAATGACTCAGGGACTAATGAATCGAATGTTCTGCTTTCATTAGTCAATATTGAGGAAGAGGTAATGCTCCGTAACCCGGAGAATTTCTTTAAACGGGATATTTCCACGGTTTATAAAAATCCTCCTATGCATGTAAATATTACCCTTATGTTCGGAGCCTACCTACCCAATGAAAACGGTCTGGGAACCAATTACGAAGGTTCTATTTCGAAAATACAGAAGGTGATCGGGTTTTTTCAGCGCAACAGTATTTTTGAACGTGTCAATTTTCCGGATCTACCGACTGGCATCGAAAAACTCAACTTTGAACTAATCAATCTCAACCTCGAACAGCTTCACCATTTGTGGTCTATGCTCGGGGGCAAATACATTCCTTCGGTTGCTTATAAAATGCGTATGGTGGTTATTGATGAGGCAATTGAAACAATGGAAGCACCTTTAATTACGCAGATAATTATTGACGATAAAATTAAATTTCAGCAATGATAGTCACGAATTACACCAAGTTGTTCAGTATCGAATTTCTGCATGATGCATACAGAAATACGGATGATATTCTGCGTGATATCAGCATTGAGCCGGATGAAGTAACTGCTCAAATCATGAAAGGCTATCGTCTGAGCTTCAAGACTGACCACAACAAGTTAATGTGTTTTGTTCAAACCATTGCGACGATCGATACATCTTCCGGGAGCCCGAAAGTGAATGTTGTCAATAAGCCACTGGTAACTTTTAATGAAAATATTACGCTGACTTTCAGAATCATTCTTAATTCATCCCGGTTTTTCGATAGCTCAAACCTCCGCAGGTATTATTCAAAACCAAAAATGCTAAGGTTTGGAAATGACAGCGGCAATAAATTCAATTTACTTCAGGCGTTGTCAAAAAAAATCCCTCTCTATAAATCATCAGAAACGTATAAAACAGGTATGCTCACAGTTAATGCCGGCAGCCTGACTTTCGAAGCCATTCAGGACAGTGATCCTGCTCATGTGCAAAATACTACCAAAACACAATTCTGGAAACATGTTACTGATAATGTTCAATTTGTTTCCCAGGCAGATTTGATAAACAACACGACTGATGAAAAGTGTTTTGCCCTGGTTATGATTTCCTTTAAGAAAAATCTTTCAAACCAGTTCAGCCTGCTCAGGAAAAGCAACGTGGTTGCTGATGACAATACCATTCCTGGAAAGGATTATATCATTCATTTCAAAAACAATGAAGCAAACTGATGCACTAATTCCTACTGATCAAAAACAAATAAATAATCATTCATCTTAAACCTAAACATTATGTCAACAATCAATGAAACCGCAATCAGAACTCCGGGAGTTTATGTTACGGAGATTCCGACTTTGCCACCTTCGGTTGCCCAGGTATCGACTGCTGTTCCTGCATTTATCGGGTACACCCAGAAGGCTTCAGATTACGATGGAACAGATCTGAATGAGAAACCTACAAAAATATTCTCGCTCAAAGAGTACGAAGATTTCTTCGGGGTGGCCGACAACGAAACCAACATAGAAGTGAACCTTGTACGTAAAACCGAGAATGGCAAAGCCGTCCTGAAATCGGTGAAGGCAGGATTTAAAACCGCGACCAATCCTTCGCTGCACATCATGTATTATGCCCTTCGGCTGTATTTCGAAAATGGCGGTGGGCCATGCTACATTGTTTCAATTGCCAAAACCGCAAGCGAAACATCTGTTGACAATGCCAAGCTGCAAAAGGGGCTGGAAGCTCTGGCGGCTTTTGACGAGCCCACTTTGATTATTTTCCCCGAAGGACAGGGTATTAGTAACGGAGCCAATTATTATTCACTGGTAACACTGGCTTTGAAGCAATGCGCCGATTTGCAGGATCGTTTCACCCTCATTGATATTTACAAACAGGAAAGCACCACCAATACAACCATTGTGAATTTCAGGGGCGGGGGCGCACCAGCCACTCCCGGATTTACGGCCAATGATAACCTGAACTACGGTGCTGTTTACTATCCAAATCTGAAAACGACTTTTGATTTCGCTTACGCAGAAACCGATATTGATGTAAGTGTACTTTTGGATGCCGGACCGGCTGTTAAAGTAAAACTTTCAGTTTTGAAAACAAATGCTGATCCTACCAAGATTGACCTGGAAGCGTATTATTCGGCTAAAGATGCTTTGAAAAAACTCAGCCCTACCCTACCGCCTACACCTGCCATTGCCGGAGTATATGCCAGGGTTGATGGCTCGCGTGGAGTTTGGAAAGCTCCGGCCAATGTTTCGATCAATTCAGTATATGAAACTACCGATTTTATTACAGATGAAGAACAGGGCGAAATGAATATGGATCCCGGCTCAGGAAAATCAGTTAATGCAATCCGTGCATTCAACGGCAAGGGCATACTGGTATGGGGAGCCCGCACGCTCGATGGCAACAGCAACGAATGGCGCTATGTATCGGTTCGCCGGCTGTTTATCATGGTTGAGGAATCAGCCAAGAAAGCATCGTTCCCGTTTGTGTTTGAACCAAACGATGCCAACACCTGGGTTAAAGTTCGTGCCATGCTCGAAAACTACCTCACCTTGCTTTGGAGACAAGGCGCATTAGCTGGAGCCAAACCAGAACATGCTTTTTTCGTAAAATGCGGTCTGGGACAAACCATGTCGGCGCAGGATATCCTTGAGGGACGTCTGATTGTAGAAATCGGTATGGCTGCAGTTCGCCCTGCTGAATTTATCATCCTCCGCTTTATGCATAAACTTCAGGAATCCTAGAAATATATTATCAATACATACCCTTAGAAATCAATAATTTAAAAACAACATACAATGGCAAATTATCCAATTCCAAAGTTTCATTTCCAGGTTGAATGGGGCGGAGCAAAAATCGGGTTCACCGAGGTTACCGGTCTCGAAGTTTCAACCGAAGTCATCGAATACCGTCATGGTGCTAGTCCGGAATACCATAAAGTGAAAATGCCCGGCATGCAGAAGTTCTCGAACATCACCATGAAGCGTGGCACTTTCCAGGGCGACAACGATTATTTTAATTGGTGGAATACCGTGGCACTCAATACCATCGAGCGCAGGGACCTGACAGTTTCGTTGCTTAACGAAAAACACGAGCCGGTGGTGGTGTGGAAAATCAAAAACGCATGGCCGGTAAAAGTACAATCCACCGACCTGAAAGCCGATGGCAATGAAGTAGCGATCGAAACTATTGAAATTGCACACGAAGGCTTAGTAATTCAAAACGACTGATAATGTTCGACTATCCAGCTGTAGGTTTTCATTTTTTGGTTACGTTTCAGTTGTTTCCGCAAACGCCAAATGATTTCCAGTTCCAGGAAGTCAGTGGGTTGGATGTGGATATGGAAATGGACACGTTTGTGGAAGGCGGCCAAAACAGGTTTACCTGGAAATTACCAAAGCGGGCGCATTACAGCGACCTGGTGTTGAAACGCGGGTTGTTTATGGGTTCGGGAATCGTACTATGGTGCCAGAATGCGTTCGAGAATTTTGTTTTTGAACCCACCAATATTACCATTGCCTTGCTTAACGATTCGCATGTTCCAATACAGGCCTGGTATGTTGTAAATGCAATTCCCAAAAAATGGAGCATCAGCAGTTTCAATGCACAGGAAAACTCTGTTGTTGTTGAATCTATCACTTTAAGCTACCAGTTTTTCAATGTAATAAGTGTCGAAAGCCTCATAAGCGGTGGAATTTCTGCGGCAGCAAGTATCTCGATTTAAATCAAAAACATCATGCCAATCGAAATTAAGGAGTTAGTAATCAGGGCAGCCGTAGGTAGCGGAAACAATAGCCGGCAACCAGTTTCTCCATCCGTTTCTTTGGATATCATGAAGCTGAAAAAGGAAATCACCAACGAAGTGACCGAAAGAGTTCTGAAAACGCTTAAACAAAATAATGAGCGAT
>Ga0136636_10002097_pt1 | contig 11856 bp, 11 predicted proteins | sample AntDrymUQ8522106_2_FD_104653 | JGI IMG/M metagenome (GOLD analysis project Ga0136636, IMG submission 104653) | Polar desert sand microbial communities from Dry Valleys, Antarctica - metaG UQ852 (21.06) | ecosystem: Environmental > Terrestrial > Soil > Desert | place: Antarctica: Dry Valley... | reverse complement strand
TCGATTGGGAAACGCATTCCTTTGGTATTGAGCATGGCAGGTCTACGCGATCAGTTGACAGCCGGGTAGCATACGACCTCGGGATCGGTGGCCAATGCGACAGAACCCTACCGTCTTGGGTGGTTTGCGACAAAAGCGCCAGTGCGGCTATGGCCCCTTTTTGGCGGCGAGCGGACTCGCGCTACAACGACCCGCGGCGGGCTTCAAGATCGTTGCGAATCTCGTCCATGCGTTTATGCGACAAGGGATAGCGCCACAGCAACACCAATGCTGGGATTAGAAACACCGTGGGCAGCAGGGCAAAGCTCAGACGCATGTTCAAAAAGGTTTGGGCGCTTTGGTTGGCTTTTTGTGCGATCTCAAAGCCACACCAAACGACGATGACGCCCGCCAGTCCAAAGGCCAGCGATGTCCCAACGCTGTTGAGCCAGTTGAAGATGGCCCGAAAGCCGCCTTCCCGGCGGGTGCCGTTTTTGAGTTCTTCGGCGTCCACCACGTCACCAATCATGGACGGAATCACCAGCCACATGCCGGTGTAGCCGGGTGACAGCAAAATGCCCGTGACCAATGCCAGCCAGGGGTAGGCAGGGTTGTAGGTGAACCATGACAGCCAGGTTGCCGCCAGAATCATCAGGGTGGAGACCGTTAGGGTTTCGCGCTTGCCAATGCGTTTGCAAAGCCACTGAAACAGCGGGATGGACAGTACCCCGAGGACCATGGACGCCGTGCCCTCAATGCCGGTGAGCTGCGCAGAAAAAACCGTGTCACCCTTGAGCGCGTAAAACGTGCGCAGGTAAAACATCTGGCCCTGGACCAGGTTGATACCAAACCCAAACACCAGCGTGAAGATGGCCAAAATGCGAAAGGGAACGTTGGCAAAGGTCAGCACAAAATTGGGCCAAAAAGCCACCTTGGGTTGTTTGGCTATGAATTCTGGATTGCGCTCCTTGATGAAGAAAGCGGGCAAAACGCTGAGCAACAGCATGATCATGCCCAAGGCCAGACCTACAAATCGCATGCCGCGCAGCGTGTCGGGCTCACCGGTGAGGGGGTCGTTGAAGATAGGCAATTGGGTCAGGGCCCAGATCCAGGCGCCGACAATGGAGGCCATCTTGCTGAAAAACGAAAAATAGGACGAGATGCTGGTGCGCTCATCCGTGTCGGGGGTCATCTCAAGCATCATGCTCTGGTAGGGCACACCCCACACTGAGAACGCTGTGTAGAAGAGTAGACCAACACCCACCAGGTAGTAGAACTTGGCCGAGTCACTCCAGTCAGGTTGGCCCAACCACAGCAAGGGAAACAGAAGGCCGGTCAGCAGGCCGCCGATGAAGACATAGGGGCGACGTCGTCCCCAACGGGTTCGTGTGTTGTCAGACATCCACCCGATGAAGGGGTCAATGAAACCATCCCAGGCTCGAAAAATCAAAAAAACCAAGCCGATGGTTGCAGGGGACATGCCCATGGCAGTGACAAACATCGCCGCGCTTAGCACCTTGAGCAATTGCCCTCCCCACAACTGCACCATGCCGGAGGCGCCGTACATGGACTTGAGCCAGAAGGAAACGCGGTCTTGCGGTCTGATCGTCTCGGCGCTGGCCTTCGGGGCAGATGACATGGGCTAGGTTCCTGGCGGTGGAGGGGTGGCGTTATTGTATGGGACAGCGCTATCCTGCGAAGTCAAATCGACTCCTACAACTGAACCCGCTTGGCTCGTCGACGCCAAAAATGCGAAAGAGTAGTGAGGCAAATCGATATCGCCTCGAATCTTGCGCGGGTGAGTTGGCATATTTTCGCAAGGGAGTTAGTCGACCAAAAGCGCCTGGATGAACGGGATTTCTTGTTTGTAGAACTCCAAAACCTCCGCGGTCTGCACGTGGGGTTCCAATGCCACGTAGCCGGTGTAGCCGTCACGCTTGAGGGCGCGCACGATGGCTTCCACGTTGAAGGTGGTTTCAGGCAACGGCACATAGCCGATGAAGTCGCGGGTACTTTCACGCATGTTAGAGCCCTTGTGCACGCCTGCGATGCTGGCGTCGTACAGGCAGCCGCCCTTGAGGTGAACGTAACCAATGTGTTTCTTCACGCCTTCGTAGGCGCCGGGGAAAGGTTCAACGCCAGCGTGGTAATAGTTGCAAGGGTCAAACAGCGTGCGCAGGCCAGCGGAGTTGACGCGGGCGCAGACAGCAGCCACGTTAGCGGGCAGGGCGGAGTCGTCGTGGGCTTCGTTTTCGATGGTGATGACCACACCCTTGGAGGCCGCGTATTCGGCAGCAGGCTTGACGGCATCGCCCCAGATGGACAGCGGAATGCCCACGTTGTAGGTGTTGACCAACTTGGCGCCAAGTGTGACGGCAGCGTCCACCGCGCCTTTAAGCGCTTCGGTGTAGCGTGCGCTACCACCAATGGCAAAGCACATTGGGGCGGCCCAGAAGCCCAAGGTCACGCAAGCGACTTCAATGCCGCGCTCTTTCAAGAGCTTGGCTGCACCCGCCACGTCACGGGTTTCATAACGTTCGTTTTCTTCGTCATTGCCGCCGCCGGGAATGTTTTGTGGCCACAGTTCGATGATTTTGAGGCCATAGCTGTCACGCATAAGTTTCATGCGTCAAAAATGCGGCAGTCACCTATGAAGACCACATGAAATGACATACAAAGCTTATGTTGACCGCCGTAGCTGTCCAGAACGTCCACGATTTGAGAGAGGGCATGGGTGCTAGCCAGTTGCTGTGCGTTGATGGCGAGTTTCATTGGATTGCCTTGTGGCGTAAAACGGGTGGATGTGTAAGTGGTGCCAACTGGGTATTATCAAAAACATACTCGGTTGACCGCGGGGACCTTGCGTGCCCTTAGGGTACGCTTGCTTGGACAGAGACGTCTCGCTATTGTTTGACTTTTTGGATTGATTTATGTTGAGTGAAAAGGTAACCCCGATGCCTGCGGGAATTGAAGTCATTCATATTGGAATGGGGACCGTTCATGACGATGAATTTGTATATTCCCGTCCCCGAGGTACGGGCGCTTGGGTGTTCATGCACCTGCCCATACCGTTGGAAATTGATACCGTGAATGGTCGCGAAGTCAGTCAGGCGGGCGATTGCATCGTGCACGACCCGCATTTTGCGCAGATGCATCGCTCGCTGCCGGGTGGGTTCAATAGCGATTGGATGCATTTCGGGGGCGACTGGGTTGCGGGGATGTTGGATGAATGTCGTATGCCGCTGAATCAACTTATTCGACCCGGTTCCAGTGATTTTGTGCGGGTCATCATGGGTGGACTTTTGCGTGAATTCGATGAACGCGGTCTGCATTGGCAGCGCCGTCTAGAGTGTTTAACGGTTGATCTGATGTGGCAACTGGCCAGACGTTTGTTTGCCCAGGCAGATGTGCCTGCTTCGCGAGCTGAACGCGAACACCAAGTTAGGTTGCGCGCGGTGCGACAGGAAATGCTAGACAAGTTAGAGTGTGTGTGGACCGTGGCTGAGCTTGCCAAGCGCGTGAATTTGAGTGAGCCGCGCTTTTCGGCGCTTTACCGACGCTTGTTCAACACGAGTCCGAATGATGAACTCATTCGGGCCAGAATTGACCATGCCAAATACCTGCTCGCGCACAGCAGCCTGCCCATCAAGCGGGTGGCTGAGCAATGCGGTTTTGACAGCTTGGCGTACTTCAGCCGCGCCTTTCGTCGTCAAGTTGGTTGCGCGCCGCGCGATTATTTGCGCCTTCCATTGAGTTCTTCGTAGTTCCATTTCTAATTCATCTAAGTCGTTGTTGTCTCGCCTTGCTGTGCTACAGCACTGCACGCGGCGCGACGACTAGGCAGAAAAGATTGGGGAGCGCAATAAGACAGGTCCATGAGCGACTGGCGCGAAAGCAGTTGGTGGTGACTACATGTCGAAGACCGCTTTGATGTAGTCGTCAGGATTGGCTATTTGGTCCAGTAGGGTGGCTTCAACCTCATGCAATTTAATTCGGTGGGTCACCATGGAAGTCAGGTCTAGCTTGCCACTCAGGAACAACTCAATTTGTTCTTCCACCAAGGGTTGCACCACAGACATCGGCATCGCTGCTTCAAATAGGTTGATGTTTTTCTGCGCCACCAAGTCCATGTCAACGCTGCGCGGTGTCAACGGGTGACCATACTTGATGAGCGTGCCGCCATTTTTCAGAACCTTGAGTGCTGCATTGATCGTTTGGCCATCGGGTCGCAGGTCGTCGCAGTAGCAGTCGATCACCAAGTCATAGGGGTCTACGGCGCCAACATGGGTCTCTAGCTCGGCAGTTGATGCCGTGGGGTTGAAGGTGTTTTGCAGACCAAATTTGCGGCCCCATTGGCTGCGCTTGGACAGTACCTCCCAGTCATCAATGTCGGTGACGCCCTTGAGTTTGAACTGTTGGGTAAACAAGAGGCCGCTGGGGCCAAGACCGATGACCAACACGCGCTGGTTTGGCGTCACATTGGCAGCATAGACGCCGCATGCAACGGCCACAGACAGCTCCAAAATGGAAGCGGCCGCAATATCAAACTCACCCGTCAGTTTTGCGATGCCAACTTGCGTTGTGTCGGTGTAGCAATAATCGGGGAAAGACCCCAAGGAGAACCACCATGTGACTCGGTCGCCGACATCAAGATGCTGGACTTCCGAGCCCTTCTCGGTGATAACGCCGCACGGTTCATGCCCCAGCAGCAGTGGATAGCTGTAGCGCGGGTGCCCGATGTACATGTTTCTGTCAGACCCATTGGAAATCGAAGCACTCTGGATTTTTACCAAAACCTCGGTAGGTCCGCAGGGGTGAAAAGGGATTTTTTCACACCCGAACTGGCGTGGGCCTCGGGCGACCAGGGCTTCAAATGTGCTTGTCATGACGGTTCCGTTAGCGTGAAACACAACCGTCATTGCGACCGAAGTGAAGCAGTCCATGACTTGAAAAGCCCTGGACTGCCGCTTAAGCTCGCAGTGACGGCAGGGTTTTGATGCTCTGGGGTGGCTTCGTCGCCATCAAAGTTAGTTGGGTCAATTGTTTCAGTCCGCCAAATTCCCGTCCGTAAGTGAATCGGTCATTATTTGATTTTTTCGATCAAATAGTCGCTGGCTGTGTGGATGTTGAATGTGCCAGAATTGCGGCGCAAACAATCGTCTTCACAATAGAAAAAAATGACAATGAGCACAGAACCCAAAGTGATTCGCTGGGGTGTGGCCGGATGCGGTCAGATCGCGGTGGATAAAGCCATTCCTGGCCTGCTGTTGGCCAAGGGCGCCAAAATTGTGGCCTTCGCCGACCCACTGTGCCACGCCGCGAATTGGCTCTCGAACTGGCTGCCAACGCCGGCTTGACCGACATCAAGACTTACGACTACGACGTCCCAATGTTCGAAGATCCGGCCATTGACGCGGTCTACATCGCCATACCCACCGGCCTGCACTTGGGTGCCGTGATTGCTGCTGCCAAGGCTAAGAAAGCCATTTTGTGCGAAAAGCCCATGGGCAACAACGCCGAAGAAGTGCGCGCCATGGTGCAAGCGTCTAAGGACAACAACGTGCCATTGATGACTGACTACATGGCACGGTTCAGCGACGTGTTCCAAAAAGCCAAGGAAATGATTCAAGGCGGCGACATTGGTCAGGTGAGCTTTGTTACCACCCACTTTTCTTACCCCTGCATGGACCCGTATCCTCCGGGCAAGCCCGATGGCTGGCGCTGGACTGATCCTGCAGGCGGCGGTCCGCTGCTGGACATCGGTATTTACTTGGCCTTCGGCATCCGCGAAATTTTGGGCGAACGCTTGGCCCAAGTGACCCCGCTGAATATGAACACCACGGTGCCGCCCGAAGCCGCTGTGCCGGACACCACCGCTGCCGTGTTTGTGACCGACAAGGGCACACCGGGTACGCTGGTGACGACCTTCTCGCACTCGGCGTTGTACATGACTTTCTTTGGTGCCACCGGCAACCTGATCGTGAAGGATAACTTCTACCAAACCTCTGGCGCGGTGCTGCAACTCGAACGCAACCGCGAAGTGGTGGATGTGCTCAACACCAAGCTCGACCCCAACCTGTCGCACTGTGATAACTACCGCCGTGAGTTCGAACACTTCTCCAACGCCTTGCTGACCAACACACCGCACAGCCCGTCTGCAGAGGACGTGCTGGCCGATGCCTTGTTGCTCGACGCGCTGAAGAAGAACGCTACCCCCATCGTCGCTCCCACCCCAGCGCAGTACCTGCAAGCCTAGTTTCATTTCTAAATCATCCGAGTCGTTGTTACTTCCCCTTGGCGTGCTAAAGCACTGCCTGCGGCTTCGCGCCTAGACACGAAGGATTTGGATTCGGAACAAGGCCTGTAGTACCCCATAAAAAAGCCCCGAAAGTTCCGGGCTTTTTTATGGGGTGGGACCGTTTTCCAGGTTTGCCCAGACAGGGTGAGCAGGCGGTGCAGCCTAGGACATGAGGGGCGCAGGTGTGATGGGCAGTTAAAATCAGCTCACCATGCGAGTTTGCGTGAGGTCGTGTCTGATGTCGTGCTGAATGGCGCGACGGCGATGCCAGCGGCCCGGGTCCGATGGCTGCCTGAATGCAGCCGAGATTTGACTGTCAAAGGCCGTTCTTTTTGTACCTCGTTTTTCTGCGCATCTGAGGTTTGGATGAATCCAAATCGACTGTGCGGGGGGTGTCACGGGCCAGCATCAGCACTTCGTAGCCATTCCATCTTTCTTCCTGATTTGATTGATTTCTTTTTATGACGCGAGCACCAACGCGTACAAGTTTCACCAGCTCGGCCCTGATTCGGGCGCTCTCTGACTTGGCACTTCTGAACGTTGCTGAGCCGGGAAGCGCGTTTGCTGAGCAGTTGAGCGCTTGGCTCAACCTGCACGACGCCATCGCCCTGCGGTCGGTGTTGAGCGTGAGCGTGAGCGCTGCGTCCACAGCTGCGCCACCTGTAGACCCAACCAACTTGGGCGACGAATTGGCGAGGCTGCGCGCCACCCTGACCCATGCCATCACGGTGGCCGACGGCGCCAGCGGCAACAAACGCCGAATTGATTTGCCCCCGGATTCACATGGCATGTCGGACAGCGCTGCGGCGGCGTTTGAGCCTTACCGACGCTACTACCTTGCGCACCAGCGTGACATGGACACCAGCATTGGCGTGCTTCGGATACGTGCTAGGGATGTGCTCACCAAGACCTCCCGGGCACTGGCCAAACTGGCCGCATTGGACGGTGTCTTTGACGCCACCCTCACGGAACGCGAGGGCAGGTTGCTCTCAAAAATCCCAGCGCTGCTTGAGAAACGCTTTGACCAGTTGCGTAAGGCGCACCAGCAGGCGTTGGCAGATGTCGCGCCAGCGGTCACCGGCGCCCAATCCATAACACTGGGGAGCTGGGTCAAACATTTCTGCCGGGACATGCAGGCGGTCTTGTTGGCAGAACTGGACGTGAGGCTGCAACCCACACTGGGACTCGTTGAAGCCTATAACCAAGAATTGTGTACACCATGATGAATCGACATTTGTTCCTGACCTCGTTTTTGTTGGGCGCGGCCGCCATTGTTTGGGTGGGTACAGGCTTTGTGCACGGCCATGTTTTGGCACTGATGATGACGGTGATCATTGCCGCTGTGTATGGCTTTGGTGCCTGGGAGCTGCGCCAGTTCCGCCAAGCCAGCGAAGCCTTGGGTGCAAACCTGAAGAACATTTCTGGCGAGCTATCTGACCTGAACGAATGGCTCAACCGCGTGCCGACATCGCTGCAAAACTCGGTACGTTTGCGCGTGGAAGGCGAACGGGTGGGCCTGCCCGGGCCCGCGCTCACGCCTTATTTGGTGGGTCTGTTGGTGATGTTGGGTATGCTGGGCACCTTTCTGGGCATGGTGGTCACGTTGAATGGCGCGGCCTTTTCTTTAGAAGGCACGGCTGATTTGCATGCCATTCGCGCCGCGCTCGCCGCGCCCATCAAGGGTTTGGGTTTGGCGTTTGGCACATCCGTGGCGGGCGTGGCAGCGTCGGCCATGCTGGGTTTGATGTCGGCCCTGAGTCGTCGCGACAGGATGCAGGTGGGGCAGTTGCTGGACAGCCAAATCGGCACCAACTTGCGGCGTTTTTCGCACAACCACCAGCGTGAGCAAGCCTACTTGGCGCTGCAAAGCCAAGCCCAGCACATGCCCGCGCTGGTGCAGCAGCTGCAGGCCATGATGGCGCAAATGCAGCAAAGCACCGGGCAATTGAACGAGCGCTTGCTAGGCAACCAAACCAGTTTTCATGGTGAGGTCAAGGGCATGTACCTGGACCTCGCCCGTTCGGTGGACCAGTCGCTCAAAGACAGCCTGACGCTCAGCGCGCAGGCCGCAGGCGACAGCATCAAACCGCTGGTGGAAACCGCCATGGCCGGCATGGCGACGCAGGCCAAGGCGATGCACCAGCGCGTGGTCGACGCGGCACAAATCCAGTTGGACGGCTTGGCCCACCAGCTCAAGTCCACCACCGCCACCGTGACCCAGACCTGGACAACATCGCTTGCCACTTTTGAGGGTACCAGCAACGCCGTGGTGGCCCAACTGGGCCACACGCTCAATGGGTTCACTGACAAATTTGATCACGGCGCACAGGTGCTGCTGAGTTCGGTGTCGGACGGGCAGGCCCGCCTGGTGACCCAGCAGGCGCTGGCCGACTCGCAACGTCACAACGCTTGGACCGAGTCCCTGATCGCCGTGACCACCACGCTCAAAGACCAATGGCAACAAGCCAGCCAACAAGCGCTGGCGCAGCAGCAGCAGATTTGCACCACACTGGCCGCCACAGCGCAAGACATCACGCACAGCGCCCAAACCAGCGCCACCACCACTTTGAACCAAGTGTCGCAACTGCTGGTTAGCTCAGAAAGTCTGATCAAGGCGCGCATCGCGTCTGAGACCCAATGGCTCGATCAGCACACTGCGCGCATGGACCAACTCGCTGCCCTGTTGCGCACCGAACTCGGTGCCCTGCGGGATGACGAAGCCCAGCGCGGGCACGCCGCGGTAGACCGATTGGGTGAACTGCAAACGGCGCTGACCCAGCATTTGACGACGCTAGGCACCGCACTGGAAGAGCCCATCACCCGCCTGATCGAGGTGGCGTCACAAGCGCCACGCGCCGCGGCCGAGGTCATCGGGCAACTGCGCCAGGAAATGACCCAAGGATTGGCGCGTGACAACGACTTGCTGCAAGAGCGCACCCGCATCATGGACACGCTCAATGCTTTGCTCGACAGCATTCGCCACGCCGCCACCGAACAGCGTGCGGTGATTGATGCCATGGTGGCCTCGTCTGCCGTGGCGCTGAATCAGGCCGGTAGCGAGTTTGCCCATCAGGTCGATGCTGAGGCGGGCAAACTCGCAGAGATTGCGGCCCAGGTTACCTGCGGTGCGGTCGAGGTGGCGAGTCTGGGAGAAACCTTGGGTTTTGCGGTGAACACCTTCAGCCAGGCCAACGACAAACTCATCGGCCACCTGCAGCGCATTGAGGCCGCGCTAGACAAGTCCATGGCGCGCAGTGACGAGCAACTGGCCTACTACGTGGCACAGGCGCGCGAAGTCATTGACCTGAGCGTCATGTCGCAAAAAGAAGTGTTTGAAGAACTACGCCGCTTGCCCAGCCAGCAAGCCGCCTCTGCGGCAGAGGTGAGCTGATGCACGACACCGACGGCAGTGAACATACCGCGCCCGTTTGGGCTGTTTTTGGCGACCTGATGTCGGGCCTGCTAGGCGCATTTGTGTTGATTTTGATTGGCGTTCTGGGCGTGCAACTGGAATTGGCGACCAACCTAGAGGCTGAGGTCAAGAAACGCCAAGTGGAAGAGCAACGCCGCATGACGCTTGAAAAAGCCTTGGCTGTGCCGCTGGCCACTGGGCGCATCACCTTGAACAACGGGCGCATTGGCATCAGCGGGCGGGTGTTGTTTGCACTCAATTCCGACCAGCTGCAGCCGCAAGGCCGCCAGTTACTGAACAGTCTGGTGCTGCCGCTCAGAGCTTACCTGGGATCGCGTAACGAACTGCTCATGGTCAGCGGCTTCACCGACGACAAACCCCTGCGCGACAGCAACCGAAGCTTTGCGGACAACTGGGAACTGTCGGCGCAGCGCGCCCTGACCGTTACCCGCGCGTTGATTGACGAAGGCATGCCGCCATCCATGGTGTTTGCTGCCGCGTTTGGGGCAGAGCAGCCGGTCACCGCCAACGTAGACGACGCAGCGCGCGCCCAAAATCGCCGCGTGGAAATGGCGCCTGTGCCCAGAACCGAGCCCGCCAAACCCGATCCCGCACGACCCGCCGCCCATGACTGATGACGAACTGGAGCGCGAGCTCGCTGCCTTGCGCCAGTTGGGCGCAGCGCGTTTGGAGCCAGTGCGCCTACACCACATTGAGGTGTTGGCGCAGCGCGCCTCACCCCACCAGGGCACCGTCAGGCGGCTGTTGGACGCCAAGCTGGCAAACGCGTTGCGGTTGTTGAAAGCGCGCTGCGAATCCGCGCAAGGTGCGCCCCCCCAAGCGCTTGTCATGACCGTTGCGCCAAAGGGGCAAGCCGCGTTGACGGAACTCATTCGTCACGCGGCGCACCAAGCGCAGGACAAAGGTGCCGTCATGGGCACGGGTGGCACAACGCAAGCGCCAGGGCAGCGCCCCGTGTTGCCTGCCGCGCATTACTTCAGAAACACCTGGTCCAAGCTCAGTGTCGACAAGCGGGTGACGCAAGCGCTGGCACGCGGCCCCCAAAATGCTGGCCCGCTCAACGCGCACATGCTGGTGCTGCGGTCGCTGGCGCAACTGCGCGACATTTCCCCGGACTACGTGAACCGTTTTACCGCGTATGTTGACACCTTGCTGTGCCTTGACCAATGGGAGCGGGGCCAAGCCGCTCAGGGCAAAGCCACCACCGATGTCGCAGGCAAACCCAAACCCAAACCCAAACCCAAACCCAAACCCAAACCCAAACCCAAACCCAAACCCAAACCCACATCGCATCGCCCCAGCAGAAAGTAGGGCATGACCGTCATGGGTCAGGCTTGTCCCCAAAATGCGGGGTCAAGCCTGTGGATATGTTGTTGATCACCGACCGTGAGCCGCGCCAGCATTGGGCTGGCGAGATGTGCTTACTATTAAGGCACCGTGTCCGCCAGGCGCCGAGGTGGCATGTTAGATTCAAAGGGATGTGTAGCGCCTGTTTTCGTCGTCGTCGTGACCGCGTGTTTTACCGTTCACCATCTTTAGCGCATTTGTCTTACAGTTGGCGCACTTGTTTGACCCCTTTTTTTTGAAGGAACCTGCCGTGAGCTTTCATGCCCCTCTCATCATTGACATTGCTGGCCTCACCCTGACCAAGACCGACCGCCAGCGCCTGCAAAACCCGCTGGTCGGTGGCATGATTTTGTTTGCCCGCAACTGGCAAGACCGCGAACAGCTCACCAAGCTGTGCCGTGACATCAAAAAAGTCCGCAAGGACCTGCTCATCTGCGTGGACCACGAAGGCGGGCGCGTGCAGCGTTTCAAGACCGACGGCTTCACCCACCTGCCGCCCATGCGAGCGTTGGGTGAGTTGTGGCGCAAGGACGGCAAAGGCCCCGTTGGCAGCGGTGCCATGCGCGCCACCAACGCAGCCACTGCTTGCGGCTACATCCTGGGGGCTGAGTTGCGCGCCTGCGGCGTTGACTTGAGCTTCACTCCCGTGCTGGACCTGGACTGGGGCGAAAGCGGCGTCATTGGCGACCGCGCCTTTGATAGCGACCCGCGCGTGGTCAGTCTGCTGGCCAAAAGCCTCATGCAAGGTCTCCTGCAAAGCGGCATGTCCAATTGCGGCAAACACTTTCCCGGTCACGGC
>Ga0136636_10002096_pt1 | contig 11867 bp, 9 predicted proteins | sample AntDrymUQ8522106_2_FD_104653 | JGI IMG/M metagenome (GOLD analysis project Ga0136636, IMG submission 104653) | Polar desert sand microbial communities from Dry Valleys, Antarctica - metaG UQ852 (21.06) | ecosystem: Environmental > Terrestrial > Soil > Desert | place: Antarctica: Dry Valley... | reverse complement strand
TCGATGGTGACGACGCGCTCGCCGCGCGCAAGGCGGAAGCCAGCTTGAAGCGCGGCAGTCTTGCCGAAGTTGCGGCGAAACTGCACCACGCGCACGCGCGCGTCGGCGCGCTGAATGGCGGCGGCCACCTGGAAGCTCGTGTCGCTGCTGCCGTCGTCCACTAGCAGCAGCTCGTAGCTCGAGCGGTAGGGCTCGGGGCCGGCTGCCAGCACCTCGGCGATGCGCCCACAGATCAGTGGCAGGCTCTCGTGCTCGTTGTAGAGCGGGATCACCACGGAGAGGGCGATGGCGCGCATGGCGGACGGCAGCTGGGCCGAGGCGGGTTCGGCGAATATCAGCATTGCGATCTCCTGCCTGCGCCGCTCGACATACGATCTGCATGCCCAAGCTGCATTATACAAGGTGAGTATACCAGCGAGAATAGTAGGATGCTCACCTGAGCGTAATCGTCGTCACCACGGCGGGCGCGACGCCCGGCGGCAGGGCGCGGGCATCGGTGAAGAGCGCCTCGGGGTTGGCGCCATCGTACCAGGCCACGCTCCAGACATACTCGCCTGCGGGCAGATCGGCGGGGAGCTCTATCTCGAAGCGCTCGCGCACCACCTGGCCGGGCTGCCACTCGCTCGGCGGGAGCAGGGCGTAGGTCGGCAGATGCACAATGCGCGCGTCGTCGCGGCCGCCAACGCGGCTCACCGGCACCCAGAGCCCCTGCGGTGGCTGGTCGCCGCTAAGCTGCCACTCGAACGACGCGCTGTAGCGCCGCCCGCCGAGCGGCGCGATGCTCGCGCCGAGCAGCTGAACCGGGCCAAGGGCTGCGGGGGTCGCTGGGAGAATCGGGGTGTCGGCGAGCTCGACCGACTGGGGGAGAGCTGCGCCTGGGGCGGGATCGCGCTGGAAGAGCAGCAGGCCATCGCGCTCGGTTACCAGGCCAAAGCGCGGGTCGCGCAGCAGCGTGCCGATCGCGGCACGATCATAGCCGGGGCCACCAATGACACTATTGCCGGCAAGAAGCCGATAGTCGAAAAGCGCATCGGCAAGAGCGTAGTCGATCTTCGAAAGCAGCGCGGGCAGCGTTGGGCTGCGCTCCGCCGACGGATACTGGAGCGTGTAGAGCGTCTGGCGATTGACAAGCCTTGGGGCGAAAAAGGTGGACGTGATGAGGGGCACGTTGGGTGGAACCAGCTCGGCAAGGAAGCGGTCCTTGAGCGCATCGCGCGGCAGCACACCATAGACGGCGTGGTCGCCGCTCATGCCGGGCGCCGTGCCCCAGCGGAGTGGACTGAGCGGGGTAGTTACGAAGATCACCCCGGCCGCAAGAGTGGTAAGCGCGGTGACAAACAGCGCCAGGTAGCGGACGCCAGGCGTGTGGGTGCGGGCGGCGCCGTCGATGATCGCGAGGATAAAGAAGGGTACGGCGATGGCGTAGTGGTGGTAGCGGTAATCGAACGACGAGCCGGGGCCGTTGCTCAGGAGGGCGAAGAGGGCAATCGGGAGGCCAGGCAGGAGCCAGCGCCACCCGCGTAGGCCCAGGAACAGGGCCGGCGCAAAGACAATCAGTGCGCTGATCAGCCGTTGCTCCACGCCCTCGCTTGGATTGAATTGGCTGAAGTAGAAGCTCAGATAGCTCAGGCCCCGATGGGCCTCGCTGGTCTGGCCGGTGGAGAAGAGCGGGCGGATTACGAGGAAGGCGAAGGCGCCGTAGATCAGGCCCACAGCCGTGGTGATCAGGCCTACGCGGCGCAAGCCCTCCCAGCGCCAGATCACCAGGCCCATGATCGCCACTGGCGCGGCCACGTAGAACTTGCAGGCGAGCGCGAGCGCCAGCCAGGGCGCGTAGCTGCGCCAGGCCCGGCGGTCCATGGCCTCGACCGCCCAGAGCAGCAGGGGCATCGCCAGCGTGTCGCCGTGGAAGTCGAAGAGCAGCGCCGTCTGCGCCACCGGGTAGAAGAGGTAGACCAGCGCGATGACCACGCCCGCCCAAGGGCTGGCGAGGCGCCTGCTGGCCAGCCGATAGACAGGGATGGCGGCCGAGGCAACGAGCGCCGCCTGTGCGATCAGCAGCACGCGCGGGTCGCTCCACAGCGCGTAGAGTGGCGCAAAAAGAAAGTAGATCAGCTCGACGTGAAGGGCCAGCCGACTCATCTCGCCGTCTTTGTAGGTAAACTCTAAAGGCCTACCGCGGAGCACGCTTGCGATGGACTGCGCCATGTTGCCAAGGTCGAGCATGGCAATGTTGAAGCCGTTGTAGCGCAGCACGCTCAGCCAGGCGAGCATCACGCCGCTCACCAGCATCAGGGCGACGAGTGCCAGGTTGGGCCAGAGGCGCGCCTGGGGCGCAGGTGCAGGCTGGGCTGTCATTGGGATCACAGCAGCTTCACGTTCGGGGTGGCGGGCTCAGGGCTTGCCTGCGCCAAGGCGGACTCGCGGCGGCGGCTGAGGGCGAAGATCGCGCCGCCAAGCAGGCCGGTGCCGTTGCGCAGGGCATGCAGGAAGATCGACAGGCTGAGGGCCTGCACGGGCGCGATGCCGACAAAGCCAAGCAGGAAGACGAGCGCGTTGTCTTGCAGGCCCAGGCCGTTGATCGCGATGGGCAGGGCGGAGATCGCCATAGCCAGAGGCACAGTGGCGAAGTAGGCCAGCGGCCCTACCGGCAGCCCAAAGGCCTGGCCAGCCGAGAAGATCGCGATGCAGACGGCGATCTGGCGCAGCACCGAGATCGCGGCGGCCTTTAGCAGCACGTCGGGCCGCTGGCCGACCATGAGCAGCGACGCGTGGACACGCAGCACCGTTGGCCCGAGGCGGCGCCAGATGAAGGCGGGGGTTAGTCGGGCGACGAGATCGATCAGGCGGCGGCTGAACATGGCGGCGGCGCCCACGGCAAAGACAAGCAGCGCCAGGCCGAGGCTCAGCAGCAGGCCCGTGTCGTCCCAGACACTCGGCAGCAGCAGCACGGCGGCCAGGCCTACACCGATGGTGACGGCGAGGCCCACCACGCGGTCCATGAGCACCGAGGAGATCGCGGCCTCGCGGCGCCCGAGATCCGGGGCGAGCAGCACCATCTTCATCAGGTCGCCGCCCACCGAGGAGGGCAGAAACATGTTGAAGAAGGCGCCTGCCAGCACGAGCCGCACCAGCTGGAGCAGGCGCAGCTGGAAGCCCATGCCGATCAGCAGCTGCTGCCAGCGCCAGGCCGAGCAGATCACGCTGAGCATGTGGGCGAATATTCCAGCGAGCAGCCAGAGCGGCGCGGCCTTGGCGATCACGCCGGCCACGCTGCGTAAGTCCACCTGGGTGGTGAGCCACGCCAGCATCACGGCAGTGAGCACGAAGCGCATGGCATAAAGTAGTAGCGATTTTGTGCGCATTAGGGTACCTCGATCTCGGCTACAGTTACGGGGGCGCTGCCCGGTAGCAGGCTGCGCGCATCGGTGGCGTAGGCCTCGGGGTGGCTGGGGTCGTACCAGGCCACCTGCCAGTTGTAGCGACCGGGCGGCAGCTCAGGGGGCAGCGTCACCTCGAAGGTCTCACGGATAATCTGGCCCTCGCGCCACATGTCTGTGGGCAGCAGCACGAAGGTGGGCAGGTGGGGCATGCGGGCGCCGGCCACGCCCTCCAGGTTGCTCACAGGCAGCAGGCGCGGGCCTGCGGGCAGGGGCGAGGTTACTGTCCAGGCGAAGCTGGCGCTGTAGCGGCGCCCGCTGAGGGGCGTGATCGCAGCGCCAACCAGCTTGATCGGGCCGAAATAGTCGGCGCGCGCTGGCAGGTTGGCCGTGGGCACAACAGCGACCTCGCTGCGCAGACGCTCGGCGACGGGCGCATCGCGCTGGAAGAGCAGCAGGCCATCCTGAGCGGCCACGAGGCCGAAGGCGGGGTCGCGCAGCAGCGTGGCGATCTCGGCCGCCTCATAGGTGGTGCCACCGAACAGCTGGGCGCCGCTTGGCAGGCGCCAGTCGAAGAGCGCATCGGCGAACACGTCGTTCACCTGGGGCAGCAGCGTGGGCAGCCGCTGGCCACCTGGATCATCAGGCGAGCGCACCACAAAGAGCACGTCGCGGTTGGCGAGGTGGGGTGCCAGAAACATCGAGGCTGCTATGGGCGCATCGGCGGGGGGGGCGTGCGCGGCGAGGAAGCGGTCTTTGACGGCGTCGCGGTCGGTGCGACCGTAGGCCGAAGAGTCGAGACCCTGGCCGGGGGCGGCGCGCCAGAAGCGCGGGTTGAGCGGCTGATCCACCAGCAGCACACAGGCGAGCAGCACAATCAGCGTGGTGAAGATCAGATCGGGCAGCCAGCGGCGCGGCCGTGCGTTGGGGGTGGGGATCAAGGCGCGCACACGCGCGCGGTCGGCGCCGTCGATCACGGCCATCACGATGAAGGGCACCACCGTGGCATAGTGGTGATAGTCATAATGGTAGCCCTGGCCAGGGCCGGTGCTGAGCAGCACGGCAGCGGCGAGGGGCATGCCGCAGAGCAGCCAGCGCCAGCCACGCCACGCGATGAAGCTGGCCGGCCCGAAGACGATCACCAGATTCAGCAGGCGCGGCGCGAGCGTGCTGCCCAGAGTCTCCAGCTCGCCGAAGTAGTGGTCGACGTAGACCTGCGCGGCGGAGGCGTTGCTGGGTGGCGCAAACAGCTCACGCACGCCAAAGAACACTACCAGGCCATAGCTCACGGCGGCCAGCCCGGTGATCAGCCCGGCTTTGCGCTCACCGCCCCAGAGGAAGAGATACGCGCCTATGGCCGCCACAGGCACCACAAGGTAGACTTTGCAGAGCACGGCGAGGAGCGCCCACATGGCGAAGGGGCGCCAGGCGCGGCGGTCGGCGGCGTCGAGCGCGAACATCAGCAGGGGCATCGCCAGGGTATCGCCGTGAAATTCGAAGAGCAGCGCCGTCTGCGCCACCGGGTAAAAGAGATAGATCAGCGCGGCGCAGCGGGCCGCCGTCACGCTGTCGAGCCGACGCAGCGCGATGCGATAGGCCGGAATGGCGCCGAGGGCGACGAGCACAGCCTGGGCGATCAGCAGCGGCTCTGGGCTGGGCCAGAGCGCCAGGAGCGGCGCGAAGGCAACGTAGATCAGCTCGACATGGCCAGCGAGGCGGCTGAAGTTCACGCTGGTGCTCGTGGTGACAAGCGGCTGGCCGCGCAGCACCGAGAAGATCGCCTGCGTCATTGCGCCGAGGTCGAGCATGCCGCTGTTGTAGCCGCGGTACTTAAGCACACCGAGCGCAGCGCCGGTGGCGGCCACAAGGAGCATGGCCGCAAGGAGCAGCGGGTCGCGTGGGAGCGCACGATCGGTTGTGCTGAGCGTTGGCATTAGCTGTCCTTGCAGGCCGGCCGTGGCGAAGATGCGCTACACCAGCTGATCACGCGACGTGCCGGGCCTCATCTGGGTCAAGCTCCGCAATAGTAAACGCTGCCGTTGGAGGTACTAGCTGCTGGGCACGAAGGGACTGTAGCAGCAGCGGGGCGGCGCCCACCAGGCTCAGCGCAAAGACTGCGGCGCGCGTAAAGAAGGCGCCTGCCAACACGCCGGCGGGTGTTGCGCCAAGTGGAACTAGCAAGGCCAGCAGCAGCGCCTCGCGTACACCCCAGCCATTGATCGAGATTGGGAGCAGCCCGACGGCCGAGCTGAGCGCCATTGCCAAGATCATGGCCGTCAGCGGCAGCTCCACGCCCACAGCTCTGAAGTTCAGCCAGAGGCCAACGCCGGCCAGGATCTGAAAGACGAACGAGAGCAAGGCCACACCGAGCAGCACAGCTGGATAGTCGCGGTAGTGCCGCACCCCCGGCCCAAACGCCGCAAAAAGCTCGGACAGACTGCGCGGCAAGCGCGTCTCAAGCGCAATCTGGAACCTAGACAGCCAGAGGCTGCGCCTTAGCGCGCGCCAGAGCACCCATAGCGCAAAAGCTGCAAGCGGCGCGAGGGCAGAAACGACAAGTGTCGGCGCCTGGAGTGTTGGCAGCACGAGCCCACCGATCCAGGCGAGCAGAAGCAGAAAGAGCAGTCCGGATAGACGCTCAACGAGAATAGAGCGCGCCACAGCTACGGGTTTGCCAGTTACGCGTGCGGCGAGCGCGCCACGCCCAAGGTCGCCACCGATGTCGGTAGGCAGGAAGTTGCTGGCAAAGGCGCCAAAGAGATACCAACTGAAGCGCTGCCGGAAGCCAACAGAGGCCCCCTCGATGCGAAGCAAAAGGCCCCACTTCCAGGCGCTCAGGGCCACACCCACGTAGTAGAGCCCACAGGTAAGGGCGACAAAGCGCGGTGAGGCGCCGAGCAAAGCATGGGCTGTAGCGCTCCAGTCTACGCTCACGGCAAGCCAGAGCAGCAGTGCCGCCGAGACGGCAAGCCTGACGATAAACCAGCGTCGCTTGGCCCACTTCAGCTTTGTCGCAGCCTGGCCCACGGCTAGACCCGCCTCCCGATAATAAAGACGCCGCGTGCAAAGGTGAGCCGCGACTTATAAATTCTGTCGTTGTAGAGCGCCGAGGTGGGCAAGGCACCAGGAGCGGCGTAGGGGATCATGCGTGCGCCGAGGCCGGCAAGCACGCCTGGCCAGCCTGTAAGGTGGTTGAAGACATACTCCAGGCAGACGACTTCGAGCCTCTGATCGAGGAACATCTGATGCAGTCGCCGCGCCGAGGTAGGGAAGTTATGGCTGTAGTCGCAGTCGTAAAAGTAGCCGCCATACCAAAGCAGATCTGGCGCCGTCACGACAACGAGCCCGCCAGGGCGGGTGATCCGCGCCATCTCGGCGAGAAAGCTTGTCGCACGGGGCATATCGGGCAGGTGCTCGATCACGTGGGTGGCCACAACTGCGTCGGCCACGCCCTCGCCGAGGGGGAGCTGCGGGGCCACGGCGTGAACGGTGGCTGCGTGGTCGAGGCCCTGGAGAAATCCCAGGTTTGCATCCAGGGCGGTATAGCGCAGGCAAGCGGCTTTGCAGGCTTGCATAAAGACGCCGCGCCCAGGGCCTATCTCGACGATATGCTTCAGCGGTGTGACATTGGCACGAATACGCCCAAGGGTATACCGCGCAGCCTGGCGCGTCCAGCTGCGGCCCAGGGCGGTAACAGATTTATTGCGCCAGAAGTCGTAGAAGGGCATGCTCGTCTCCAGAGCGTCCTCTAAGCAATCCTTGGAGGAGCGGCAGACTGCTGCGCGCTGATCTGCATGGCCTCGCAATAGAGCGAGGCCAGGCGAGCGGCGATGATCGGCACGTCGTAGCTGGCCAGGGCGGCGCGGCGAGCGTTTGCGCCAAGGCGGGCACGCTCATCAGGCCGACGCAGCAACTCCAACACGGCCTGCGTTAGCCCCGCCACGTCGCCAACCGCAGCAAGCTGGCCAGTGAGGCCTGGCGTCACCTGCTCGACGGTGCCGCCTGCGCGGGTGGCGACAACGGCGCAGCCCGAGGCCATGGCCTCCAGGATAGCAACGCTGAGCACCTCGCCGCCGGAGGCGCTGAGGTAGAGATCAGTAGCTGCCAGAATGCGCTCCGTGTCGTGCCGCCGACCCAGGAGCCACACGTGCTGCTCCAGCCCAGCCTCGGCGATGCTGCGGCGCAGCTCGCCCTCCAAAGGCCCGCCACCGGCGATCAGGAACTGCGCATCGACACCGGCGGCGCGCACGCGGCGTGCTAGCTCCACCACGTCGCCGATGCGCTTTTGGGGCGCAAAGCGCCCAAAGGTGGCGACCGTGAGCCGATCAGGCAGGCCAAGCGCGGCGCGAGCGGCGGCCCGATTGGTGGCGGGCGCAAAGCGGCGGCAGTCCACCGTGTTGGGCAGCACTCGGCAGCGGGCGGCGGGCCAGCCCTTGGCCGCCGCGCTCGCCGCCTGCACAAGCTGCGACGGGCCAAGGAAACAGGCTGTACGCGGCGCTAGAAAGGGCTCGGCGAGCCGCGTTGCCAGCACCACAGCTGTGGGAACACTGTAAATTTCCTGGCTCAGCGAGAGCTGGTTCTCCATCACCAGCGTGGGGACAGCGGCCAGCAGCGCGGCCGCACGCCCAACCAGATTGCCCACGATGAGGGCGGTATGAACAATGGCAGGGCGCAGGCGGCGCAGCTCGCCCACGAGGATCGGGAGCTGCGCTGGGCTCCAGCGAGGCAGCCCGAGCGAGTGTACGGGCACACCTGCCGCCTCTAGGGCCTGGCTGAGCGCGGTTGGTCGGCGCAGATTGAGCAGCGTGGGCGCGAAGCCGTGGACGCGCAGGGCTGGCAGCACAGCGCGCAGCTGCGTCTGCTGGCCGCCAAGCCCCATGTGGTCGATGACATACACAACGGGAATTGCGCTCATCGGGGTGGGTGGGCAGCGCTCGACACGGCGGCGTAGGGGTGGGCGTGCCGCGCCGTAACGCGCTCGTACAGCTCGATCTGCTGCTCCAGAATACGCTCCCAGCCGAGCTCTGCCACGCGCTGACGCGCCCGCTGGCCCAGCTCGTGGCGCAGGGGAGCATCGCCCATGAGGCGGGCGATGGCGGCGCGCAGGCCAGGCACATCGTGTGGCTTTACCAGCAGGCCGGCATCGCCCACAACCTCCGGCATGCCGGTGCAGTTATTGGTGACGATGGCGCAGCCGTGGCTGAGGGCTTCTAGCAGCACTACGGGGAAGTTGTCGTGGAGCGACGGGAAGACGAAGATCGCACTGGAGGCGTAGAGATCCTGGAGCGCCTGGCCCTTCAGGAAGCCGGGGAACTGCACCGCGAGGCCAAGGCGTGCGGCCTGGGCCTTCAGCGGCTCCAGCATGGGGCCGTCGCCTGCGATCACCACATCCCACCCAGCGAGATCGAGGCCGGCGAGCGCATCGAGCATGAACTGGGCGCCCTTGCGCGGGAAGAGGCGGCTGGCAAAGAGGATGCGCTGGCGGCGCACAGCCGCGCTTGGAGCGGGCGCGCTGAAGCCATATGGCACCAGCGTGACGGGCGCGGGGTAGCCCTTCTGAAGCAGATCGCGCAGGTAAGCGGACGGCGAGATGATGGCGTCGGCGCTGCGCACGACGGCCTTCCAGACGGGCTGGAGCAGCTTGTGGCCGCGCTTGAAGCGATCCGGGTTGTAGCCGGGCACGTCGGAGCCATGGACAGTAATGACGAGCGGCAGGCCGGTGACGCGCTTCACGGCGGCGGCAAGCACGCCGGTGGGCATAAGGAAGTGCGCTTGAATGAGATCGTAGCTGTTGCGGGAGGCAAGGGCGAGGCAGACGGGGAGGGCCGAGGCGAGGTAGCTGCCCATCTCGATGGTGACGGCGCGCACGGGCGAGCGGCGCAGGGCGGGCACGCGAAAGATGCGCAGCCGCCCATCGATCTGCTGCTCTTGGAACGGAAGCCGTCCGTAGCCCATAGTCACAACATCAACATAATGACCAGCCAAGGCTAGCTGCTCAGAGAGCGCCCGCGTGATCGGGGCGGCGCCGCCGCCGATCGGCGGATACTCATAGTTGAGCATCAAGATGCGCATCGGCTACTCCTGGCCGATCTCGTCGCGGACGACATAGATCGACTTGTGCTGGGTCTCGTAGTACGTTCGCATCATCAGCTCGCCTAGCAGGCCCATGCCAAGGAACTGCACCCCGATCAGCACCAGCAGCACGGCGAGCAGCAGCAATGGTCTGTCGCCGATCTGCTCGCCGAGCACAAGCTTGACATAGCCAAGATAGGCAAGCACGGCGCTGCCAAAGAGCCCGCTCAGCAGGCCGATCAGGCCGAACACCTGCATGGGGCGGGTGGAGTAGGAGAGCAAGAAGCGCACCGTGATCAGGTCGAGCAGCACGCGAGTGGTGCGACCGATGCCATACTTCGACTTGCCGTACTTGCGCGGGAAGTGGTTCACGGGCAGCTCGGTGACAGCCACGCCCTGCCAGGAGGCGATGGCGGGGATGAAGCGGTGCAGCTCGCCATAGAGCCCAATGTTTTTTACCACCTCGGCGCGGTAGACCTTAAGCGAGCAGCCGTAGTCGTGGAGGCGCACGCCGGTGGCCCAGGAGATCAGGCTATTGGCGAGCAGCGAGGGGAGGCGCCGGTTGATAAAGGGATCCTGGCGGCGGGCGCGCCAGCCGCTCACCACGTCGAAGCCCGTCTCGGCCTTGGCGAGCATGGCGGGAATATCGTTCGGGTCGTTCTGGAGGTCGGCGTCGATAGTGACAATCCACTCGCCGCGGGCGCGGTCGAAGCCAGCGGAGAAGCCGGCCGTCTGGCCGAAGTTACGGCGGAAGCGCACCACGCGCAGGCGGGTGTCGCTGGCGGCAAGATCGCGCAGCAGCGCGAAGCTGCCATCACGCGAGCCATCGTCCACGGCGATAATCTCGTAAGGGCGAGCGAGAGGGGCAAGGGCGCTGGTGAGGCGCTCGTAGAGATGCGGGATGCTCTCCTCCTCGTTGTAGACCGGCACAACGACAGAGAGATAGGGCGTGGGGGCGCCCGTAGGTGGCTCGGCGCTTAAGGGGAGCTCGGCGACAACATAGCTGCTCATGGGCGGCTCCAGCAGTACAGGCAAAGCTAATATTCCTGTCGCTATTGTACGCGAATGAGCACGCTTCATCACAGTCGTCATCCTTAGTGTCGGTTATGCCATTCTAGCGCACCGCGCTTACCAGCGGGGGCGCAAGCTCTGATACCATGGTCCTCATCGATACTAGCTATGCTATTTAGAAGGAAGCGCCGTGCTGCGTGTGCTGATGGAGGTGCTGCTGCCGGTGGCTCTGGTGGCGGCGGTGGGCTACGTGCTGCGGATGCGGTTCGCGCTCGACCAGGCCACGCTGAACCGGGTTGTGATCTACGGGATGAACCCGGCGCTGATCTTCACGGCGCTGCTGGCGGCAGATCTGCGCGGGGCGGGGGCGCTGCGCATGCTGGCGCTCTCGGTGGGCGGGGCCGTGGCCATGGGGCTGATCGCGGCGGCGGTGGGCCTGGCGCTGGGGCTGCGGGGCGGCAGCCTGAGCGCGCTGCTGCTGGTGAGCATGTTTATGAACTCGGGCAACTACGGGCTGCCCGTGGCGCTATTCGCTTTCGGCGAAGCGGGCTTCGCCCAGGCGCTGTTCTACTTTGTGGCGCAGTCGGTGATGGGGCAGACGCTGGGGGTGGCGGTGGCGGCGGCGGGCGCGGCGGCGGGCGCGGCGCATAGTCGGGCGGGCCTGGCGCGTGAGGTGGCGGGGCGCGTGCTGCGCATGCCGCAGATATACGCGACGGCGGCGGCGTTGCTGCTGCGGGCCACGGGCTTTACCCAGGCCACACAAGACGGCGCGCTGCTTGGCATCTTCCGTGGCCTGACGCTGCTTGGCGAGGCGACGCTGCCGATGATGCTGCTGGTGCTGGGGGCGCAGCTGGCGGGCGGCGTGGTGCGCGAGGAGCCGCGCCTGGTGGCCCTGGCCTGCACCATGCGCCTGCTTGTCTCGCCGCTGGTGGCCTACGGGCTTGGCCGGGCGCTGGGCATGGACGACCTGAGCCTGGCGGTTGGGGTGATGCTTGCAGGCATGCCTGCGGCTGTCCACACCACGATCACCGCGATCGAGTTCGAGAGCAGGCCGAGCCTGGTGGTGGCCACGGTGGTGGCGTCGTCGCTGCTGAGCCTGGGCACGCTGGCGGCGCTGCTGACGGTGGTTGGGTGAGGGGAGACAGGGAGACGGGGAGCATCGCTCGCTGCGCTCGCTGGGGAGACACGGAGCCAGGGAGTATCGCTCGCTGCGCTCGCTCGGGAGACAAGGAGACAAGGAGCGCCTGACGGCATGCAGGGGCTGTCTCCCGGTCTCCTTGTCTCCCGGTCTCCCGGTCTCCTTGTCTCCCGGTCTCCCGGTCTCCTTGTCTCCCGGTCTCCTTGTCTCCCGGTCTCCGTGTCTCCCGGTCTCCTGGGTCTCCCTTCCGCCCCTCCGTCGCCGTG
>Ga0136636_10002095_pt1 | contig 11869 bp, 14 predicted proteins | sample AntDrymUQ8522106_2_FD_104653 | JGI IMG/M metagenome (GOLD analysis project Ga0136636, IMG submission 104653) | Polar desert sand microbial communities from Dry Valleys, Antarctica - metaG UQ852 (21.06) | ecosystem: Environmental > Terrestrial > Soil > Desert | place: Antarctica: Dry Valley... | reverse complement strand
TCACGCGCTTTTTTCGAAAGGTTGGTCATTTCTTCAATCGACGATACGTCTTTCTGATAAAGCCATTCGGCCATTTGTTTGCCAGTAAATTTTGGCAGACCGAGGTCAATCGCCAAAGCAGTCAGTTCCTGAAGTGATTTTCCGAAGAGCGGAGTTTTTGATTCCATCATAGCTGTTTTTCCGCTTGCAAAAATACAAAACTAAAGGACACGTGAAGTAAAATCATCCGACAACAGAATTATTTGAATTTAAATTCAGGAAATAAAAGGTATTTCGGTGCAAAAAAAACACCGGATAATTTATATGGCAATTATTTTTGTTAAGTTTGCCAATCATACGCAACCTGAATACCCAAAAATTCATCTTCAACAAAAAACCAAATAACATGCACTTAAAAAAATACCTTTTGTTGCTGGCAACTGCTGTATTGTTGTGCAGCGATTATTATCCCGTTTCAGGATACATCCCTGTTTTAATGGACCGTGCTGAAATGGAGCGTGCAGTAAAGCTCGAGCCGCCCCGGCCAATGATCGATCCAGGGAAAATTTACTACAAAACCCCCTTCCTGTTTATTGTTGAAAAACACAAAGGTGTGCACATCATCGAAAACAGCAACCCGTCCAATCCTGAGAAAATCGGTTTTATACACATCGACGGGGTTCGCGATATTGCCATGAAAAATGATGTGATGTATGCCGATAATGCAGTCGATCTGATTGCTGTTCAACTAAATGCTTCGTACACTTCGGTAACTGTAAGCAAACGTTTTAAAAACTATTTTCCTGAAATGGTTGCTCCCGATGGCAGCGGGTTCTTTCCATACGGTTACAAGAAACGTCTTGCCAATTCAGTCATTGTTGGCTGGAAAACTAACAACTCAAACCGATGAACCGAAAAAACATTATACCCGGCCTATTCCTGATAATTCTGGCAATTGGCTGTTCTATGAACGATGGAAATTCGAATTTTTATTCTGATGGTGGTATGGGAACAGGTCAAGGTGGCTCAATGGCCGGATTCACCATTATTGGCGATCACCTTTATACAATTGGTGGCTACAACCAGCTAAAAGTGGCCGACATCAGCAGTCCTTCCAATCCGGTTTACAAAAAATCATTCAGCCCCGGGTTTGGTATCGAAACGATTTTTCCACGAGGCAAATACCTGTTTCTCGGCTCGCAAAGCGGCATGTACATTTACGATGCTACCGATGCAGAAAATCCACAAAGATTATCCTTTTACCAGCATATTTTTTCTTGTGACCCTGTAGTTGCCGACGAAAGGTTTGCTTATGTTACTATGAATTCGGTGTGGGGAAACTGCGGACAAAACACAAACCTGCTCGAAATCGTTGACATCTCGGACTTGAGAAATCCGAAAATGGTTTTAAGCAAAGGTATGAACAGCCCACGCGGCCTGAGTATCCAAAACGATACACTGGTTGTTTGCGACAATGGGTTGAAAGTATATAAAGTTTCTGATGACCGGAAAAACGTAACCCTGTTAAACGAATTTAACATCAAAGCCACCGATTTGATCAGTCTGGGAAACAACTGGCTGGTAATTGGCGATGATGGCTTTTATCAATATCAAATCAAAAACAACGAAATCAAACTATTAAGTTCCATTTTAAAAGATTAAACAATGAAAATCATACCGTTCATCCTCCTTTCTATTTTAACATCAACAATGGTTTTTGCACAGGAAGAGCAAGTTTTTAAACGTGAAAAAATACTCAGCATCGTGCCGCAATATGTCTTTCAGAATGGATTCCGCGTAGATTATGAGTTTACCTTGCAGAATAACCGGAAATCGTGGCTGCAATTCTCACCCGAACTATTCATCAGTACTGATGGCAACAACATGACTTCTGCCAATTACACCAGCATGAGGGGTATCGGACTGGAAGTACACCACAAATATTTCATGAAAGAACCCAACGAACGTTATGGCTTTTATTTTGCCTATGGCGGTGGACTTCAGTTCTTTGGAATTAAAAATGACCAGAACGTTCAATTCAATTATTCTGAATACAATACGAATTATATAAGCTACAAAACAGAAGAAGTGAACACAACCATAAACCGCGTGCTGCTAAATTTTGTCATTGGAAAGCAAGTCATTCGTTACCAACCATTTATCATTGATTATTACCTCGGGGTTGGTTTCAGGTACAGTATGGATAAAAATCTGGAACTAATGGAAACCTACAATCAAACCTGGTTCGACAATGGCTACTCGGGTTCGCTGCTGGTAGCCGGATTGAAGTTTGGTTTCAACTTCGCCAAGTAAAGAAATAATTAAAAATAGATTTCAGCCAAAATGTTTTGGTACGGAATGCCCCTGGAAATGAGCAAGTCGCGCACTTCAACAACCATCAAAGCCTTGCCGCAAAGAAAATAGTTCATATCGCATGGAAGATCAGTCATTTCTTCCAGATATTTGGTAACCCGACCCGGGAAAACATTACACGATTGTTGCTGAGAGCAACAGCGGATGTAACGGTCGCCCATCGCCCATTCGAATTCGTCCTCAAAATAAAACTGGTCGACTTGCCGAACGCCGTGAATCAAGGTCTTGTTTTCTGAAATTCCGGAGCGAAACATGCTGTAAAATGGAGCAATACCGGTTCCGGTGGCAATCCACCACGCAGGCTTTTTCCCATCTTTAAAACTTCCGTAAGGTTTGCATGTCCATATTTTCATTCCGGGAATTAAACCGGCCATCCATGGTGTTAAAAGTCCATCATCTTTCACATTGAAAAGCACACTGATTTCGGGTTCATCATTTCCGCTGCAAATGCTGTAGATTCGGGGTGCCATTGCGGGATCTGCCGCTATTTTTACCACCTGACCCGGATGAAAATCGTGTGTTCTTTCCCAGGATATCAGATGCACTTCCGGAGCTATTTCCCGGTTTCCGGTTATGGTAACTTCAACGAGTTCAAGCTGATTTTTTTTATATTCTTCGGCTTTTCCCATCACTAAATCGGATTGAAAATCCATAAAATTCCAATAGCAATGGCAAGAATAGCTCCGGAAAGTGTGAACCATTTCAGGAAAACCTGTTTGTCTTTTACAACCGACTGAAATGCGACAAGTCCGAGCAGATATGCAAAGATCATCATGGCCAGAATTGTGCCCGAAGCAAACGCGACAATATAAATTACCGATGCCATGACTGTTGGAAGCGCCAGTGACGGCAGAAGTGCAAACAAATGACTGAATCCGGCAAATCCATGAACAATCCCGATGGATAATGCAGTGAAAGAATTCTGTTTTACAGTGCCGTTCGGCTGATGCTCGTGACCATGATTTTGTGCCGCCACAGGGGTATGATTGTGAAGATGCTTATGAGAATGAGCATATAAAAAAGGCTTGTTGTGGAAATGAGGATGTGGCCTGTTCCGGTGTTTATGGCGAATATAAATGCGCAGAATAGCCCAACTACCAATACCAATTAGCAAAAAACCAATCACAGTTTCAGAGTGTTTCGAGATGGCTTCGACAGGTAAAAACTCCTTAAAAAGTATAAATAAACTACCAATAAGCAACATTCCGATGGTATGCCCCAAGCCCCAGGAGAAACCAATTATCCACGATTTTTTACGGCTGTCGATTGCCAGTGGGGTAACTGCGGCCAGATGATCGGGACCTGTAACAACGTGAGCCATACTGGCAATAAATCCGGTAATGAATATAAGCATTGCACCTTTTTTAATGTGTACAATGTAAGTATTTATATTTATACTTTCTGAATAGGATTTTAGACTTTTATCACTTCAATGTAAACTTTTCGTTCAATCCTGAGGTTTAAAAGTAAATGTGTAAACCTGAAAATAATATTGCTCTATTTTTGCATACTCTTTGAAAAACAGTAGAAATCTTAAAAATGAATCCTTTAAAAGAAGATGCCCAACAAGTTGGCTCAATTTTGCTTGAAATTGGAGCATCACTAATGAGTTCCGGGGCCAGTACCCACCGAACCCGAATTACCATGGAACGAATTGCAAAGGGTCTTGGTTATGGAATCGAGTTGCTGATTACACAACGCGCCCTGATGCTTACCATCATTGAAAAAGACCAGTCCCATTTCTTCAGCCGGATGAAACGGATTTCGCCCCACGGGGTAAATTTTCGGGTTGTAAGCGGAATCAGTCATTTAAGTTGGGATGTGATGGAAAAGGATTACACTGTGGCCCAAATCTCCGATGAACTTCAACGCCTGAAAGCCCTTCCACATTATCCGCGATTGGTCGTGTTGTCTCTTGTTGCACTGGCAGGATCAGCTTTTTGCCGCATTTTTGGTGGTGGTTACATCGAAATGATTGTAGCTTTTGTGGCAACATTTGCAGGTCTTTTTATTCGTCAGGAAGCCATGCGGGTCAAGTTCAATCCGTATGTCTGCGTTTATTTTGCAGCATTTACAGCCTCATTTATTGCCGGAATGGCCGCGCATCTCAAAATTGGGACTGAACCCGACAAAGCGTTTGCAACTTCGGTACTCTTCCTGGTTCCCGGAGTTCCGCTTATTAATTCGGTTACCGACTTGATGGACGGGAACATTCAAAACGGCATGGTTCGCGCTATGAACGGATTGATGATTGCATTTTCGATCGCGATGGGACTTTTTTCCGCCAAAATGATTTTAAATATCTAAGATGATACTTCTCGAAATAATTACAAAAAGCTTTTGGGCAGGCATTGCTGCCATTGGGTTCGCCATTCTTTTTAACGTTCCCAGACGGGTAATTTTTCCCATTTGGACTCTAGGTGCCATAGGTGGACTGATTAAATTTACGGCTATGAATTTTGACATCGGGATTGTTTTTGCTTCATTTTTAGGTGCGACTGTCATCGGAATTGTTAGCATTCAGATGGCACACATGCGAAATAGTCCACCTCTGGTATTTTCAATTCCATCAGTTATACCAATGGTTCCCGGTGTTTTTGCCTACAAAATGATGCTCGGAATGATTGCACTTACAAACATCGAAAACACCGATGCCTATTTAAAAACGCTTATTGAAACCGTCAATAACGGTTCAAAAATGATGTTTGTTCTGATTTCGCTTGGAATTGGAGTTGCAATTCCGATGCTGATTACGCGAAAAGAATCGATCAAAAAATCAAGCTTCAATAAGAAAAAGAAAGTAACCGTATAAATTTAGTTCAGTTTATAAACTTCTGCTTCTGCCAGAAAACAACAACACCTGGAAGAATTCCTTGCGTCAAAAGTCCACACTTATTTCTGAATCAAATTTGCCTTCCGGCATTGCAATTATTTTAAGGTTCTTGTCTTGATCAATTCAATTTGCTTTTCAGCGTATTTTTCAATTTCCATATCTGCGCTTTCGGCAGTATACAATTCGTCCAAATTCAGTGCATTTGACTTGTTCTTTGAATTTCTGATCATTTCGATTTGAAGTGATGTATATTTATCAACCTGCGCATCGGCTCCCTGAGCTGTCAGTAGTGCTTCCTCTACAAGACTCATTTCTGTAGTCAGAGTTTCGTTATTCAGTACTACTAATTTTTCAGCACCCGTTTCGCTTTGGTTCACTTTCTTTTCGTCAATTGTGGCATTAATATTTATTAAGCCAATCGTTGCAAGAATAAATATTGCAAGTAATGTTTTAATGTTCGTTTTCATAATTTTCATCTTTTAATTGTTTGTTTGCCGACTGTCGTTGCCGGCTGTTTCTGTTTTTGTTTCACTATTAAGACAGCGGAACAGCCCGGAAGTTACTTTTTGAACAGTTAATTAAAAGATAAGCTTATCTTAAATATATCTTAATGGATTTACAATTGTTGGCTGAATGTTAAGAATGGCGCGGGGAACAATGTTTTAAAATTGGAAGGAAGCTGATCGAATATGCCAAAAACACACGAACCACTACCCGACATCGATGCATAAACTGCACCTAAATCATAGAGCGTTGCTTTTACATGCTCAATCTCCGGATAACTCTGAAATACAGACGATTCGAATTGATTAGCAATTGTATTCTTCCATTTCTGAACCGGCTGACTGAGTAATTCAGGCAATGAACCTTCCGACTTTTTCGGCACAACAAACTGAAAGGCTCGCGCGGTTGAAACTTCAACCGGGGGCTTTACCAGAATAATGAAAAGTCCGTTAATTGTCATGTTTACTATGTTCATTATCTCTCCTCTTCCAGTAGCATAAACCGGATTATTCAGGATAAAAAATGGACAATCGCTACCTAAACGAGCTGCATATCCGATCAGTTTTTCCTCCGAAATATTCAGATTGAACGTTTTATTCAGCATTCGGAGCATAAATGCAGCATCTGAAGAGCCCCCTCCGAGGCCTGCACCAAAAGGTATATTTTTATGCAAATGAATTTTCAGGACAGGAAGTTCGAAGTCATTTTGCAAAAGCCGATAAGCTTTGATTACCAAATTTGCTTCCGGATCACCCGAAATTGGGATGCCACTTGTAGAAAACTCAAATTGGTCGGCAACCACAAACTCGAGAACATCAGTCCAGGCAACCGGATAGAAAACAGTCTCGAGATTATGAAACCCATCCGATCGTTTTTCGGTGACATGCAATCCGAGATTTATTTTAGCGTTTGGAAATGAAATCATATAGCAAAAGTAGGAAATATCAACGATGAGTTATGAGTTGTGAAATATAAATCTGTAATTTGCATCCCTTAAAAATACAAGAAATGGTAAATACTCAGAAGCAAAAAATCCAAACAATAGTGATGGATTATACGATCATGCTCACAGGGCTTATACTCTATGTTTTATCGTGGACGCTTTTTTTAGTGCCTGCACAAATTACAGGCGGTGGAATAAGCGGTTTGGCTGCAGTTATTTTCTACAGCACTAAAATTCCGATCGGGTTGACTTTTTTTGCAATCAATGTAGTGCTGGTATCCGTTGCCCTGAAAGTTCTGGGTGCAAGCTTTGGAGTTAAGACTATTTTCAGCATGGTGATGCTAACCCTGTTGTTTTCCATTCCGCAAAGTGTATTTCCTAAATCAATTATCGAGGATAATTTTCTCTCGGCAGTTTTGGGAGGAATGATGGGCGGAGTAGGTATCGGTCTGGTTTTTTCGAGAGGCGGCAGCACGGGTGGGACAGACATTATTGCCATGATCATCAACAAATACAAAAACATTAGCCCGGGACGCATCATCATGTATTGCGATGTAATTATTATCGGGTCGTCGTATTTTTTGGTTCACTCGCTGGATAAAATGGTTTACGGGTTTGTATCAATGGCGGTAGTCTCCTATACACTCGATGCCTACCTAAGCGGCTCAAACGCATCGGCTCAAATTTTCATATTCTCAAATAAGTACGACGAAATAGCTGACTTTATCAACAATGAATCGAGACGAGGAGTAACAATTTTAAGCGGAACAGGCTGGTATACCCAACAAGATGTGAAGGTTTTACTAACAGTAATCCGTAAGAAAGAAACCAGCATTCTTTTCCGGAAAGTAAAAGAAATTGATCCTGATGCCTTTATCTCGATGGGCAGTGTCATGGGAGTTTATGGAGAAGGATTTGATAAAATAAAGAGTTAAACTTTTCGTTTAACTCTCATGTTAATAAGCACACAACAAATCTGATTTGACTCTTTTCAAAATCGGAAAACGATAATGAATTAACTAAAAATGAGCATCAATACACAACAAAAAATCAGCATAATAAAAAAGGTCCTGATCTGGGCATTTTCCGGCATAATTATTCTGCAAGTCATCTATTTCTACATCGATTATTACGAAACTAAGCGAATTGAGCGGGAAATGGCCAAGCAGGTAGAAGTAAAACGTCCTGAGCCAGTCATGCTGTTTAACCTTCCAATCGACTCATTCACTGTAATTCCAGGGCAAATTCATTCCGGACAAAACTTATCGGATCTGCTTTTGAGCAAAGGCGTTTCAATGACAAGGGTTGATGAAATCTCAAAAAAGTCAATTCTTACCTTTGATGTCCGGAAAATGAAGGTAAGGAATTCATTTTACTATTTAATGAATAAAAAAGATCCATCTAAATTGGATTACTTGATCTACGAGATCAATCCGGTCGATTATGTGGTCTACGACTTAAGCGACAGTATACGGATTTACAAGGAGAAAAAACCAATAATTACCCAAATCAAAACCGCTAGCGGAGTGATTACTTCATCGCTGTGGAATACCATGAAAGCGCAGGCATTAGACCCCATGCTGGCCATGGATCTGTCGGATATTTATGCCTGGAGCATCGACTTCTTTGGTATCCAAAAAGGCGATAAATTCAGGGTCATTTATGAGGAAAATTTTGTATTTGGAAAATCAATCGGAATCGGACGAATTTTTGCAGCCCAGTTTGTACATGCAGGAGAAGATTTTTACGCGTTCAGTTTTACCCAAAACAACGAGGATAGTTATTTTGACGACAAAGGAAAAAGCCTAAAAAAGGCATTCCTGAAGGCCCCACTGAAATTCAGCCGTATCAGTTCTCAATTCTCGAATTCGCGCTTTCATCCGGTACTGAAAATTCACAGACCTCATCACGGAATTGATTATGCAGCACCAACAGGGACACCTGTTTTTTCGATTGGTGAGGGAACAGTCATTGCCAAAGCCTATCAGGCAAGTGGTGGTGGAAATTACTTGAAGATCAAACATAACTCAATCTATACAACCAGTTACATGCACCTGAGTAAATTTGGAGAAGGGATTTCTAACGGCGTTCGGGTCAAACAAGGTCAGATTATTGGGTATGTTGGTTCAACTGGATTATCATCGGGACCCCATCTTGATTTTCGAGTGTTCATGAGTGGAACTCCGGTAAACCCGCTCACCATTAAATCGCCACCGACAGAACCGGTTTTTGAGAAGAACATGAAGAATTATACCGTTCATCGCGATTCGATGATGACCAAACTCAATACCATCAAGGATTTCTAATGTATCAGAAAAGAGGAATGAGAAAAAAGGAAACTCATTTAGTCATTCCTCTTTACTAATTTCTGTTGGCAAATGACTTTTTCTGTTTTCATGATCTAAGTTTATTTGCCAAATCCCACAATACAATCCCCGCACTCACCGAAATATTGAACGAATGTTTGGTGCCGTATTGTGGAATTTCGATGGCTCCGTCGCAGCTATTCACCACGGTTTGCTGAACTCCTTTTACCTCATTCCCAAAAATGAGTGCCAATTTTTGTCCTTTTTCAGGTTTAAAATCGGGCAGCATGATGCTGTTTTCAACCTGCTCAACGGCAAAAACATGGTATCCGTCTTCTCTCAGTTTGGTAACAGCATCACAGGTATCAACAAAATATTCCCAGGGCACCGATTTTTCGGCATCGAGTGCCGTTTTGTGGATCTCAGTATTGGGTGGAGTGGCTGTAATTCCGCATAGAATCACCCTTTCGATGAGCAAAGCATCCGATGTTCGAAATACTGAGCCAATGTTGTTGCAGCTACGCACATTATCTAAAACAACAGTAATCGCAGTTTTTTCAATCCCTTTATATTGGTCAACCGACAGGCGGTCGAGTTCGCTATTTTTAAGTTTACGCATGTTATTGATTTCCCGTTTGACAATTTACTATTTACGATTCGAATACTGCTAGTTCCAGATAATTAGTAAATCGTAAATAACTAAATTGTAAATAACTAGATTTTTTTCCTCCTGATTGGCATCGACATGCACCTTGCTCCGCCACCTCCGCGGGCAAGTTCCGATCCGGGTATCGTTATTACACATTTTCCCTCCGGAATTTCACATTTCCCTGCTAACAAGTCCTTGCCCTGAATTATTTCAAATCCCTTAGCACTCAGTTGGTCCATGGTATGCACATTGCGCTCGTAACCAATCACCTTACCGGGAGCAAATGCCAAAAAGTTAGCACCGCTATGCCATTGTTCACGTTCCTGTGTCCAACTATCAAAACCACCTCCACATCGGATTGGCTCCATATCGATACCTAATTTCTTCAATGCTTTGGGCAGGTTTTTTTGTTCACTGATATCTATTACTTTCCCGTTTTTAACCTGAATATGAATGGTATGAAAACGATTGGTTCCCATAATCAGAGGTTCGTAAACCATGCAGGCATCACGATCCAAAAAAGTGAAAACCATGTCAAGATGAATAAAAGATTCGGGAGTATCAGGCAATTCCTGAATCAGAATGTGTTGCAGTCCCCCTTTTTTTGATTTAATATTCTCGAGTATATAATCGATCCCTTGCGTGCTGGTGCGAATTCCAGTTCCAATTACCAGAACATCTTCGCGTCCCACCTGAAAGTCGCCGCCTTCGATGGATATATTAGGGAAGTCCTGAATGCTCTGCGGAGTATTGGGATTAATCGTCGTAGTTTCGAGTAAAGGATGGTTGGTAAATATGGCATTCATAATTACTGCCTCGCGGTCGCGAACTTTGCTTGCCATTTTGCCAATCAGAACTTCATTACCAAACGACATGGACGCGTCGCGGGTAAACAAAAAATTATGCAATGGGCGCAAGCTGAACCGTTCCTGACTTAAATAACGGGTAAGGTTATTTCGTTCCAAAAACACGCCCTGAATCAATTGGCGCGCCAATTCCGGAGCGTGTTGAGCCATCAGGATAGGGTATATATCCATCGCACTTTCACTGACACAAATCTCTTTTAGTAAAGAGGTTTTGACCTGATCAATTTTCAAAATGTCTGAAAGAAGATCTTTAACTTCATAAGTAGAGGTGACCTTATTCAGCACACCTTTAAATGTAGAATACTCATTAGCTGCAACCGACAAATTAAGGATATCGCTGTAAAGAGCTCTTTCCGCATTTTCAGGAGTCATTTCTTCGACTTCCTGACCCGGTGTATGGATTATAACTCCTTCAAGTTCACCAAATTCAGAATTAACTTCGATTTGCATTTTATTTTCAGTCTGCATAATTTTCGTTTTATCCGTCAAAGATATAAACATTGAACTTTTGAAATCAGGAAACTTTTTTTATTCATTTCAGTTTTATAACATATCCTTATCTTTGACAAAGATTGCAGAACTTATGAAACGGTCGTTTATTTTGATTCTGGTAGGTTTAACTTTTGCTTTTGCTTCACAGGCACAAGAGCTGTTTTATACGCATCGTGACTCATTCGTTGTTGTAGATGGAGATACTTTGCCTCATTTTAATCTGTCGACCAAAACTGTTTATCCTGAACGAAAATTCAAAAACAGGTTTGATGAGCAGCAATACTGGCGGCTGGTCATGCGGGTAAAGAAAGTATTGCCTTACGCAAAGGAAGCTGCAATTCTGATGCAAAAATATCAGACTGAAGTTTCTCCTGATGCCAGAGGGAAAGACCGCCGGGCCTACATCCGAAAAGCTGAAGAGGAGCTGATGAAAAAATATGAGGCGACTTTTAGGAAAATGTCAATTAACGACGGGAAGGTACTCATTAAGCTCATCGACCGCGAAACCCAATCGGTTTCGTATGACCTTATTCATGAATTAAAAGGCGGAGTTTCGGCAGTATTCTGGCAGGGCGTTGCACGTATTTTTGGAAATAGTTTAAAGACTGAATACGATCCTTTGGGAGAAGATCGCCAGATCGAACAAATTGTCAGGTATATTGAATTGGGGATTATCTGAATTACAAAGGCTAAAAGTGATCAGTGTTCAGTCTCAGTCTCAGTTGGCAGAACTAGCCGTGGGTTTGGACATCATAAATACTGAAAACTGTGACTCAACACTGTGACTGAATACTGTGACTGAACACTGTGACTGAAAACTGTGACTGAACACTCTGACTGAACACTCTGACTGAACACTGTGACTGAACACTGTGACTGAACACTGTGACTAAATACTGTGACTGAACACTGTGACTGAACACT
>Ga0136636_10002093_pt1 | contig 11873 bp, 12 predicted proteins | sample AntDrymUQ8522106_2_FD_104653 | JGI IMG/M metagenome (GOLD analysis project Ga0136636, IMG submission 104653) | Polar desert sand microbial communities from Dry Valleys, Antarctica - metaG UQ852 (21.06) | ecosystem: Environmental > Terrestrial > Soil > Desert | place: Antarctica: Dry Valley... | reverse complement strand
CAAGCTACTACTCTAAAAATGCTGGATATTGGCACAGGAAGCGGTTGCATAGCTATTTCCTTGGCAAAAAATCTTTCAAATGCTACCCTTTTTGCTATTGATGTTTCTGAAAAAGCTTTGGCTACAGCCAAAAAAAATGCTGCCAATAATGCAGTATACGTTCATTTTATCCATCAAAATATTCTTGAAGCAATCACGTTAAATGCAGTCGAAGGAATCGACGAAAAATTCGATATTATAGTTTCAAATCCTCCTTATGTTCGTAATCTGGAAAAAGAAGAAATTAAGAAAAATGTTTTGGATAATGAACCGCATTTGGCTCTTTTTGTAGAGGATGATGACGCGTTGATTTTCTACAAAAAAATAGCCGAATTAGCGCAGGAAAATCTCACTGAAAACGGACAACTGTACTTTGAGATTAATCAATATTTAGGTACAGCAATGATTGATTTACTGCAGCAATTGCATTTCAAAAACATTGAATTACGCAAAGATATTTATGGGAATGATAGGATGATAAGATGTACTAGATAGCGTATAGAATATAAAGTGTTTTCTTTTGATTGCTAAAAGGGTCCGTTTATAAAAGGATAATCCCCATGCTTATTACAGGAAAGGATTTTCAATATGCAATTTGTAAGAAGCTACCTAATCCTACTAATTTTTTTGCACCCTGCCACGACAGGGTGCGGGACTTTACTCGTAACGCAACGCTTCAATGGGATCGAGAACCGCAGCTTTGATAGCAGGACACAAGCCCGAAGCAATAGCTACGATGAAACTAGTAATAAAAGCTGCCATAATAGCGCCCCACGGAATTACGAATGCAAAATCCATTGCGGTGGCAATTCCAAATCCAATCAGAATTCCAAAAATAATGCCTACCAATCCACCCATTTGACCAATCAATAATGTCTCTATAAAAAACTGAATGGCGATGGTTGTTTTCTTGGCTCCCAAAGCTTTTCTAACTCCTATTTCTCGAGTACGCTCCGTCACGGAAACGATCATGATGTTCATCAAGGCGATAGAAGAGCCTAAAACGGTGATGATACCAATCAACCAAGAGGCCAGTCCTAAGTATTTTGTGATTCCTAAAATTCGGTTAATAAGATCGTCACTGCGAACAACACCAAAATTATTGTCTTTTACAGGGCTTAATTTCCGAACCCTGCGCATGGTGCTTGTAGCATTGTCTAATGCTTGTTCTAGCAATTCTTTTTTGCCTACCATAACACTTACGGTGTAGTTTATGTTGGGGGCCGTAAATAAAGAACGGGCCAATTGAATAGGAATTAAAACGCGTAAATCCTGATTGTTTCCAAAGGTGGATCCCTTTTCTTTCAACACTCCAATAACTTTAAATTTAGCGCCTCGGATTGCGATTATTTTATCAATTGGATTCACGTCTTTTAGCAATCCTTTCTCAAAATCAGATCCTACAACACATACATAAGCATTATTGTCGATGTCAAAACCGGTAAAATTCCGTCCAGCGCTGGTTTCCAAACCCGAATTGGTCATAAAATACTCGTCCACTCCAAGAATAGAATTTTCGGGATCAGTTTTAGTCGCTTCATATTTTACTTCAGCAGCGGATGTTGCCGTAAAAGAAAGTGACGTTTCCGTAAAAGGATACGTGTATTTGTTCTTGAAAGCCACTGCTTCAGGATAGGAAATAATTGGATTTATGATGACACGCTCGTCACCACCACGATTTCGCGTCGTATTTTCATACTGTTTCATATTGAAAGTATTCGCTCCCATCGATGCAAAATCAGAGGAGATGGTGTTCTCAAGTGCCGAAACAACCGTAAGAATACTGACTAAAGCTGTGATTCCTATAGCGATAATCATCACAGTAAGAACCGTTCGTAACAATTGCGTTCTAATAGAACCCAATGCAATCCGAATATTTTCTTTGAATAATTTTAACATCATAATGGTTTGACACGAAAATACAATTTTTGTTACAGGTTTTCTCTAGCTAAAAACTAATTTATTGCAATCTCTTTTATTTGAAGCCATTTCCCGCTTTCCGTTACAATGCGACAGCAAAAAATAATTTGTTTTCAATTGCCTGAAAGGAGCTTCCTGCGGTCGCTCTTTCCAGCAAGAAAACATTATTATTTTTTTACTGCCTCATTTTCACTTCAATCCGGGCTAGTTGTCCTGCAATAAAATGATGAAATTTGTAAACAGAATAATTTTAAAAATAGGATATTTGCAAAGAATTAGAATTTGGAGTTTTCAATACGTCCAAATTCTGAAAATCTAAAATCCAATACTCATAAAATGGCATCAAAACCGAGCATTCCAAAAGGAACCAGAGATTTTTCACCTGCTGAGGTGGCAAAACGGCAGTATATTATACAGATTATAAAAAGTAATTTCGAGAACTTTGGCTTCCAGCCCATAGAAACTCCTTCATTTGAAAATTCCGAAACCTTAATGGGCAAATATGGAGAAGAAGGTGATCGTTTGATTTTTAAAATATTGAATTCTGGAGATTATTTGGCGAAAGCCAATGCCGCTCATTTAGAAAGCAAAGAGAGTACCAAGCTAACGGCTAGTATTTCGGAAAAAGCGTTGCGTTATGATTTAACAGTTCCTTTTGCACGGTACGTGGTGCAACACCAAAACGAAATTGAATTCCCATTCAAACGCTATCAGATCCAACCCGTTTGGCGTGCAGATCGACCCCAAAAAGGACGTTTTAGAGAGTTTTTTCAATGCGATGCTGATGTTGTAGGATCTAAATCTCTATGGCAGGAAGTAGAATTGGTGCAGCTGTATGATGCTGTTTTTACTGATTTGGGTTTAAATGGCGTAACCATAAAAATCAATAACAGAAAAATATTATCGGGAATTGCGGAGGTTATTGGCGCTTCTGATAAATTAATAGACTTTACAGTTGCTTTGGACAAGCTCGATAAAATAGGGGAGGACGGTGTCAAAAAAGAAATGGTGGAAAAAGGAATTGCTGCCGAGGCACTTGTAAAAGTGCAGCCATTATTTAATTTCACGGGAACCATTGCAGAGAAAATCGAAAAACTTTCCGTTTTGCTTACTGAATCAGAGGAAGGCTTGAAAGGAGTGGAAGAATTACGCTTTATATGTGACAACGTCATGAAGCTTGGATTGAATAACGCTGTTTTAGACTTAGATGTAACCTTAGCCCGAGGATTAAATTATTATACAGGGGCTATTTTTGAAGTGGCTCCTCCAAAATCCGTTGCCATGGGATCCATTGGTGGTGGTGGCAGATACGATGATTTGACTGGGATTTTTGGTTTGAAAAACATGAGCGGAGTAGGGATTTCTTTTGGATTAGACCGAATCTATTTAGTGGTTGAAGAATTGAATTTGTTTCCAGAAACCGTCTCGGCAACTTCTCAAGCACTATTTATAAATTATGGAGAAACGGAGGCTTTTTATGGATTACAAGCCATTCAAAAATTAAGAGCGGCAGGAATCAAAGTAGAATTGTATCCCGATGCTATTAAGGTAGCGAAGCAGTTTCAGCATGCGGATAAAAGAAGGATCCCTTTTGCCGTTATCGTTGGCCCAGATGAGATGACATCCAATACATTTTTACTTAAAAATCTAATTACGGGAGAGCAGCTTTCGCTGAATTTTGAAAGTTTAAAGGAAACTTTATCAGGTTCGTAAATTACAGCCATAAAAAAAGCTTCGTTTTGGTAAACGAAGCTTTTTTTTAGTATACAGTAATGGTGAATTAATAATTGTTGAGAATAAACTCTGGAATTTTTACTGTTGAATCAGTGTCAAAGAAAAATTTTAACAAAACTAAAAAAAACAATAATAAGATAATCTTAAAATAATCTTAAAATTTTAGCTTGTTATGCGTCATGTGGCTACGAAAAGTGAAATCGTTAAAAAGATGACAATTTGACATTTAAAAAGAATTGGCAGTACTTTTGCAATCCAAAGAAAAGAATAAAAATGAACTTTAAGAATATTTTTAAAAATACTAGTAATATGACTACTGAAAATACAGAAATCGATCAAGAATTAGAGGAGGCGACATTAGAGAATAATGCCAATGAAGAGCAAACCATTGTTGAGGAATTAAGTGTAGAAGAGCAATTGACGCAAGATTTAGCCAAGGAGAAAGATAAATATTTACGATTATTCGCTGAATTCGAAAATTACAAAAGGAGAACGACTAAAGAACGTATTGAGTTATTTAAAACGGCTAATCAGGAAGTTTTATTAGCCATGTTGCCTGTATTGGATGATTTTGACAGAGCAATTACAGAAATAAGCAAATCCGAAGATGAACTTTTGTTAAAAGGAGTGGAGCTTATTCATGAAAAATTAAAAAATACATTGATTGCTAAAGGATTGGAGCAATTTGAGGTTAAGGCGGGAGATGCATTTGATGCTGATTTTGCGGAAGCCATAACTCAAATTCCTGCCTCTTCAGACGAGATGAAAGGTAAAATTGTTGATGTTCTTGAAAAAGGATATAAACTGGGAGATAAAATCATTCGTTTTCCAAAAGTTGTTATAGGTCAGTAATGCGTAAGTATAGAGACGCGATTAATCGCGTCTGTATTTTTTACAAGAAAAAATAAAAATGAAAAAAGATTTTTACGAAATATTAGGCATTACCAAAAGTGCCGATGCTGCCGAAATTAAAAAAGCATATAGAAAGCAAGCTATAGCGCATCACCCTGACAAAAATCCTGGAGACAAATCGGCAGAAGAAAAATTTAAATTAGCTGCTGAAGCTTACGAAATATTAAGTGATCCACAGAAGAAAGCAAAGTACGACCAACATGGACATCAAGCTTTTGATGGTTCTGGAGGTTTTGGCGGCGGAGGTCAAGGTGGAATGAATATGGATGACATTTTCAGTCAGTTTGGCGATATTTTTGGAGGTGGTTTTGGCGGTTTTGGCGGTGGAGGCGGAGGAGTTCGTCGTGCTAAAGGAAGCAACCTTCGTATTAAAGTTAAATTGACATTAGAAGAAATTGCCAATGGTGTCGAGAAAAAAGTAAAAGTAAAACGCAAGGTTCAAGCGCCAGGCGTGACCTATAAAACGTGTTCTACCTGTAATGGTCAGGGGCAAGTAATGCGCGTGACCAATACAATTCTTGGTAGAATGCAATCGGCTTCAACTTGTCCTACTTGTGGAGGTTCTGGTCAAATTTTAGATAAAAAACCAACGGAAGCTGATTCTCAAGGAATGATTCTTGAAGATGAAACCGTTTCAATAAAAATACCTGCGGGTGTGGTTGATGGCATGCAGTTAAAAGTGTCTAACAAAGGAAATGATGCTCCAGGAAATAGTATTCCAGGAGATTTAATTGTTGCCATTGAAGAATTAGAACACGAATCGTTGAAACGTGAAGGAGAGAATTTGCACTTTGATTTGTACATCAGCTTTGCTGAAGCGGTGCTTGGAATTTCAAAAGATATTGAGGCTATAAACGGCAAAGTGAGAATTAAGTTGGAAGAAGGAATTCAATCGGGTAAAATTCTAAGATTAAAAGGAAAAGGAATTCCAAGTATCAATGGATACGGGAATGGAGATTTGTTGGTTCATGTGAATGTGTGGACTCCAAAAACATTAAACAAAGAACAAAAACAGTTTTTTGAAAACGCGTTGACAGACGATAATTTTATTCCTAATCCTGAAAAATCCGATAAATCATTTTTTGAGAAGGTAAAAGATATGTTTTCATAGTAGAGATGCTGATGTATCGCATCTTGAATCACATTAGATTTAGTAAGGGTTTAATTGTGATAAAAGCTGCGATTGATCCCAACTATATAAAAAATAAAACCCATTCCTGTTCCAACAAGAATGGGTTTTTTTATGCAACTATTCTAAGTATTTTGGTACTAATTATTTACTTTTACACCAATTAAAAATTTAGCATGAATACTATTCTTGAAGTTAATAAAGTCGTAAAGCAATATGGTGATTACGTAGCGCTAAACGGTGTCTCATTAGCAGTTCCAAAAGGGAGTATCTACGGACTCTTAGGTCCAAATGGAGCTGGGAAAACATCACTGATCCGAATCATTAATCAAATTACTTTGCCAGATAGTGGTCAAATTATCCTAGATGGTGAAAAACTACAACCTAAACACGTTCAATATATAGGGTATTTACCTGAAGAAAGAGGATTGTACAACACCATGAAAGTGGGAGAACAATGCTTGTATTTAGCGCAAATGAAAGGGCTCACCAAGGCTGAAGCTAAAAAACAACTGGAATACTGGTTTGAAAGATTAGAAATTCAAGGGTGGTGGAATAAGAAGATACAAGAACTTTCTAAGGGAATGGCGCAGAAAATTCAGTTTGTAGTTTGTGTTTTACACAAGCCAAAACTACTAATTTTTGATGAACCTTTTTCAGGTTTCGATCCTGTAAATGCGACTATTATTAAAGATGAAATCCTTGCGCTTAGAGAGGAAGGAGCCACTATCATTTTTTCTACACACCGGATGGAGAGTGTCGAGGAGTTGTGCGATCACATTGCTTTGATCCATAAATCTAATAAGTTGATAGAAGGTAAATTAAGCGATGTCAAAAGACAATTTAAAACCAATAGTTATGAAGTGGGCATTTTATCGGATAATGTGGAGGGTTTGATGTACGATATTACCCAGAAATTCACCGTGGCACCAGCAAATTTTAAATCGCTTAATAACGAGTTAAAATTGGAAATCCAACTTGGAACGGCTCTGCCAAACGAATTATTGCAGGTCTTGACGCAACGGGGTCAAGTCACGCATTTTGTAGAAAAAATACCGACTGTCAATGATATTTTTATTCAAGCGGTTAGTAAATAAAAACACAAATTTTGGCGCTTTGATTTTAGTTTTCTAAAATCACCAACCTGAAATCACCAATCAAAAAATTAAATGAGTATTATTTCACTAATCATAAAAAGAGAATTTATTGCCAAGGTGCGCAACAAATCTTTTATAGTCATGACTTTTTTAAGTCCATTATTATTTGTTGGACTTGCTGCATTTGTGGGCTACTTAAGCACTATGAAAGCGGATACTAAACGAATCGCAATTCACGACGAATCCGGTTTGTTTGCGCAGGAGTTTACAGCTATAAATCAAAAGAATGGGGAATATAAATACCTCGATTTGTCGCTTATTGATTTAAAATTTTTGAAAGACAGCATCACTAACGAAAGTTATGAAGGGCTGCTGTACATTCCTAAAGTAGAAAGCTCAAAAGATTTTGAAAATAAAATACAATTCATCTCCAATAACAGTCCCAGTATTTCCTTCATAGAAAATGTTCAAGAGGTAATTGCAGATAAATTGACCAAAACCAATCTTGTACAAGCACAACTGGATACACTGGCCATTACGAAGGCTAAGGCCAATGTGACCATTAGTCTATCAAAAGCATCTGGTGAAGAAAGTGTCAAAGGACTTAACGAAATTAAAATAGGTATTGGTGGTGCTTTTGGCTATTTAATAATGATGTTTATTATTATTTATGGCAATATGGTGATGCGCAGTGTCATAGAAGAAAAAACCAGCAGAATTGTAGAAATTATTATTTCCTCGGTGAAACCATTTCAGCTGATGATGGGAAAAATAATAGGAACTGCATTAGCAGGACTGCTGCAATTCTTTATTTGGGCACTTATAGGACTTTCATTAATGTTTGCTGCTTCACTATTTTTTGGCGTAGATGTGGGACCAACCGCTAAACTATCACCAGAACTAGTACAAGCCGCTCAGCAAGAAATGACTGGAACAGCCCAAATGTATATCAAGGAGCTTTGGAATTTACCTATTGCAAGTATTTTAATTGGATTTGTAATCTATTTCATAGGCGGTTATTTTTTATACAGCTCTTTTTATGCAGCAATTGGAGCAGCTGTGGACAATCAAACCGACTCTCAACAATTCCTGCTGCCTATTATCATGCCATTGATGTTGAGCGTTTACGTAGGTTTTTTCACGGTTATCAATGATCCACATGGCACAATCGCCGTAGTTTTTTCAATGATTCCGCTTACATCCCCAATTGTGATGCTGATGCGAATTCCGTTTGGCGTACCTTTGTGGCAAATTGCAATTTCAGTAACCTTGCTGTTTGGTACCTTCTTTAGTGTGGTATGGTTTGCCGCAAAAATATACCGAATAGGAATACTGATGTACGGCAAAAAACCAACTTGGGCCGAATTGTACAAATGGTTGAAATATTAAAAAGAGATAAAAACAATCCTAATCAATTTTAGGAGCTGATTCCTGCTGTACGCTATATCTTTTCTGGACTGAAAAAGTCAAGAAAAGGATGCCGCTTCCATCAGGGCTAAAAAAAAATAACTAGTATGCCAAAAATATTAATCATAGAAGACGAAGCCGCAATTCGAAGAGTACTTACAAAAATACTTTCTGAAGAAAATGATACCTATCAAGTAGAAGAGGCTGAAGACGGTATTGTAGGTTTTGAGAAAATAAAAAATAACGATTACGATTTGGTTTTGTGTGATATCAAAATGCCAAAAATGGACGGCGTTGAGGTGCTGGAAGCGGTAAAAAAAATTAAGCCCGAAATTCCCATGGTTATGATTTCTGGTCATGGCGACATGGAAACAGCTATTAATACAATGCGTTTGGGGGCATTTGACTACATCTCAAAACCACCTGATTTAAACCGATTGTTGAATACAGTTCGCAATGCTTTAGACAAAAAGCAACTGGTAGTAGAAAACAAAATCCTAAAGAAAAAAGTCAGTAAAAACTACGAAATGATTGGTGAAAGTGAAGCTATCAATCATATTAAAATAATGATTGAAAAAGTAGCGCAAACGGAAGCCCGTGTTTTGATTACTGGACCAAATGGAACTGGAAAGGAACTCGTTGCCCATCAATTACATGAAAAAAGTGTTCGCGCTAATTTTCCTTTAATTGAAGTGAATTGTGCTGCAATTCCATCTGAATTGATAGAAAGTGAGTTGTTCGGTCACGTAAAAGGGGCCTTTACATCAGCAGTAAAAGACCGAGCAGGAAAATTTGAGGCGGCTGATAAAGGAACTATTTTCTTAGATGAAATTGGGGATATGAGTCTTTCTGCGCAAGCTAAGGTATTGCGAGCGTTACAAGAAAGTATGATTACCAGAGTAGGAGCGGACAGAGACATCAAAGTAGATGTGCGTGTAGTGGCGGCCACCAATAAAGATTTGAAAGTGGAGATTGCTGAAGGGCGTTTTCGAGAAGATTTGTACCACCGTTTAGCAGTTATTTTGATAAAAGTTCCAGCTTTAAATGAAAGACGCGATGACATTCCGATGCTAATTTCTCATTTTGCTGATAAAATCGCTTCGGAACAAGGAAGTGTGGTAAAAAAGTTTTCTAAAGAAGCTATAAATTTACTCAAGGAATACGATTGGACTGGCAATATCCGTGAACTACGAAATGTCGTGGAGCGTTTAATTATCCTTGGCGGAAGCGAAATTTCCGAGAATGATGTCAAGCTGTTTGCAAGCAAATAATAGTCGTTTTTTAATCTAAGTAATAAATGAAAAAATTTAAAAAGTATCAGCTACTGATTATACTTCTTTTCATTTTGTTTGTAGCATTTAAAACATACCGTTTCTTTCAAATTGATAGTTGCTTAGATAGTGGAGGAAAATGGGATTATAAAAAAAATGAGTGTACTAATTCAATCAAACAATATTTGATTCAATAACTATAAATTCTTAGTGGTCTTTGATCCATTTGAAAATCTTTGTGAAATAAAAAAAATGAAACTAAAAAAAATTAACGAAAAATTACAAGAGGCCTTAATCGAAAATGGTTTAATCGAGGCTAATACCATGCAAAAAGAAACCTTTTCGACCCTGAAAAGCGGCGCGGATTGTATTATTATTGCAGATAAAGGGAGTGGTAAATCGACTACAATTGTACTAAATGTAATTCAACAATTAGTTCGTGAGGGTGAGGAATCGCCTCGAGCTTTAGTAATTGTAGAGGACAAAGCTAAGGTTTTGGAGATGGAAGACCTTTTTGAAAAATTTGGAAAATACACGGACTTGCGTGTTTATGGAGTGCACGACAAAGGCGATATGGAATACGATAAAAATTATATTTCGACCGGAATTGATGTGTTGATTGGAACGCCCAATAAATTGAGTGATATGTTTACCACAGCAGGGTTTAATGTAAACAGACTAAAAATGCTTATTCTGGACGATGCAGATCCAATTTTGAAACTGCGACACGAAACTAAAATCATGCGTATTTCGAATAGTATTACAAAAACACAACGTATTATTTTCTCAGATCTATTAACAGAACGAATAGCCATTTTGGCTGAAAAAATGTTAGTAGAACCTTTTTTATTCGAAATAGAAGAAGAGGAGGAAGAAGACGAAGATTTAGAAGCAGAAAGTAGGGAAGAGCCAGAACCTTTTACTGAAACAAAAGAATTAGAGGAAGAAAAGGATGAAGACGGTATCAATTAAGAAAAAAAAGAAAAAATGGGATTAATGAAAGTGTTTTCGGGGAGTGAAATTCTAGCAATGGCTTTACAGCAAAAAATAGAGGCAATTGGCGTAGATGTAGTGGTAAAAAACAACATACAATCGGCTCGATTGGGTGGTTTTGGAAATTCGGATTTGGCAGTTGAATTGTTCGTTCAGGAAACGGAATTTGCAAAAGTAAATCCAGTTATTGAAGAATTTAGAATGAGTATTTAAGCTCAAATTATAAGTGCAAAAAGAAGTAGATGAAATATAAAATGTTGGTTATAGACATGGATGATACCTTGTTGACAGATGATCATAAAATTTCAAAAGAGAATAGAGACATGTTGTTTAAGGCGCAGGAATTGGGTGTGTACGTTGTTTTGGCTTCGGGCAGACCAACGTTAGCCATGACTGCTTTTGCCAAAGAATTACAATTGGATGTCAATAACTCGTATATGCTATCGTTTAATGGCGCCGTTATTACGGATTTAAAAGAAGACAAAGTGCTGTTTGAGCAAACCTTGACGCAACAGCAAATTCATGAATTGTATGATTATAGTGTAAAGAGTAACACAGATATTATTACGTATATCGATGGTACAATAGTTAGTGAAACCGATTCGGAATATATTGATATCGAAAAAAATATCACAGGGCTGCAACATAATAAAGTTTTTAATTTCAAGGAAGCTGTGACTACAGCGGCAGTAAAGTGTATTTTATTGCAAGAACCAAGTTATCTCAAAAAAGTTGAAAAAGACTTAAAAGAGGCCATGCCGCATTTGAGTGTTTCGATGTCAAAACCTTTTTTCTTGGAAGTGGCACAAAACGGAATAGATAAAGCAGCAAGTGTACAATTTTTGGCTGAGAAACTAAACATCCTTCAAAGCGAAATTATTGCCGTAGGAAATGCAGGCAATGATTTATCCATGATTGAATATGCAGGATTGGGCGTTTGGGTCGATAATGTAGATCCAGAATTGAGAGATAAAGGAGACGTTGTTGTTGCCTCCAATAATAATCACGGTGTCGCTGAGGTAGTGCGTCGCTTTATATTAAACTAGGGATTCAGGTTTACAGCTAAAAGTAAGCGCTTTATTTAGCTTTTTTTGGTGGTTTACAGCTTTTACAAAAATCAGGTAATTCCTTTATTTTTTGCTGCACGGCAGAATGGATTGCAGCGAGTTTCTCCTCCTTTTGACCAAGATTAGTATTTTTTGAAGCCATGGCATGATCTTCAGTGTATTGTTGCTGAATGCTGTTGAATACGACCTGTAAAAAACTCACGTCAGAAAAAGTACCTTTTTTATCGTATATTTCTTTTCGTAGTTTTCTGGCATACAGTTCAGATAAGTCGAATTCGTATTGTGCAAAATTCAATAAATATTT
>Ga0136636_10002091_pt1 | contig 11873 bp, 8 predicted proteins | sample AntDrymUQ8522106_2_FD_104653 | JGI IMG/M metagenome (GOLD analysis project Ga0136636, IMG submission 104653) | Polar desert sand microbial communities from Dry Valleys, Antarctica - metaG UQ852 (21.06) | ecosystem: Environmental > Terrestrial > Soil > Desert | place: Antarctica: Dry Valley... | reverse complement strand
CTGGAACTGGTGTGTGGCTAACAATACCGAAGGTGCTATTCTCGAGAATGCATCTTATCATATGGCTCAACTTGCTGTTCAGGGACCAAAAGCCACCGAATTGCTCCAAAAACTGACTAGCGTAGATCTTTCTCAAATTCCTTATTATAGCTTTACAGTTGGAGACATTGCAGGTGTACACGAAGTTATTCTTTCGAATACAGGTTATACCGGTGCAGGTGGATTTGAATTATATTTCTATAATGAATATGGCCCAAAGATTTGGAATGCACTTTTCACAGCAGGAGCGGAATTCGGTATTAAACCGATTGGATTGGGAGCCCGCGACTCCTTGCGATTGGAAAAAGGATATTGTTTGTATGGTAATGATATTGATGAAACCACTTCACCCATCGAAGCCGGTCTGGGTTGGATTACTAAATTTGTTGAAGGCAAAAATTTTATCGATCGTCCTTTACTCGAAAAACAAAAAGCCGAAGGAGTTAGTCGTAAGTTGGTTCGCTTTGAACTAAAAGAACGTGGAATTCCACGTCATGGCTACCAGATAGCAAATGAAAACGATGATATTATTGGCGAAGTAAGTTCTGGAACCATGTTGCCCAATACAAAAATAGGTATTGGCATGGGATATGTGCAAGCAGGCTACGCAAAACCAGGTGATACTTTCTTTGTTAAAATCAGAGCAAAAAATCTGGAAGCTACGGTAGTAAAATAAATAGTAAAAAATCTCAAAACAAAAAAAACTGTTTCAATTATTTTGGAACAGCTTTTTTTCACAAATTAAGGATATCTAAACTACATACGTTGTAGAAGCAGTATCTCCACCACGACCAGTCCAGTTGGTATGAAAAAATTCACCACGTGGCTTGTCGATACGTTCGTAGGTATGTGCTCCAAAATAGTCTCGTTGTGCTTGCAATAAGTTGGCTGGCAAGCGTTCAGTGCGTAATCCGTCGAAGTAGCAAAGTGCAGAAGTCAAGGCAGGTACAGGTACGCCATTGGTCAAAGCAGCAGCACATACACGACGCCATCCGGCTTGTGCTTTTTCAACAATTACTCTGAAATGCTCATCGAGCAAGAGGTTCTCAAGACCCGGATTCTTATCGAATGCTTTTTTGATATCACCCAAGAATACAGAACGGATAATACAGCCACCGCGCCACATCAAGGCAATACCACCGTAGTTCAGATTCCATTTATATTCTTTGGCTGCTTCCATCATCAGGTTGTAACCCTGAGCGTATGAAATGATTTTTGCACCAAACAAAGCATCTTTAATATCGTCAATCATTTGTTTTTTGTCACCCGTAAAGTTAACTACAGGTCCAGTAATAGCTTTAGAGGCCAATACACGCATATCTTTTTGAGCAGATAAGCAACGGGCAAATACCGATTCCCCAATCAAGGTCAATGGAATACCCAAATCGAGAGCTGTTACAGCTGTCCATTTACCAGTTCCTTTTTGTCCGGCAGTATCAAGAATTTTTTCAACTAATGGAGTACCATCAGTATCCTTCACAGCCAAGATGTCACGGGTAATTTCAATCAGATATGAATCAAGATCACCTTCATTATATTTTTTAAACACTTCGTGCATTTCGTCGGCGCATAAACCCAGCAAATCTTTCATAACCTGATATGCTTCGTTGATAATTTGCATATCGCCGTATTCAATACCGTTGTGAACCATTTTTACAAAATGACCAGCACCACCTTCGCCAACCCAATCGCAACAAGGAGTTCCATCTTCAACTTTAGCCGCAACTGCCTGAAAAATTTCTTTTACAGCAGGCCAAGCAGCTGGCGAACCGCCGGGCATCATTGAAGGTCCAAGAAGCGCACCTTCTTCGCCCCCTGAAACACCCGTTCCAACAAACAAAAGTCCTTTGCTTTCAACATATTTAGTACGGCGAATTGTATCTGGGAAATGGGTGTTACCGCCATCAATAATGATATCACCCGGTTCGAGGCAAGGTATTAGTTTTTCGATAAAATCGTCAACAGCCTGACCAGCTTTTACCAACATCATTACTTTACGTGGTTTTTCAAGTGAATTGCAAAGCTCTTTGATAGAATGAGCTCCGATAAAGTTTTTACCTGCACCACGTCCTGCAATAAATTTATCTACTTTGTCAACCGAGCGATTAAATACACCAACAGTAAAACCCTTACTCTCCATGTTTAAAACCAGGTTTTCGCCCATTACAGCCAAACCAATTAATCCAATATCTGCTTTTTGTTTCATAATAAATTCGAGCCCCCTAAATCCCCAAGGAGGACTTTCGAAGTTTGTTTAATTGTCAATGATTATATATAATACTTTTTAAGAAGTCCCCCTTGCGGGATTTAGGGGGCTATAAACCCCAATTCATTCAATTTCTCAACCGTATTTTCTTCAATATTCTTTGCAACAATGCGAAATGCCGGAAATTCCCTTCTCACAGGATAATCGCCACGTAGTTGTTCAAATTGAGTCGTATCAATTCTGAAATCACGATCATCGTTCCTAATATCGTAGGTATGTAAAATTGCTTTTGAAATAATTTGTTGCTCACTTAGCCTATCTCCATCAATTTCCAAAATAGGATTCACAGGTAATTCAACCCCTGTAGGCTGCCAATTGTTCAGTCCAAGTGCAAAAAAATCACTGATTGCCTGCACACTCATCAGTGTACCGGTAGCTTTTCCGTCTTTCGAATAGCCTGCAATATGTGGTGTGGCAATATTCGTCAAAGCCAACAGTTCCAAATCCAGATCGGGTTCATTTTCCCAACAATCACACCCAAAACCGGATAGTTGTCCTGATTTTAAAGCGGTTTTAACAGCATTGGTTTCTATCACTTCACCGCGACAAGAATTAATCAAAATCGGTTTACGAACCAGTGAGTTCAGAAAAAATTCATTACCCATGTGAAATGTGGCATCTTCGCCCTTCATCTCCAACGGAACATGAAGTGTAATAATATCAGCCTGTTCTTTAATGGTTTGCAAGCTCACAAATTTATCAGAACCTTCGGTACGTTCGCGCGGTGGGTCATTCAGCAATACTTTCATGCCAAAAATTTCGCAGATACGCGCCACTTTACTTCCCACATTGCCTACTCCCACTACACCAATGCATTTTTCTGATAAGTTCCAGCCTTTTTCTTCAGCTAACACCATAATCATTGAGGCAATATATTGCTCCACCGATTTGGAATTACAGCCTGGTGCGTTTGTCCATTTTATACCATTAGCTTCGCAATAATCTGTATCGATGTGGTCGAAGCCAATAGTAGCCGTAGCAATAAACTTCACCGAAGAACCACTCAGAAATTTCTCATTACAAATAGTGCGGGTACGGGTCACAATGGCATCTGCATCCTTGGCTATTTCTGGCGTTGTTTTCGAACCTGGCAAATAAATCACTTCGGCCACACTTTCGAATGCGCCTTGAATGTACGGAATTTTATCGTCAATAATTATCTTCATAAGACCCCAACCCCCTTAATGGGGCTTTTTCCCAGTTCCCCTTTAGGGGTTAGTGGTTAATATTTAAATCTATCTTTAAACGCCCACAAGCCCAATGCAGGATTGGAAATGTAGAAAACCTCTTCACCATTCGACATTGTATTGTGACCATCACGCAGTTTTGCGGGATCATATTTGGCAGTTGCTTTATCAATATCTGCATATTTAAAGCCTACGCTTTCAATTTCAGCTTGCGATAAGTTCTCTGTTCCTTTCCCGGGACAATACGTTATACTGAAACGACCTTCGGATGAACCGTGTATTAGGTGTGCAGCAGCACTCAAGTTATTGCGCAATTCTTCATTTTCGTCACAAGCTTTCAAAGTAGCAGGCGTTCCAAAATATCCGTATTTACGAATCAAACGGTCAATTTCCTTGTCCTCACCAAATTCCTGGAGAGCTGGCGCTATAACAATCAATTCTCCGTTATCCTCAATGGCCATGCGTGTACGGTAAATCGATTTATTACCAAGCCATGTACTTTTAAACTCAGTCGGATCCAGATAAACCACTACTTTTTTCAAAGGTTTGTCTAATAAATCAAAATTAACCTGAAGTGCAAGTTTAGCAGCTTTGTTGAAAACTTCGTAATCATCACCAATAAACAATCCACGGCATTTTATTTTGCCATCGGCTTTATCCAAACCAACCACCGTTTGCACATACACAATTGGCAAGTTATTGGTAAAATTATCCGAAGCATAATTAAAAATACGTCGAACAGGAGTGTCGGCGTGCCCCATCATGCGTTCCATGCCGTAGGCAGCACCCACAAAGTGACTTTTATTAATTCCCTCAACACCACCAGTTCCAACGAAGATATTTTTGTTGTAATTGGCCATGCCCACCACTTCGTGAGGCACCACCTGACCAATGGACAGAATTAAATCAAAATTCCCTTCCAAAAGTAGTTTATTTACCTGAGCCGGCCAAGGAAATTCCACAGCACCATCCGAAACCTCTTTTACAAATTCCGCTTGAACAGTTCCAACAGTCACCACATCGTTTCGCCAATCGTGTTCACGAATCAACGAAGTTGGCAAAGTGCCAAACATATGTGCAATCTGGTGAGCAGTCATAGGAGAATGGGTTCCCAAAGCAGGGAGTACATCAGTAAGCGCATCACCATAGTATTGCCATGCAAACTCAGTCAGCTCACCCGAGCGGCTTGGCAGACGCGTATAATCTGGAGGAATAGCAAGTACTTTGTGCTTTGTGCCTATTTTTTCTAATGCTTCAAAGAGACCTTTTTTCAGGTCTTCAGCATTAAGTTCAAGTTCAGTAGAACCTATTGAATAATATAGCATAAATAATTCCAGCCCCCGAAATCCCCCAAAGAGAGACTCTCGGATAGCGTTTTCTAAATTATTAATTATAAAAATCTTTAATAAAATCTTTAAGTCCCCCTTCGGGGGATTTAGGGAGCTTCTACCTCTTTACTCTCGCATTTCCACCCCATATACTCCAAATTTGTTCTTCGTCGGCAGGTTGTGCGTAATCGGTTAAGAAGGTAGTGGCCAAAGCGCCTGAAGCCCAACCAAACTGTGCCCATTGTTCTGATGGCCAGCCTCTCAGAATGGCATAAAGCATACCGCCCACAAAACCATCACCTCCACCAATACGGTCGAGAACATTGATTTTACGGGGCTCAATTACATTCCAGGTTTCACCATCGAGCATAATGGCACCCCAGAGATGTTCGTTGGTACTGATAACCTGACGTAATGTTGTTGCATAAACAGAAGCATTCGGGAAAGCAGCTTTTACTCGACCAATCATACCTTTGAACCCTTCAATTTCAGCTTCAATACCTTTTCCTCCAGCTTCAGGACCTTCAATGCCAAGACAAAGTTGAAAATCTTCTTCATTTCCAATCAATATATCTGAAACAGAAGCTATTTCAGTAAAAATATCACGTAATTCTTTATCACGACCTTTCCAAAATGAAGCGCGGTAGTTCAAATCAAATGAAATACATGTTCCTGTTTTCTTGGCATAACGGGCTAGTTGTAAGCAGAATTCACTTGTCTCAACCGACAAAGCACCAATCAATCCCGAAAGATGTAAAATCTGGACTCCTTCTTTTACAAAAATGCGATCCAAATCAAAATCTTTCACGTTCAGCGTACGTCCAACTTCACCAGCACGATCGTTCAAAACGCGTGGTCCGCGTGTTCCAAATCCACTGTCGGCAATATTAAACTGATGACGATAACCCCATGGATCTCCCTGCTCAACTTCAACTCCTTCGTAATCCATATTGCGGCTACGCAAGTCACTTTTAATCATTTGAGCAATTGGACTATCTTTCACAAAAGTTGTCAACACTTTTACAGAAAGTCCTAAATAGGAGGAGATGCTTGCAACGTTCGTTTCCGCACTCGAAACCTCCATTTGGAATAATTTACTGCTGTGAACAGGTTGACCATTTACAGGCGTAATACGAACACCCATACTAGTGGCTACCAAAAGAGAGTATTTAAAATCTTTTCTTATTTCGATCATGATACAAAGAATGACCCCCATCCCTTAAAGGGGAATAAGAGATGTTAGTATTGATTTTTATAATTATTTTAAGCATCCCACCCAACAATTAAGAAACTATGTCTTTAAGTCCCTTTAGTGGTTTGGGGTTCTTTTGTTCCCTTTAGGGGAATTAGGGGTCAAAATAATGTTCTTGATATTCCCATTTCTAGTCCGCGTAGCTCGGCCATGCCCCTAAGCATGCCAATGCCGGAATAGCCGGGATTCGTTTTCTTATGCAAATCGTCCAACATTTGGTGTCCATGATCCGGACGCATTGGGATGTTTCGCTTGTAGGTATATTGTACTACCAACAATGCTTTCATGGCTTCGTACATGTCCACATCGCCTTCTAAATGGTTGTCTTCGTAAAAATCTCCATCTTCGTTACGGCGAGTACTTCGGAAATGAACATAATACAAACGTTCACCAAATTCGCGCAACATCGACGTCAAATCATTTACCGACGATACTCCAAACGAACCGGTGCATAAACAAATCCCGTTAGATAAACTCGGAACAGTAGCAAAAAGTTTACGAACATCTTCAGCCGTACTTAAAATACGTGGTAAGCCTAGGATAGAGCGTGGAGGATCATCAGGGTGAATAGCCATTTTTACACCAACTTCAGCGGCTACAGTGGCAATTTCGTTTATAAAATAGAATAAATTATTACGCAACTGATCTTCCGAAATTCCATCATAGGTATCGAGTGCTTTTTGGAATTGTTCAATGGTGAAACTTTCTTCAGCACCCGGTAATCCAGCAATCATATTGCGTACAAGCGTTTCCTTTTCTTCCTCAGTCATGCTATCAAAGCGAGCTTTGGCTTTAGAAATTTGCTCTACAGTATAATCTTTTTCTGCATTTGGTCGTTTCAATAAATACAAATCAAAAGCTACAAAAGCTGCCATTTCAAAGCGTAATGCTTTTGATCTGTCGGGCATCGCGTAAGCCAAATCGGTGCGAGTCCAGTCGAGAATGGGCATAAAATTATAGGTTACAATAAAAATACCGCATTCGGCCAGATTATGCACGGTTTGTTTGTAATTCTCGATATACTGTTTGTAATTTCCAGTACGTTTTTTGATATCCTCATGCACTGGAACACTTTCTACTACCGACCATATTAAACCGGCTTCGGCAATTATTTTCTTCCGATACTTGATAGCCTCAATTGGCCATATTTCACCATTTGAAATTTGGTGTAATGCCGTTACAATATCTGTTGCACCAGCTTGACGAATGTCCCAAAGTGATACCGGATCGTTAGGCCCGTACCATCTCCACGATTGTTTACATAAATACATAATCTTTAAACTACCCCTAACCCCTAAAGAGGAATAAAGCAAGACCATTCTGTTTAAACAGATTAGAGGATTTTTTTAATATTTTATTCTTAGTTTTTTTATACTTTTTCTTATTTGTTCCCCTTTAGGGGTTAGGTGTCTTATATACAAAATGCATCAAAACCACCATCAATAACAGTGAGCGTACCGGTTACAAATTTAGACGCATCGCTTGCCAACCAATGCAATGTTCCCAGCAATTCTTCCGGTTCACCAAAGCGTTTAAATGGAGTATGCGAAACAATTGTATTTCCACGAGCGGTTAATGAGCCATCAGGGTTTGTAAGCAATGCTCGGTTTTGTTCAGAAATGAAAAAGCCAGGTGCCATTGCATTTACGCGTAAGCCCTCGCCATATTTTGTTGCTAATTCTATGGCTAAGTATTTGGTAAAGTTAGTAACAGCAGCTTTTGCAGCACTATAACCTACCACACGGGTCAACGGACGAAGTGCAGATTCTGAAGAAATATTAATGATGTTACCTTGTTTTTGTTCCACCATCACTTTAGCAAAAACCATTGTAGGAATAACGGTTCCAAAAAGGTTAAGATCAACTACTTTTTTAAAAGCATCTACATCTAAATCGAAAATAGTTTTGTCTGGTCCGATAGTTGCACCCGGCATATTTCCACCGGCACCATTTACCAACACATCAATACGACCATATTTAGCCACAATATCAATAGCATTTTGTTCCAAAACAACCTTATCGTTAACATCCGACTGCAAAAACAGAGCTTCATATCCTTTCGCTTTTATATTTTCAACAAAGCTTTCGCCATGTTCTTTATTTCTGGCTAGCACAACTACTTTTGCACCCTGTTCTGCCATATATTCGGCCATTTTTCCGCAAAGAACTCCTGTTCCACCTGTAATTACAATTACACGGTCTTTAATTTCAAATAAATTTTTCATTATCGTTTTCATTTAACCCTTTCCAAGTAATTCAAGTCCCCTTTAAGGGCAGGAATGTTCAATGATCTGGGTGATTTATATATTAAATAATAGTTTTACATGACGATCGTAGTTACTTTCATCGATACACAACCCTATCACCTCTGGATATTTTCGAGCAAACCGATATGCATCGCACCCAGTTCTGTAGCTATTTTATAGGCTACATGGATCAATTGTCGGAAATTACTCAATGAGAAGGATTTTTTATTTGTTTATATATTAGTTCGTTGATCTTCATATTTAGTATAAAAAAATGGATTCAAAACAGCTTACAGACCCCACTTATTCTCTGAATCTTGAATAATAATCGATGTTTTCTTTCATTAAGATATCGATTGGAACATAATTGATAGTGGAAACTTTTTGTTTAAATATCAACTCTTTACACATATCTCGAACCGTACAATAAGCTTGTTTTTCGGGACGCTGTGCAATTAAATAGGCTATCATATCCTTTTTCAGATAGTTTACATTTTGCTCCAATAAGTCATATCCTATCAGCTGCACATCCTTTTTTTTCAATGTTTCCAGATGCATTGCTAACCGATATGCTTTAGAATTAAATGTGATAGCAGCCTTTATGTTAGAATGCATTGCAAACAATTCGCACAGCACTTTCAAATTAGCAATTTCATCATCATCTTTAAACTCCACATTTATCAATTCAAGTTTATCTGTAAGTCCTTTATCCTGAATATACTGCATAAAACCGCTATTTCGGTTCAGGGTTTGATTAGACATAGCCCCTTTTCTTTGAGTTCTAATTATCAGTATTTTGTTATTTACACAGTTCGAATTAAGCAGTAATTTAGCTGCAATATATCCACTTTGAAACGAATGTTGTCCGTAATAAGTTACGAAGTTTGTTTCTTCAATCATAGAGTCGATATACGAAAACGGGATATTGAGGGCTGCCAACTCATTGCTAAATTGCAATGCCTCATTCTTAAAAATAGGAGCAATAAATACCGCATCTGGCTCCGTTTCCAAAATTTCACCGGAAATATCAACAAAACTCTGTGCATCAAACTGATTAAAATATCTTTTCTCAATCTGAACATTAAAGTGGAGAAACTCATCGGCAGCCAAGTTAAAACCATCATTTACACTTTGCCAATAATCTGCCGATTGATAAGTCGGAAATAAACAAACAAAACGATATTGTTTTTTAGAGGCCAACGATCGTGCCATCAAATTAGGCGTGTAATTAATCTCTTCCAACACTTTGTTTACAGCTTCGAGGCTCTTAGCTGACACATCGCCACGTTGATGCAGCACGCGATCCACTGTTCCCTCTGAAACACCTGCCAAAACCGCAATATCTTTTATACGTATTTTAGTCTTAACATCTTTCATTTAACCCCTAAATTTAAAATCCGTGTTCGCACACAGAAATATTTTATTGCAAAAGTAATACATATTTTCTAACTACAAAATGATTAATCAGAATGTATTACCCTTTGAACAAGAAATTATTCTGTTTCATATCAATAGTTGAATAAAATCATAAGCAAACAAAATAAGCAGAATATAATTAACTTAAATAACAATACAATCGAACCTTTCTGCATGTACATCCATTAAATTAAGTCAGCCAAATAACTCCATTTGTAGTATCACGTAAAACCCGCTGCAAATGTACTATAATATGTATTGTTAAATAAAAAATGTAATACAAATCTAGACATAAATACTATAGAGCTCACATGTAAGCAGGTACGAATAAATATCAATATATCACTTTTCAAAACAATCCAGAAACATGTTGTACAACATAAAAAACAGGTTGTATTATCATTATTATTATTCGTAATTTTGGTCAACCAATTTTCAAGTGAATTAAAGTCATAATTTTTAACCCATTACAGGAATGAAATTTTCGCTACATCCACTTAAGTTTACTAAGCTTATTGATAAATCAAATAACACAAAAATAAAAAAATGAAGACAAACTATGAAGTTCGCTATGCTTCTCATCCAGAAGATGCGAAAAAGTATGACACAGCTCGTTTACGTAAAGAACATTTAATCGAAACGGTTTTTACGGCAAATGAAGTAAACATGGTTTACACACTTTACGATCGATTGGTTGTAGGCGGTGCAATGCCGGTAAACGAAACACTAAGTCTTGAAACCATCGACCCTTTGAAATCTGAATTTTTCCTTTCTCGCCGTGAGTTTGGAACGTTCAATGTAGGTGGAGCCGGCAAAATAACGGTGGATGGCATTGTGTACGAACTGGATTATAAAGAGGCATTATACATTGGTGCAGGTGACCGAGTAGTTACTTTTGAAAGTAATGATGTTGCTCATCCTGCTAAATTTTATTTCAACTCTGCTCCTGCTCACAAAACTTTCCCTGACAAAAAAATCACGAAAGCTGATGCTGTTGTTGCCGAAATGGGCTCATTGGAAGGTTCTAACCACCGAAATATCAACAAAATGCTTGTTTGTCAGGTACTGGAAACTTGCCAATTGCAAATGGGCATGACTGAGTTGGCTCCGGGTAGCGTTTGGAACACAATGCCGGCGCATACACACAGCCGCAGAATGGAAGCGTACTTTTATTTCGAAATTCCTGAAGGACAAGCTGTTTGTCACTTCATGGGCGAACCTACAGAAACACGTCATATTTGGATGAAAGGTGATGAGGCTGTAATTTCACCTGAATGGTCTATCCACTCGGCAGCCGCTACAAGCAATTACACTTTCATTTGGGGTATGGCCGGTGAAAATCTTGATTATAGCGATCAAAATTTTTACAAACACACAGAACTTCGCTAAAATTTTAATTAAAATAAAAATATAAGAATATGAGTCAATTTAGTTTAGAAGGAAAAGTTGCATTAATTACAGGTGCATCATATGGTATCGGTTACGGTTTGGCAGCTGCTTATGCTGCTGCCGGCGCAACAATTGTATTTAACGATTTAAGTCAAGAAAGTGTAGATAAAGCAATTGTAGCCTACAAAGCCGATGGAATTACTGCTCATGGTTATGTGTGCGACGTTACAGACGAAGATGGTGTATATGCAATGGTTGCAAAAATTACCAAAGAAGTAGGTGTTATCGATATTTTAGTTAACAATGCAGGGATTATCAAACGCATCCCAGCTATCGAAATGTCAGCTAAGGATTTCCGTCAGGTAATTGATATCGATTTAAATGGCCCATTTATCGTTTCAAAAGCAGTAGCTCCGGGAATGATTGCAAAGGGCGCAGGAAAAATCATCAACATTTGTTCTATGATGAGCGAATTAGGACGTGAAACTGTTTCGGCATATGCAGCAGCTAAAGGTGGTTTAAAAATGCTAACAAAAAATCTAGCTTGCGAGTGGGCTGAATTCAACATTCAAGTGAACGGGATAGGACCAGGTTATATTGCTACTCCTCAAACTGCTCCATTGCGTGAAGATGGTCATCCTTTCAATACTTTTATCATCGGACGCACACCTGCAGCCCGTTGGGGAACACCAAAAGATCTTGAAGGTCCGGCAGTATTTTTAGCTTCCGAAGCTTCTGACTTCGTGAACGG
>Ga0136636_10002090_pt1 | contig 11876 bp, 7 predicted proteins | sample AntDrymUQ8522106_2_FD_104653 | JGI IMG/M metagenome (GOLD analysis project Ga0136636, IMG submission 104653) | Polar desert sand microbial communities from Dry Valleys, Antarctica - metaG UQ852 (21.06) | ecosystem: Environmental > Terrestrial > Soil > Desert | place: Antarctica: Dry Valley... | reverse complement strand
GAAACAAAAAAGATCATTTACCTTCCAATGACATGAAAGAAAGTTTGCGTATCATTTTGCAATAAAGAAAAAAAATTTACCTTTGCACTCTCAATTTAAAAATAGAAACAGCATAAAAAATAATATACGATGAAAAGGACATTTCAACCATCGAACAGAAAAAGAAAAAACAAACATGGATTCCGCGAAAGGATGTCGACAGCTAACGGTAGAAAAGTATTAGCTTCACGTCGCGCAAAAGGTAGAAAAAGATTAACTGTTTCTGACGAATATAGCCACAAATAGTATATTTATTTAGAATATTGACAAGGCAAAAGGCTTATGCTTTTTGCCTTTTTTTGTTTGCGTAAAAAGTCAATTAATTATCGCACTTCGACTTCGCACTTCGCTACCAATTACTGATTACCATTGCGGCGATGTCAGACTAATCTCTTTGCTCAACCATTTAGCACGCCGCCAACAAATTCCGCTATTTCTTCTCACCGGGCAACCAATATGCCGCTCCTACAAAGCATAAACCAATTATAGTCATTCATCGCATTGTGCCCCATTTTTTTGGGTTCGCTAACAGTATAACGCTCATTATTACACACAGTATAACAATTAATTGACTTTCAGCAGTCAGGCTGAGCGAAGTCGAAGCCTCTTCCTGCCTTGTAAACAGCCTCATCAATCTAATACCTAACATCTAATACCTAACATCTAACATCTAACATCTAACCATCTAACATCTAACCATCTAATACCCTAACACCTTCTTAATAGTATCAGCAGTTTCTTTTAAAGTTATGGCTGAAAAAACTTCCAATCCCGAATGGTCAATCAATTCTTTCCCTTCGACAGCATTGGTGCCTTGCAGCCGGACAATTACCGGAACAGGAATACTTCCCATAGCTTTATAGGCATCAACAACTCCCTGGGCAACCCTGTCGCATCTAACAATTCCACCGAAAATATTTATAAGAATAGCTTTTACATTTGGATCCATTAAAATTATCCTGAAACCATTCTCGACTCTTTTGGCATTGGCCGAACCACCAACATCAAGAAAATTTGCGGGCTCTCCACCTGAAAGTTTAATAATATCCATAGTAGCCATTGCTAATCCTGCTCCATTTACCATACATCCTACATTACCAGGAAGTTTAACAAAATTAAGATCTGATTTTCCTGCTTCAACTTCAATAGGATCTTCTTCTTCTATATCGCGCATATCCAAATACTCCGGATGACGGTAAAGCGCATTGTCATCCATAGTTATTTTGGCATCGGCTGCCATAATTATATTATCAGATGTTTTTATAACCGGATTTATTTCAATCATAGAAGCATCCGATTTAATATAAGCTTCAGTTAATCTGGTAACAAAACTTATCATTTCCTTAAAGGGCTTTCCCGATAAACCTAAATTAAATGCAATTCGCCTTGCCTGGAAAGGTTGAATACCAACTTTCGGGTCAATTTCTTCCCTGTAAACCAAATGAGGAGTTTGTTCAGCAACCGATTCTATGTCCATACCACCTTGCGGGGAATATAAAATCATATTCCGGCCAATATTTCGGTTTAACAAAACGCTTACATAAAATTCCTGTACCTGGTTTTCTCCCGGATAATAAATACCTTGTTCAATTAAAACCTTATGCACCATTTTTCCTTCTGGTCCGGTTTGATGAGTTATCAGGTTCATCCCAAGAATTTGCCGGGCATAAGCTGTAACATCCTGAAGGTTTTTTGCAATTTTGACGCCACCACCTTTGCCACGTCCCCCTGCATGAATCTGAGCTTTTACAACCCACGTGTCATTACCGGCAATTTCCGAAATACGGGCTGCTATTTCAGCAGCATCTTCAGCTTTATCAATTACTCTGCCTTCGGGAACGATCACTCCAAATTTCCTTAAAATATTTTTCGATTGGTATTCATGAAGGTTCATATAGAAAATTTATAAATGATTAATAGGCTGCTTAAATTTATTTATTTTGCGCTTAATTTGAAATAAGTTGTTAAACATACATTTTGTGAAAAACAATCAATATATTTTAAAATTATGATATCAAGAAGAAAACTTCAGGTTACAGAATTAAACAGAAAAACAGAAGAGGAGTTTAGGGAAAGTAGCAAAAACAAAATTGTGGTTGTTTTAGACAATGTGCGAAGTCAGCATAACATTGGTTCGGTTTTTCGTACATGCGATGCGTTTCTGGTGGAAGCGATTTATTTATGTGGCATTTGCGCAACGCCTCCTAACCAGGAAATTCATAAAACAGCTTTGGGGGCGGAAAAGACTGTTAACTGGAAATATTACGGCAAGACGGAGGATGCTTTGACGGATTTGATTGCTAATGGTTATTCAACAGTTGCTATTGAACAGACTGAAAAAAGCATTATCCTCGATGAAATGGAAGCTGAGCCTGGTATGAGTTACGCCTTAATTTTCGGAAATGAGGTAAAAGGCGTAGGCCAATCAGTGATTGATATGTGTGATATCAGTCTGGAAATTCCCCAATTCGGCACAAAACATTCATTTAATATTTCTGTTTGTGCCGGAATTGTTTTATGGGAATTATACAGACAACTGAGATGATGCACCAATTAATAGATCGTTTTTTTCTTCGATCCTGGTCCAAAATTAAAATTTATAGTAAATCTTAAAGTATTAGCCAGTGGGTTACTCGAGTTTATGGGAACTAAATAGGAAAAATCGATCCCCATGGAATTAAACTGAATACCAAGGCCTAAAGTAAAATATTTCCTGTTTCCTTTATATTTGTTCTCGTGAAAATAACCACCGCGTATTGCAAATTTTTTATAATACAAATATTCAACACCAATACCATAGGTAAATTCTCTTAATTCTTCTTGAAACCCACCAGGAGCATCAGCAAATGACTGAAAAACACCTTTTACAACTGAAACATGAGGATTCATACCGTATCTTATCACTCTGCTACCATTTATATCTGTTGAATCACTGCCTTTTGCATTTTTCCAATAAACGGGAGCGGTTGGTACCAGAAGTTTATTCAAATCTGAAGCTATCGTAAAAGAATTAAACTTATCAAGTTCAATGATATACGAAAACCCAATACGCATGTTGGTGGGAATAAAATCTTTATTCAAATCACTGGTGTAAGTTAATTTCGAACCAATGTTTGAAATATTTAATCCCAATGCTAATTTAGAATCCGCATCAAACAAAGAAAAATCTGTATGGTAATACATTGAAACATCTGCGGCGAAAGATTGACCCGCTTTTGAAGCTACTCCATTAACTTCGGTACCGATAGAAATATCTGAACGAATATACCTAAATGCAACAGCTCCGCTAAATTTCTCACTTAACAATCTGGAATAAGCAGCATCCAAAGCAAACTCATTTGGTTTTCCTTGTATTGTAGAATAACCAGCCCGATCAGTAAATTGAATGTCACCAAGTGAGAAATAGCGTAAACTTGCAGAAAAGGCCTGTTGTTTTCCAATCTTTTTATAAAATGAAAGATAAGCCAGATCTATATCCCCAACCAGATTATGCAACCAGGGTGAATATGAAACGGAAAAACCCAATTTATTTCTAATAAATGCATATTTAGCCGGATTCCAGTGATTAGAGCAATTATCGGGGGAAGTGGCTACACCTACATCACCCATAGCTCCGGCCCTCGAATCCGGAGTAATCGTAAGGAAGGGAACCGCTGTTGAAACCGGGTTCACTTGTTTGTTCAACTCCGAAGAACCATTCAACTGTCCTGGATTAATTTGTGCGGAGATAGAAAGTGAGATAAAAAACAGGTAAAATAATACAATAGTTTTCTTTGTAGATTTCATGAGTTTAAATTTTTATGTTGCCTCAGAATTGTTATTGATTCGGATAATTCGAACACATCCTAACTCAGAGTGCAACTGATTTACATTTTTAATGCGTTAGTAATGCGAAAAAATTTCATTACAAATCAATCAGGAGTCTTTAGAATTTTTATCCCAACTAAGCCCGCTGTTTGTTGAATTATTAATGTTTTTTTGTATTTCAAATATGTTTCGTATGAAGATAAAAAACATATTGTCAACCCGGTAAAACCACCTAATATTCCAAGCTTAATAAAGTAATCTCTAAAAAAACGCCACAACGGATTAATAATGATGTTATATAGATATGCCCGGTTTCCATCCAAAAATTGATATTCGGCATAAATTGATGAAAATCTTTCAATTTGAGACAAATGCTCTTCAATAGTATTGTATGGAAAATGCAGAAGATCTCCATTAAGAAACTGTTTGTTGGCTTTCCCTTCCATAAGAAACTTATCATGAGGATTGTAACCGCCCCACGAGCCCTTTCTCTTGTCCCATAATCTTAATTTCCTGGAAGGATACCAACTGGTAAATCTTACTAATTTACCACAATACCTGGTTAAACGATTGAAATAATAACCATCAGCAGTCCAGTTCTTTTTCACATTAAGAATAGATTGCCTTAACTCTTCAGAAAGGGCTTCGTCTGCATCAAGGGAAAGAACATGAGGGTAACTTGTTTTGGTAAGTGCAAAGTTTTTTTGTTCAATATATCCATAGAAATAATGATAAAATATCTTAGCTCCCAGATTTAAGGCAATCGGAATGGTCAAATCAGTAGAATAGGAGTCTACAATTATTATTTCATCAGCAATTTCCTTAATTGAAAGAATACAACGTTCAATATTTCTCTCCTCGTTGTAAGTAATAATAACTACTGATAACTTTATCATAAAAAATGATTTAGGACCTTAATAACTTAGATTAATAAAAATCTGCTAATTGTCTTAGTCTTTTACACACCTCACAGAATAACCATTAACCTTGTATTCGAAAAAATTGCTTTCCACATTAACATTGTCGTGGAAAAAAACAATAATATCAGCCAGGCTGGAACCCTTATCTGTTTTACTCCAGTATATACCCTGATATCCAAGATCTTCAAACCCCATATTGCGATAACGATATCCACCTGGGACAGCTGAAAAACCGCTTTCATTGGTTGGAACACTGTTTTCTGATTCAAGCCAGTGAATTTTTCCTTTTTCTTTTAATTTATCACCTACTTCACTATTCGAATAATTTAAAAGTATTTGCCAATCAGCATCCGTTGGAACATGCCAACCAGCGGGTGCCAAATTCCTTGAATCGTCTACTACATACCAATTATAAAGTTTTCCATATACCAACGAAAAACCCAAATTATTGTAATAGTTACAATAGGCGCCAGAATTATTCACCCCACTCCATTTGTCCTCATCTACAATTTCGGGAATGGAATCTCCATTTCTATACCGGACAACCCTTAAATTTTCAGCCATCCATTCCTGAGTTCCAATTGTAATAGTTTTATAAACATTACCATCAATATCGGTAATTGATCCATATGTTTTACCCGAATTAAACAGAATAGCAGGTACAGTTCCAAATAAGACTTCAGGGCCATAGCCGGTTCCTTTTTTGTTAGTTGCAAAAGCTCTCACAAAATAGCCCGAATTACTTGACAATCCTTTAATCACACTGGTAAAATTACCAATTCCGGTTCCATCCGATGTTTTGTTGTCATTTATAGTGGGATTTCTTTTAGTACTCCAGCAAACTCCACGGGCAATAACAGGAGCTCCTCCATCAGTGGTAATATTACCACCGCACGATGCCGAAGTTCCTGCAATATTAGTTACATCAAAGGTTGTTAATAAAGGAGAAATCGTATCAGATACGAATGTTATCTGATTACTGTAACCAAAACCTTCGCTGTTTTTTGCATAAGCGCGCACATAATATTTTGTGGCCGGTATTAATCCAGTAATTGTGAAGGAAAAAGTTCCGATTCCAATATCGTCGGATGCTTTACTATCGGCTACCGAAGGGTTATTATTGATGCTCCAACAAACACCACGTTCCTGAATAGCTGATTCTCCTTCGGAAGTTATTTCACCTGAACTTGTAGCAGACATTCCATCTGTACTTTTAACTTCTGTTAACTTAAGTTTTGGAGTACCCGGATCATCTTTTTTACAGCTATAAGTAGAAAAAAACATTGAGATCACTAGGAATATATAAATTAAAAATGTTAAATTCTTCATTTTTTGCAGATTTTGTTTTTAATAAACCAATCCAGTTTAGAATTTCGGAATAACCATTGTTAAACACCAGACCTGTTAAATTTTGAAAGAAAAACTATGATTTTCAAACTATAAATTATTAAATACTACAAATCATTTGTATTTAATTGAAAAAACCCCAGCCTAAGGCTGGGGTAAATCAAATTATGAAAGAAAAGCTTATTTCTGAACAATGATTTTAGTTTCAGTTACTTTCTTTCCTACTATTTTAACTAAATAAACACCTGCAGGAAGGTTAGCAACATTAATTTCATTATTTTCATTAGCATAAGCTATGGTTTCCACAACAACTCTACCTTTAACATCCAATAAAGTAACAGTAGCTTTTTCGTTTACGGTTACAAATAAGACATCGCTGGCAGGATTTGGCCATACTCTGGCTTCATTTCCATTAACAACTTCAACACCTGTTACATCCTTAGCAGATAATTCAAAGGCTACAGGGCTTTCGTTGATAGTTGAAGTTACCACTGAGATGTCGCTTAACGACACAACATCATTGGCTTTTAAGCTTATGGAAGCTAATTTGCCATTCTTGAAGCTGCCTAAGTTATAACCTGAAACAAGAACGCGATTATCAACCAGGTTGGAAGCGAGATTCATCTTAGCTATATCACTGGCTGAAGTTAATGCAGTGAATTTAGAACAATCGAAGCTGAAGTCATAACCATTGATAACATCGCTGTTAGCGGAAGAAATAATCATTTCATATTCATTGTCAGCTTTCATACGGAGTTCAACCATGAATTTGGTAGCATCAAGTGAACCTGATTTGAACTTGGTACTTGGAGCCAGAGCAGCATAGTTTCCGGTTACATCACCTAAAAGAATACCTTTGAAGTTTTCGCTCTTGATAGAAGTACAAGTATCATTGCCTGGCAATTTGGTGTATTCAACCAACTGTAAAGCTTCAAGATCCTTAACAACTGAAACCTGAGGAACAGCATTTTTGTAATAACCATAAGAACCAGCATATGGAAAACTTGGCGAAATACGGTAATGATCGTCCGTTAACACAGTGGTGGAAGGAACAAATAACCAGTCTCTGTGTTCGTTACCTACCTGGGTAAATTCACCAATGTGAAGAACTGTACGTTGTTGAATTTGTGTAATATCACCAGCAGTTACACGACCGTCGCGGTTAACATCCATTGAGATTAACTGATAAACACTTGGTTTAAAGTTAGCATCGTCAACAGTTACCTTGGCAGTATAGTAAGCATCCAAGCCACCGATAGTAGTCTGAACATCAAAAGTATTATCACCATCTCTGTCGATAGTAATCTTGGTACCATTGGTAATGTTGTAAACAAAATTACCATTTACATCAGGCTGAACTTTAACGGAAGGATTCTTATCACCAAAGATATTAGTGATCAGGTTGATACCAGCAGTATAAGCTATTGGGCTGTTATCGGACCAGAAGGACAAAGAACCTGCAAATTCAGTTTCCCTGTGAGTTGAGTAAGAACCAGGAGTAGCGCCATTCAACTTATATCCGGTTGTAGAACTTTCCTGTAATACCCGAGTCGAGAAGGAAGTGGTACCATTACTACCAAAAGTAGATAGTCTGGAGAATTCAACACAAGCTAAAGTATTACCAACAGCACCGGTAAAGGTAGTTCCGGCAGGAGCAGTAGTATTTAACCACAGAGAAATCTTCATGGAGTCTGTTCCAGGATAGAGGTGAACATTGTAGGAAGTATAATCGCGGTCGCCAACAAATGCAGAAGAACCTTCAACAACATTAACAATACCAGTTGGATTAACCTTCAGGTGATCAAAAATCACGGTGATATCATAACCGGTAACATTGCTAACAGCTTTAGCTGCTTTGATAGGCATACAGAATACATCAGAAGTTGAGCATAGTTCGCTCAGAATTCCAAGTTCATAATCTTTTCCACTTGGAGGAACAACAGAGAAGGTAACTGATGCAGAAGCTGTGGCATTGTTATCATCAGTTGCAACAGCGTTAAGTGTTTTAGATCCTGAACCAATAGCAACATAGGTAAATTCGAAAGGAGCAGAAGCATCAGTTGTAGTTACACCATCAATAGTGAAATCTACCTTTGAAACTGAACCATCAAGATCACCAACAGAAGCTACAAAAGTAGTATCGTGACCAGCAACAATGCTGAAGGAGGCAGGAGCAACCGAAATAGTCGGAATCTTATTACCTACAGTAAATGTATTATTAACCGTAGTTACTTTAGCAGGAGTACCATTATCGGTAGCTTCTACAGACCATGAACGGTTACCTTTAGCACCGGCAACAGTGTAAACAATTGTATAATCGTTAACAGTTTTTACAACAGTACCAGGAACAACATTGCCATCAACTTTGAATACAACACCAGCAACAGCAACATCATCAGTTACAGTAGCCTTTAAAGTAATAGCATCAGCAATATAAGCAGGGGAAGGAGTGGCAGTTAAACCAGTTACCACAGGAGCTGCATTGCCATTAACATTAATACCAACAATGGCTGATTCAGCACCAGCATTTCCATCAGAATCTACCGCTCTAACAGTAAGATTAGTATTACCAGCTTTGGCAGCGCTTGTCCATGGTAATGAATACGGAGCAGTTAAATCTTCGCCAACTTTAACACCATCAACAAGGAATTCAACTTTATTTATGGCTGCAGAACCGGCAACAGCATTGGCATTGATAGTAACAATAGCAGGTTCGAAATAGATTGAACCGGCGGCAGGATCAGTAATAGAAGCTGTTGGAAGAACAACTGAAACCGGCCAGCGAAGCAAATTTGATTGTTCATGGTGGTTTTCAACTTCTCGTCTGAAAACACAAAGCTCAACTCTTACTCCGTTCCCTATTTGAACAGGCATTTCAAAATTGAAGGCACCTGTTGTTGTAAACTGGCCCATACAAACATAGTTTTCTACAGATGCACCAGTTATTCCAACGATGTTGTAATATATAACATTTTCCGAATAGAATGGGCTTCCATCAGCATAATCGAAACTACTAAAATCTGATCCAGGGTCTAAAGAGGTTACGGCTTCAGGGTTTACTCCTAAAGCAATTCCATCATTAACAGGAGCCCATGTATCAAGGCTTCTTGGTACTATCTTTGAAAAGGAAGCTGTTCTACTTTCATCACCATAAGCTCCAATGGTTAACCATGTGTCGTAATATAACGGGTTGTCCACTGTTGGGTGAGTACGGAAAGCTGCGGTATTTGGCCTTACAGCACCATTAGCATCGTTATTGTAAAAATTTGTCGTTGTATTAAGTATTAAAGGGTTAAACATCATACCGGTAGCTGTTTGTGCCGACCATCCTGGGGCTAACTTAACGAAAATACGATAAGTTTTTGCACCTGCCAACTTGGGTTCAGCCGATATTGCCGCTGCAGTAGGGGTGATTTCTTCGACCAGGATATTTTCCAGGCCCTGGCTTTGTCCATAAGAGGCTAAACTGCCAAGAATAAACAATAAACTAAATATTAATTTTTTCATAGAATTAAGTTTTTTTAAATTATTTAAATTAGTCTTTGATCGGGGCTTTGTCGTTTGTTTTGTTATAGTTGCCAATAATTCTGCCAAGATCCACACCATCGGTTATACCGTCGTTGTTGTTGTCGGTTGTAACTTTGAAGGCCGATGAAGCGGTACTTTCTTTATCGCCCTGGATACCACGGCTACCATTGCAAGATTTCATTGACCACCAGGCTTCGGCACTTGGATTATAAGCACCACGGAATGTTACAACATCGAACCAGGGGTCGATGGCATTAACATCGGTTACTTCACCCATTTTAACAGCACTTGCTGCAGGTATCGGGTCAAAATTGGTTATCCATTTTTCACTATTGGTCATTCCAACTAAGGTATCGTTCGGGCTAACGTTTAAAAATGCATTGTTTTTTGCTGCGTCAAGAGGGTTATATCCTACAGGTGCTGTTCCCGAAATATTGGTTGTCATTTTTACAAATGTGCAGCTTTTGATATCTACAAAGTCTTCTGAAGCGTTATTGAACTTTATACCAGTAGCAAACTTTGAGAAAATGGAGTTATAGAACTTACCTTTTGTAAATTCTTTTAATTCAAGGGCAACGTCACCTGTGGTAGCATCATTACCTAAAATTGTGGCATTAGAAATCATTGGATCAGAGTAGTGAGAACGGGTGCGGCGTGGGGCAGCTCCGGTATCGTCACCATCGCATTCAAATCCATTGTCGCCCAAAGCAGCAACCGATGCCCTAGCAGGGCGCTGAACTCCTAAAATATACTGAAGTCTTCCGGTATAACCTTGGTCATAGTCAATATAATCATCTTCGCAGTATAAAATTTTGGCATATTTAAGGTCAACAGTACCTCCGAAGAATTCAATTCCATCATCACCGTTCGAAATAACTTCGATGTTACGAAGAATAGTGCCATTTCCAACTGAACCTAAGGTTAAGCCGTTAATCTCATTGGCGGTACCTATTTCAGAACCACCATGGCGGATGGATACATACTTAATTACACCAGAGTTGTCGTTGTTGTTAAATACTTCTCCATTGTCAAGGGAAGCACCATAAAGGTTTCTAAGGTCAGCAGCTGCGAGTCCTTCAATCCAGGCAATTCCGTTACCGTAACCACTTGGGAACGCTGGATTTTCAGGGTTAAATTCACCCGCCTGTATATTGTTGTGAGCTTTTCCTAATATTATAACCCCGCCCCATTGTTCTTTGGTATGTATTGGGTATGTACCATCAAGATTGTCAGCATCTGCAGTGAAAATGATGGGGCAGCATTCGCTACCTTCAGCATAAAGTTTACCTCCGCGGGATACTATCAGAGCCTTGGAGTTAAAACCAGTTGCGTCGCTGGGTAATGCTTTAATTACAGTACCGGGGGCAATAACCAATGTTTGGCCATTGTTTACATACAACTTAATGTCAAGCTTATACAGCTTATCGCAACCTAAATAGGTGTTGTTGTTCAAAAGGTTGCCATTAGCATCGGCTAGTGTGGATAAATTAACCACTGGTCTCGTTGCCAAATCAGAACAACCTTCGCATTTGTAAGGTTGCTGGGACATGGCTCCTGGAAGGGAAGCAAAAACAAGTAAAGCACTTGCAAGCCATTTGTTAAAATTTTTCATAAGCATAAAAATTTTAGTTATTTCACCATTATTGGTGTACCCAAATTTGCCTCTCTAATCTGAATAAGAGCAGTAGGTGATCTTATTTATATCAGAAATAATTACGCACCTAACCTTAAATTAGGCTTAAAGGAAAATATATTTTTTGTCTAACCTTGGAGGGGATTGGATTTGCCGATTCAGATAAATTTAAGACATGTCAAACTCATAATATATTGTATTTTAAATAGATATAATAAGATACTACCCTAACTATTTGTAGGCTAACGGTTATTAGCAATTCTACGAACCGTCGTTTTTTTTGAAAAAAAGAAATATTTAACGAGAAAAAAATTTTTTTGTTACAAAAAAAATACATTTTTATATAGAAAATAGAAAATAGAGCCAAGAGCCAAGAGCCAAGAATCATGAATCATGAATCATGAACCAAGAACCATGAACGGAATTTCATTGCACCATTATAATACAATGACGATTAAATAGTGGAAGGCTCATCGCTGGCGCGGACTTGCAGTCCGTGTCCTAAAATCCGCACGGACAGCATGCCCGCGCTACAGGTTACCAGATAAAAGATCAGCAAGCATTGCATTATCTTACCATTCAGGTGGTAGATTGGATAGATG
>Ga0136636_10002088_pt1 | contig 11878 bp, 8 predicted proteins | sample AntDrymUQ8522106_2_FD_104653 | JGI IMG/M metagenome (GOLD analysis project Ga0136636, IMG submission 104653) | Polar desert sand microbial communities from Dry Valleys, Antarctica - metaG UQ852 (21.06) | ecosystem: Environmental > Terrestrial > Soil > Desert | place: Antarctica: Dry Valley... | reverse complement strand
TCTAAATGCTGCATGTGCTTTTCGCAAGGCAATTAATCCTTGATAGTAATTGAAAACATCTTTGTATAAGGTTTTATTATCCCAATTAATCTGATTGATGGAGTCGGGCGATTGGTAAGTGTTATGAACTCCCTTTTTGTTTCTATAAATCTCTTCACCGGCATAAATAAATGGTATTCCTTGCGAAGTGAAAACAATGGTCTGAGCTAATTTATTGAATCTAATTAATTCTTCCGCAGTCGTTCCTTCGGGTTTGGCTTCATTAAGCTTATCAACCAAACACATATCATCATGGCAAGAAACATAATTGATAGTTTGTGTCGGATTATTTACATAAGCTGATTTCGAATAAATTAATTTAGTATAATCTACTTGCGGGTGATTCGTTGAGCCTACGATGCCGAACTTCACACTTTCTTCGAGACTGTCAATTCCTGAAACAAATCCTGGAATTTCAGCGTGCATCCAACTTCCTTTCAATGCATCTCTTATATCATCACTAAAAACTGCAATTCTGTCTAGTTTGGTTACATTATGTTTTACTGCTCGTAGGCTTTCCACAATTGGACTAGTTCCAGATGTCCAACCTTCACCATACAATAATATGTTAGGATTTATTTTATGCAACGCTACTGAAATTGCGTTCATCGTTTCTATGTCATGGATGCCCATCAGATCAAATCTAAAACCATCTATATGATATTCTCTAACCCAATACATGAGCGATTCAATCATAAATTTTCTCATCATATAATTTTCGCTTGCCGTTTCATTTCCACATCCACTTGCATCACTGAACGTGCCATCGTTTTTTTTGCGATAATAATATCCCGGTACCAGTTGGTTAAAATTAGATGATTCTGTAACGCCTGTGTGGTTATATACAACATCCATTACAACACTCAAACCGTTACTATGAAAGGTTTTTATCATCCCTTTAAATTCTTTTATACGGACGTTGCCATCGGCTGTATTGGTACTGTAAGAGCCTTCGGGAACATTATAATTTAATGGATCATATCCCCAATTGTATTGTACATCATTAGGTTTTGATTCATCAATAGAATTATAATCAAACACCGGCAACAGATGTACATGAGTAACGCCTAAATCTTTTATATGATCTAAACCCGTAGAAAGCCCTTCATTATTTTTTGTTCCTGTCTCCGTTAAACCTAAAAATTTCCCTTTATTTTTTATACCTGAATTTGTAGCTATACCAGCATCTCTCACATGTAATTCATAAATGATAGCGTCTGTTTTATTTTTTAATATAGGACGTTTATCATTTGCCCATCCTTGTGGATTGGTATCCTTCAAATCTATTACCATGGCTCTTTTACCATTTGTGCCAACAGCCTTCGCATAGGGATCGGGCACATCTTTTAACCACACGCCTTTATGTTCTACATTGAAACTGTAATATTTTCCTTTAATATTATTGCTTACCGAAATTTCCCAAGTGCCATTCACAGATTTTTTCATGGGTATGATTTGTATTGCATCACCAACAACATCATCTGTAAAAATTTTAAGTTGTGCTTTTGTAGCGGTAGGCGCCCAAATTTTAAAAAAAAATTTTTTGGGAGAAAAAGTTAGCCCTAAATCTGTGCCATTATATGGAGGAAATTCTTCGTTGGTCTGTTGAGCATTTGTTGTAAGAAACCCTGTGAGAAATCCAAACAAAAAACCTATACGCTTTAGCTTCATTTTTTAAAACGAATATAGCAGATAATGTTTTATTTTTTTGTAAAGAAAGTGGAGATATTTATATCATATTGTTGAAAGAAGTGTAACATTTAGAAAAAAGCTTGTAATTAGTTTAGTTTGATATAGATATAGTTGTATTGAGCAACTGCTAGTGGTAGCATTTACAATTAAAAAGTAGAATTGTTGAAGAAGTTGTAGAAAGATAATTTTTACTCACTTATCATAGCTCATTTTAAACTTACTTAAATCCGGCTTATTTTTGCGCTCTCTTTTTAATTCGTATTCATACATTGTTTTGCCAAGGTTTTTCATAAATGGAAAACCTATCGTTTCATATTCATATTTATCATCATTAAATATTTCATCTTTATTTACATACATGGTAGCGCTTAATGCAAACTCAATATTGTTTTCAAAATCTGTTATGTAGGCTACATCAGTTAAAAAACCATAGGCTATTCCTACTTTATTAAAAATGCGAATGTTGGTAGGTATTTTCGTTTTTTCTGCCCCATACAATAAAAATTTGCAATAAGCATCATAGCTTTCTGAGCTATCATAGGTTGGAAAGGTGCTCTCAGTCGGCATTTGCGACATGTATTTGTAAATAAATTTGTAGTCATCTTCCTTTAAATTGAAACGTTGCTTTTTAGGAAATTTTTCCGGAAAATAAACACTTAAAAGCATATTATTTAAATCGTCTAAATACAACCTGTTTTTGTTAGAAAAATCAAATGGCTCATTTTGTAATACATCGTTTTTATAAAATCCTTTTCCTAATAAATTTTTTCTATTAATATATTTTAGTTGGCTTATTTGAGCAGGTTGTATATATAAAGGTTGACCGCCTTTGTCTGTAAATAAAATAGCATTTGTTTTTCTGTTTTGTGCATCCGATAATGACACTCCCAGTCTGTGAAGGATTTGAGCATCTTTGTAAGATTTTATTTTCAATGTTGTATTTATATATTCCTGACCTGCAAATTCGTATAGTCTGTTATTTGCCTCGTTATCACTCACCATAAAAACTTCTTTTATATAATGGGCAATAGTTGGTCTTCCATCAGCAGTTGTTGGTTCGTTTAAAATGGCGTTTTTGTTATAGGCGCTGTCAGTAATAATGGAAGTATTTTTATCTAACCCTGCTATATTTAATTCGTTTAGTTTTTGTAATGCTAAAAAAGCCACAGGCATTTTTGTAGTACTCGCAGGGTAGAAATACACGTTGTGATCTACATTAAAATTAAAATGTTTAAAAATTGGTTCATTTTTTTTATTGCGGTCTATCTGTGTATAAATAATTTGTATTTTATATAAATCTTTGTTATCCAGATAATTTTTAAGTAATGGATTGCTCATTAATAATATTTTTAAAAAATCATCTTTCTTATTACTTTTTTGAGCCATAGCAATGGTTGTTGAAAATGATATTACCAGTAGTAAAATTTTGAGCATAGATTTAATTTCGTTTTCAAATATAAAGGGTATTTATGATTTTGTAAAATGGTTCACTTTCATGCTAAAAAATTTTGATTTTTTCAATCGTCTTTTCTGTTATATTTTTACAGTAAACAAAAAGCAGTTTTTATTAATGCAAAAGAACTTTACATACGATCCGGCTATTTTTACTGAAGAAGATGTGGATGTGGCGGTACAGGAAGCTACCAACCATAACCTAATTGTGTGGAACGACGAAGTAAATACTTTTGAATGGGTAATAGAAACGCTCATTGCTATTTGTGGTCATCAAAAAGAACAGGCTGAGCAATGTGCTATGCTTATACATACAAAAGGTAAGTATGCAGTAAAGCAGGGTAGTTATGAATTTTTGAAGCCACAGTGTGATGCAATTACCGAAAGGCAAATAAATGCTACAGTTGAATAGACAATTGAAAATTATCATAATTTATTTTCAATGACCTCTTCAATTCCCTTTTTTTTAAACTGATAATTTTATTAGTACGATTGTTGATGTTGGAAGTAACTGCATCACAATAACCTTATATAAACAGATTTAATTATGATTTCAGAACTTTCTTCCTACAAAATACTTATTGTTGATGATGATGAAGATGATTTTTTTATTACCAATCAATACATAAAAAATATTAAGAATTGCAATTTTACGGTAGAATGGCGGTACGATTATAAAAGAGCCATGGAAGATGTGTGTTCAAAAAAATATGATTTGTATTTTGTAGACTATTATTTGGGAGCAAAAACAGGTCTTGATTTTATTATAGAAGCTTTTGCAAATAAGTGTGAAGAGCCCATTATTATTCTTACAGGTAGAGGTGCCCCGGAGCTTGATGCAGAAGTAATGCATGCTGGTGCGGTGGACTATTTAATAAAAGGGGAGATTGATACGGAGAAATTAGAGAGGTCTATTCGTCACGTGTTTGAAAAAAGTATTTCTGTACGAAATCTAAAATCGAACGAGCGAAAGTTCAGACATATTTTTGAAAGATCAAAAGATGCAGTGTTTTTAATGAGCGTTAAAGATTTGGTTTTTACTGATGTTAATGAAGCAACGAATAAACTTTTTGGATACAGTTTTGAAGAAATGAAGGATATTTCCATATTTGATTTGCTTACAAAAGAGCAGGATAAAAAAGGGATAAAATCTCAGTTAACAACAGGGGAAGTAGCTGATAAGGAAATGGAAATGCGTACAAAAGAAAACGAACTTTTGTGTTGTGTAGTATCATTATCTAAAGAAACAGATTTAAACGGAGATGATTTTTTACAGGGGATTATACACGATGTAACGGAACTTAAAAAAGCAGAGATAAACAATGTAAGGTTAGAAAAATTGGGAATGGCAGAAAGACTTGTACGTACACTTGCACATGAAGTTCGCAATCCGCTAAATAATATTAATCTTTCTTTGGAACAGTTAACAGAAGAAATAAAAACAGATGATGCCACCCTTTATTTAGAAATAATTACCCGGAATAGCAAGCGAATAGAAACATTGATTACAGAGTTATTGGGTGCATCACGGCCGGAGATTTTATTACAGCAAAACGACCTTAAAGAAATATTAGAAGAAAGTTTAGATGCTGCTGCAGACAGAATAATTCTGCGCCATATAAAACTGAAGAAAAATTTTCCGGTAAAGAAATTAAAAATACATGCTGACAAAGAAAAACTTAAAATTGCTTTTTTAAATATTATTATAAACGCAGTAGAAGCCATGGAAGATAATGGCACTTTATCTATAGATCTTTCAGAAACAAAAACAGGCTATAATGTTTTAATTTCAGATACAGGTTGCGGCATAAGTGAAGAAAACCTTGCCAGATTATTTGAACCATATTTTACTGCAAAGAAAAATGGACTTGGCTTAGGGTTGGCTGCTACCATGAACATTTTACAATCTCACAAAGCATCTGTGGAAGTAGATTCAACCTTAAATGTAGGCACTACTTTTAATATTAATATTCTAAACAATTAATAATCATTTCAAAGAAATAGTTTTTAATAATATTCACTTTTATTAATTTATCAATAAAAAATATATCCTAATAAAAACAGGATGTATTTTATTTTTACGCCATAAACCACTCTTCCTTTAAATTTTCCCTTCGCACATTTCGTTGTCATAGTTATGTAATAGGTTTTTACTTTTGAGTAATAACCTAAAGTATAATGTATAAAATAACGCTACTTCTATTAATAATTTTTATAAGCATCAGTACAAAAGCTCAACAAATTTCAGGCATCATAAAAGATGATAATGGTAAACCAATTTTGGCTGCAACCATAATTTTAAAGCAACAAAAAGATTCTTCCATTGTAAAATACACCACATCTACTAAAGATGGTGCTTTTGTTTTTAATGCTGTCTCCACAGGTAAATATGTATTGGCTATATCGCATGTTGGTAATGTTTCTACCACATCGCCTGTTGTAAATGTAGAGAAAGCAGACGTGGTTGTAAAAGAAATTATTTTGCCTGTATCATCTACAAAACTTGCAGCAGTAAGTGTAACTGCAACAAGGCCAATTGTAGAAGTAAGGGCAGATAAGACAATTTTAAATGTAGAAGGTACCATTAATGCAGTAGGCAACGATGCACTGGAACTTTTGAGAAAATCGCCGGGTGTAATGGTTGATAAAGATGATAACCTTAGTCTTTCTGGAAAAAATGGAGTGCAGGTGTATATTGATGGAAAGCCAAGCCCACTGTCGGGTACAGACTTATCAAACTATTTAAAATCCTTACAGGCTACACAAATAGAATCTATTGAGCTTATTACAAACCCATCTGCTAAGTATGAAGCAGCAGGCAATGCAGGTATTATAAATATTAAATTTAAGAAGAACAAAAGCCTTGGTACAAACGGTAGTGTTAATACAGGATATGCAATAGGTACCTACGCAAAATATAATACAGGTTTATCGTTAAATAATCGCAATGCAAAAGTAAATTTATTTGGAACTTATAATTACAACAGATCATTAAATGTAAGTTCTTTTGTCTCTGATCGAAGCCAAGCCGATACTTTTTTTAGCCAGACAAACAGATTTAAATCTTACAACAATGGCAGCCATAATTTTAAAACCGGTATGGATTATTTTATAAATAAAAAAAGTACCATTGGGATTTTGATTAATGGAAATGTGGCTGATATAGTTACAGAAACTGCCGGGCCCATGCAAATTATTTACAAACCTACCAATACTTTGAACCGTATACTTTTTGCAACAGGTGACAATGATAATTCAAGAAGAAATGTAAATTTTAATCTAAATTATCGTTATGCATTGCCAACCGGAACAGAATTAAATATCGATGCAGATTATGGTTTGTTTAAAATAAGAGGCAACCAGTTTCAACCAAATAATTACTATGATGCTGTTACCAATTTATTATTGTATAGCAATATTTATAGGATGATATCTCCCACTAATATTGATATTTTTTCGCTTAAAGTAGATTATGAACAAAACTTTAAAAAAGGTAAATTAGGTTTTGGAAGTAAAATAGGATACGTTGCTACCGATAATGATTTTAAAAGATATAATGTTGTTTCAAATAAAGATGAGTACGATAAGGACCGTAGTAATTCGTTTTTATACAAAGAAAACATCAACGCTGTTTATGTAAATTATAATAGAAATTTTAAAGGCTGGATGCTACAGGTTGGGCTTAGGGGAGAACATACTGTTTCAAAAGGATTATCAAAAGGTTTAAGATTTAACAATAGCTTAAATGCCTACGAAAATTACGATTCTTCTTTAAACAGAAATTATTTTGACCTATTCCCAAGCGCCGCTATTACCTTTAATAAAAATCCTAAAAGTCAGATTGGTTTTACATTTAGTAGTCGCATAGACAGACCTGCTTATCAGGATTTGAATCCATTTGAGTTTAAAATAAATGATTATACTTTTACGAAAGGTAACACACAACTCAGGCCTCAATATACAAACAGCATTGGAGTAACCCATACTTACAGGTATAAACTTGCAAGCCAATTAAATTACAGCCATGTAAAAGATATATTTACACAGTTGCCAGATACTACAGAAAAATCAAAATCATTTTTAACCAAGAAAAATTTAGCTACGCAGGATATTGTGAGCTTAAATATCAGTTATCCGTTTTCAAAAAAATGGTATAGTTTATTTACCAATGTTAACTCGTACTATTCCAGTTACAAGGCTAATTTTGGTGGCGGAGACCGTAATGTAAATTTAGATGTTGTGGCATTTTCGGTATATATGCAAAACTCCTTTAAACTTGGAAAAGGTTATACAGCAGAGCTTTCGGGATTTTATAATTCACCATCTATCTGGCAAGGTATATTTGAATCTATTGCCATGTACTCAGTAGATGCGGGGTTACAAAAAACTATATTGAAAGGAAAAGGAAATTTAAAAATTTCTTTGAGCGATGTTTTTCGTACCATGAGATGGAGCGGCACTTCAAACTTTAGCGGCCAAACAAGTACAGCATCCGGGAGATGGGAAAGCAGGCAATTTAAAGTAAACTTTAGTTACCGTTTTGGGAATAATCAGGTAAAGGCTGCAAGGCAACGTAAAGATGGTGCGGAGGAAGAAAGGAAGCGTACACAATCTGGTGGAGGTATGGGAACACAATAATCAAGGCACTAATAATATTTATAATAAAATTGCGAGGTTTATAATTTCGCAATTTTTTTGCAGGTTATTATCTAATCTCCTTTAGCAATCTAATAATAAGATCCAGTTTTTCGGATTCTATTTTACTTAATTGAATTTGGAGCGCTTCTATTTCTTTTTTTGCTTCTAAATTGGTTTGATAATCATTAGCAGCCTGTAGCCTGTCTCGTTGGCTTTGCCTGTTTTGCGCCATCATAATTATAGGGGCGGCATACGCAGCTTGGGTACTAAAAATAAGATTAAGTAAAATAAAAGGATATGGATCCCAATGTTGCATAAATGCTACAATATTTAATGCCATCCATATTAGAACAATTCCTGTTTGAATCATAATAAACTTCCAAGAGCCCATCCCATTGGCTACTGCATCTGATAAACGATCTCCAATGGTTGATGTTTCAATGTGTTTTTCGTGCCAATTAGAACAGTTCATATTGTAAAAGCTTTTAAATTTTTAATAACGATAGTTCCCTAAATGTAAGTTTTAAAATATTCTAATAGATTGGTTGTCTATTTTCTGACAATATATCTAACCCATCGTTATAAGAGAATCCTACATAAATATATTTTTAATGTAAGTTTTTATTTTATTAGCTGCAAAAAAATAACCCGATGTAACATCGGGTCATTTGTCTTTTGTGAAATCTTTTTTCTAATATCTAATTTCTATTTCTATGCTCTTCCCATTCTCCTTAAATAACTTGCATGAGAAAAAAGTGCATGTCTCATTTTAATATGCTCAATGTATTTTACATTAAACTCTTCACACGTTTTTTTAATGATCTTGCTAATTTCAGGATAATGTATATGTGAAATTTTAGGAAATAAATGGTGTTCTATCTGAAAGTTTAAACCTCCTACCAACCATGATATTACCTTATTTTTTGTAGCAAAATTGGCTGTGGTTTCAATTTGATGTATTGCCCACTCATTCTCAATATCGTTCGTTCCAATAGAAGCTACTGGAAAAGCTGTCTCCTCGATGGTGTGTGCTAATTGAAATACTACACTTAAAACCAAACCTGCAAACATAGCCATCACCATAAAACCTACCAACCAAGGTAAAAAGCCTACCATATAAATTGGCAAAGCAATCATCATAAAATAATAAAAAACTTTCGCCGCCCAAAATGCAAAGTGATCAAATTTGCTGAATTTTTTTATAGGCACACTACCTACTTTTTTTCTAAAATACTTTGTATAATCTGTAGCAAAAACCCAAATAACCAATAGTAAAGTGTACAAAAACCAAACGTAAATGTGTTGAAAACGGTGAATTTTGTACTTCTTTTGCGTTTCGCACATACGAAGCATAGGTCTTATTTCTATATCATCATCTACTCCATCAATATTGGTGTAGGTATGATGAACAATGTTGTGTTTGTTATTCCACATAAGCATACTAGCTCCTAAACCGTTCACTGAAAATGCAGCTATTTTATTCCAGAAAGGGCTATCGCTAAAACTGCCATGCCCGCCGTCGTGCATTACATTAAACCCTATAGCTGCTGTAATACCACCCATTAATACACATTCGCTAATGGCAAACCATGCGCTTGGTGTAAAAAAAATGAGATGTATGTACAATGCAACATAAAGCGTCCAAAACAAAACAGCTTTAAAGTATAATGAAAAATCGCCGGTACTTTTTTTATTGTTTTGTACAAAATAATTATTCACTCTTTGCTTAAGCTCTTTGTGAAAATTTGTGCCGGTAGCATTTTTAAATTTTGGGGTTGTGGCCATCGTTAAATTTTAATATTTTTATCTAAGTTGTTTGTTGCACCAAAGCATCTATATTTTTAAAACCGATCATTTTTTTAGAAAGAAAACCTTCTGCATATTTTACTCCAATCATTTTACCAAACATAGCAGCTCTTGCTATAACACTATCTAAAAACTCCGGCGATGAGATGTATGTTTGTGGCCCACCTTGCGCATCTGGGTTAAAAAACTGGGTTTTGTATGCCTTAACCGAATCTATTTTCTGTTCCATCTCTGTTGAAATATCTATGACAAAGTCTGGTTTTAAATACCTGTCTTGTATAAAGTTAAAAACATATTTTGGTCGCCAAGCTTTTTGCAACTCATTGTTGAAAAAAGTTTCTATTTTCGATAAGCCGGCTAAAAATGCTGCATCTTCAACAAGCTTTGCGCTGCGTCCATGGTCTGGGTGTCTGTCTTCCGGCGCATTACAAAAAATTATTTCCGGCTGGTATTTTCTTAAAATCGTAATAATTTTACGCTGATTTATTTCATTGTTTTCAAAAAAGCCATCTGCCATCATCAGGTTTTCGCGGGCGTCTACTTCTAAAATTTTTGCTGCACTATTAGCTTCTTGCTTTCTGGTTTCAGCCGATCCTCTTGTGCCAAGCTCGCCTTGTGTAAGATCTATAATGCCTGTTTTTTTTCCGTTCTTTTTTTCTGCTAATAAAATCCCTGCGCAACCAAGCTCAACATCATCGGGGTGTACGCCAAAAGCCAACAAATCTATCTTCATATTTTTTTGAAACTTGTAGCGTGCAATTTACGCCAAATAGCCGGGAAAGCGGTGCCAAAATACTCACATCATATAAAAAAGTGAACAATGTATTTATTGCTTTTCGCTTTTAAATATGTTGGGGTTCTAAAAAGCTCACATGGCCTTTGCATGTGGCGCATTATCATAGCCGTACATGCGTTGAACCTCTTTTACAATTCTTTCAATAGTAACATCATCAGTATCTGCATTGTAAGATTGCTTTAAATTACTGTCAAAAAAGAATGCAACGGTTTGGTAAAGTCTTGCAGTAACTCCGCCTTTATATTCTTTAATTATTTCGTAGCAGTTATTACCGGTTTCTCTATTTATCAGTTTCATTAATACCTTGCCTTGGTATACTGATAAATTAGTAAGTGGATCATTAAATTCCTTTTTCAATTCTTTTTCTCTGCTTTTAATATATTTTTTCCGATCTTCCTTTTCTTTTACAGCTGTTAATTTTGCATTTATATCATTCATAACCGCCCCAGCTCTGCGTGCATAAGGATAGGTGACATACACAGCATTTCTCAGCCTGTTGTATTTTGCATTTGCTTTGGCCTGCGCTGCAGAAAGTTTTACATATACAAACACAAATTCCAGCGTTTTTAATTCCATAGTATCGCCATCATAAATGATAGCTATCGATTGTATAGTATCATTTTTACCCGGATGCTGGGCATACATTTTTTGTACGCAGCAAAGCATACAAAAAAACATTAGCATTAAGGGAGGTTTAAAAAAAGTCACCATTTGATTGAACAAAAATATTATAATTGAAGTTCTTACTTTTATACCATATTTGGTTTAAAGTAACCTTAAATTTTTAATAAATAGGTTTAAGGGGGGCTAAAGGAAATATAATAGGTTAAGGGTCATTTTATCAACTATCTGCATCTCTTCTACGAGTAAAGGTAAAATAATGATTTATTGCCTACTTAATAGCTTTGAAAATAATGTTCAAATTATATTAGGATTGCATTCGCAGGCGTGTTTGCAATTTCAAGATGAATTTATGTTAATTTCAATAATATTTCATAGATTTTGCTATGGTTTCTTAAATAATTAATGTATAACTGATTTTAAAATGAACTGTAATTTTATTTTCTAATAAGAATTTCAATTTTTATATGTAAATTTTATTAAATTTATGTATGCGGAAAATTTTGTTTACCATAATTATAGTTTTAAACTTTTTATCATCTTTTTCGCAGGATCCTCAACAGATTTTACTTTTTCAAAATCGTTTTGCTAAAGCCTCCAGCGATGCAGACCGTATAAACACTTTATTAGATTTTGCGGAATATTACTCAATTTTTAGTTCAAATGAAAAGGCAGATTCTGTTTTGCACAAAGCATTAAGCATTGCGGAGGTATCTGAAGATAAAACAATACTGGAAAAAATTCTATTCAACAAGTCTGTGACCAGTTTTAATTTATGGAGTAACCAGCAAACTTTTGAAAAAAGTATTGCCATTATAAAAAAAGGATTAATCT
>Ga0136636_10002087_pt1 | contig 11879 bp, 7 predicted proteins | sample AntDrymUQ8522106_2_FD_104653 | JGI IMG/M metagenome (GOLD analysis project Ga0136636, IMG submission 104653) | Polar desert sand microbial communities from Dry Valleys, Antarctica - metaG UQ852 (21.06) | ecosystem: Environmental > Terrestrial > Soil > Desert | place: Antarctica: Dry Valley... | reverse complement strand
GTTACCAAATATGTGAATTTACATACCAATAATAATATCTATGGAAATGCACTTGAAGCCCTTATGGGCGCCATTTATTTGGATTTAGGCTACAAACAATGCAAAAAATTTGTTGAAGAACGACTATTGAACTCATTCGAAAATCTTGATAAGATTGTTGAAAGTGAGGTGAATTTCAAATCAAAGCTAATTGAGTGGTGCCAGAAAAACCGTGTGCAACCAGAGTTTATCTTGGTGGATGAGATTTTAAACAAGTCAAACAAGCATGTTTTTAAAACAAGTCTCACTATTCATGGTAAAACAATTTGCGAAGCTACCGGAGCCAGCAAAAAAGAATCGCAGCAAAACGCATCGCAAATTGCGTACCAAATTATTCTTTCTACACCCGATTTTGTTGCCAGTCTGCATGCAGTAGTTGACGTTCTGCCGGACTCCAGCATTTCTATCGACCAAGATACTATCTAAGAAACCAACTAATTATTCATTCTTCATTTCAAAATATTGACAAATATGCGCAAATATGCCAAATTTGTGCAATACTTCATCGATAATTTCTATCTTTGTACATAAATCTCTTCTATCTATACTTGTAAATCAATATTTATGCAAAACCTTCATTTCTCTCAATTGATATTTGCACAAGCAAAAAAATATGGTGACAAGGTTGCTCTTTCTTATCGTGAAAATGCAACTGAACAATGGAGCAACCTGACCTGGAGTAATTTTGCTAATCAGGTGTTGGCAGTGGCTAAAGCCTTTGTTGAGTTAGGTGTTGTAGAACAGCATCGTATAGCGCAGTTTTCGCAAAATAAATCGGAAAATCTGATTGTTGATTTTGCTGCCTTCGCCAACCGTGCTACTATTGTTCCAATGTATGCAACTTCTACTGCTCCTCAAGTTGAGTATATTGTAAATGATGCTCAAATTGAAGTTATTTTGGTTGGTGATCAACATCAATATAATATTGCATTGGAAGTTTTGCAAAACTCTAAATTCTTAAAGAAAATCATTGTTTTTGATAAAAAAGTTGTTCTCAAAGAAGTAAAACATTGCATGTATTATCATGATATGGTGCTATTGGGTGAGAAATCGACCCGGCATTTCGAAGTTGAGCATCGTCAAAGCGAAGCTAATGAAGCAGATTTAGCATGTATTCTCTATACTTCAGGTACTACAGGCGATCCAAAAGGCGTTATGCTGCCTCACGAATGTTTCAACGAGGCTATGCGTATAAATTCTCTTCGACTAACAAGTCTCACTGATAAAGATACATCCATTGCATTTCTACCTCTTTCTCATGTGTTTGAGCGTACATGGTCATATTTATGCCTTTTCAAAGGGATTCAGATTTACATCAATGCCTTACCCACCGAAATTCAACAGACAATCAAGGATGTTCGCCCGACATTGATGTGTGCCGTTCCGCGTTTTTGGGAGAAAGTGTATATTGGCGTAAACGAAAATATATCCAGATTTTCACCTTTTAAGCAAGGTTTGGTAACCTGGGCTATTGCTACCGGGAAACAATATAATCTTGATTGTTTACGCATTGGTAAAAAGCCAAGTGCTTTGTTATCTGCAAAATATGCAATCGCCGATAGATTGGTATTCTCAACTCTGAAAGAAAAAATTGGAATTGAAAATGCGAATATGTTTCCAACCGCGGGAGCTAAGTTGTCAGACGAAATAACTAATTTCTTTCGTTGTATTGGCATTCCGATTGTTTACGGATATGGATTAACCGAAAGTACGGCTACTGTTTCGTGTTACGAATATACCGATTATGAAATTGGTACGGTGGGTTCTATTATGCCGGATGTTGATGTGAAGATAGGAGACGATAGCGAAATTATGCTAAAAGGCAAAACTATTTTTCCGGGCTATTATAACAATCCTCAAGCTAACAAGGACGCTTTTACAGACGATGATTGGTTTAAAACAGGCGATGCGGGTATTGTTAGAAATGGAAAAATAATTCTTACTGAGAGGATTAAAGATTTGTTTAAAACTTCCAATGGGAAGTACATTGCACCTCAGGAAATTGAAACCCGGCTTGGTTTGGATAAGTACATTGAACAAGTAGCGGTTATTGGAGATGAACGCAATTATGTTACTGCTTTGATTTCGCCTTCCATACCTGCCATTGAGGAATATGCTAAAAAGAATAAAATAGCATTTGAAAATGTAGCTGAACTTTTACAAAATCCTTTGATTAATGAGCTCATAAAAGGGCGAATCACCGAGTTGCAGAAAGGAATGGCGGGCTATGAGCTTATCAAGCGCTTTACATTAATTCCTAAAAGTTTCACGATTGAAACCGGCGAATTAACCAATACGTTGAAGATTAGACGTGCAGTGGTGATGAGTAAATATAAATTACAAATCGAAGAAATGTATAATAATTAAATCAATTATGCTTTTATAGACTTTATTTAGTCAAAATACATGCTGTATAACATAATTTGTGTACTTTTGTGCCGATATTGTTTACCACATAAACTTATAAACCACAGAAATTATGTTATTAGAGAAAATTGGAATCAGTGCAGGTTTAGTATGGGCTTCGTTAGAAAACGGGGAACTCAACGTAAAAGCTGTAAAGAAAGCAACAAAATTGACTGAAAAGGATTTAAACTTGGCCTTGGGCTGGTTAGCTCGCGAAGGAAAAGTAAAGTTTAATGAAGTTGAGGGTGAATTATTTGTACACCTCGCTTAATTGTATCACAGAATAATCAAAAGCGTGGATAGAACTTTCTATTCACGCTTTTTTGTGGAACAAACTTTTTTGAAAACAAACGGGGTGACTAAAAGCCACCCCGTCTAGAGAAATAAGTTCGTTGAATTACTCAATAATCTTCTTAAACAAGTTTTTCATATTCACCAAGTCACCAATGATTTTGTGCAAATCGGCAACTGCAACACGTTCTTGCAACATGGTATCGCGATAGCGAATGGTAACACAGTTGTCTTCAATTGTTTGATGATCCACGGTGATACAGAATGGAGTACCAACAGCATCTTGACGACGGTAACGTTTTCCAATCGAGTCTTTTTCATCATAACCACACTTGAAATCGAACTTCAAATCATTCATGATTTCACGCGCTTTTTCTGGCAGTCCATCTTTTTTCACCAATGGCAAAATACAAGCCTTTACCGGAGCCAAAACAGGAGGTAGGTTCAATACGACACGAGTTTCACCATTTTCGAGCGTTTCTTCATTGTACGAAGCTGCCATGATAGAAAGGAAAGTACGGTCTACACCAATCGAAGTCTCGATAACGTACGGAGTATATGATTGATTGATTTCAGGATCGAAATATTTGATATTTTTTCCGGAGAATTTTTCATGGCTACTCAAATCGAAATCAGTACGCGAGTGAATTCCTTCCACTTCTTTAAAACCAAAAGGCATTTCAAATTCAATATCGGTAGCTGCATTGGCATAATGCGCCAATTTATCATGATCGTGGAAACGGTACTTCTGGTCACCAAGCCCAAGTGCTTTGTGCCATTTTAAACGCATTTGTTTCCAGTGTTCAAACCATTTCATTTCCTCTCCCGGACGAACGAAAAATTGCATCTCCATTTGTTCAAATTCACGCATACGGAAAATAAATTGACGAGCGACAATTTCGTTACGGAATGCTTTACCAATCTGGCAAATACCAAACGGAATCTTCATGCGACCCGTTTTTTGCACATTCAGGTAATTTACAAAAATACCTTGCGCTGTTTCCGGACGGAGGTAAATTTTCATTGCACCATCGGCAGTTGAACCTATCTCGGTAGAAAACATAAGGTTGAATTGGCGAACATCAGTCCAGTTGCGCGTTCCGCTAACCGGGCACACCACTTCGTAATCTTCTATAATGGCTTTCAATTCAACTAAATTTGAATCATTCAATGCAACAACAAAACGAGCATGAATCTCATCGCGTTTTGCTTGACTCTCCAACACGCGTTCGTTGGTAGAACGGAAAACAGCCGCATCAAAACTTTCACCAAAACGTTTGGCAGCTTTTTCAACTTCCTTGTTTATTTTATCGTCGCACTTAGCCAATAAATCTTCAATCAATACATCGGCACGATACCGCTTTTTGCTGTCTTTGTTGTCAATCAACGGATCGTTGAAGGCATCCACATGGCCTGAAGCTTTCCAGGTTGTAGGGTGCATAAAGATGGCTGCATCAAGTCCAACCACGTTTTCATTGAGCAACACCATGCTGTCCCACCAATATTTTTTTATATTGTTTTTCAGTTCAACACCATTCTGACCATAGTCGTACACAGCAGCTAATCCGTCATAAATTTCGCTTGAAGGAAATACAAAACCATATTCCTTACAATGTGCAATCAATTTTTTAAAAACATCTTCTTGTGAAGCCATAATATTTAGTTACGAGTTACGAATTTCTACTTGCGGAGGAAAAACAATTTCATATCAATTCTGTATGAAATTGTAGCCTAAAAAGAGGTGCAAAGTTACTATTTTTTTTGTATTTTTGTCGATTGAAGCCGAAAAATAGTATAGACGCAGGGAGTTAATGCGTAGATTTTTAGAACAAAATCGCTTTACACACAATACAAAACCAAGCTTCCTAGCTTGTAACTCGTAACTTGTAACTAAATAATCAATGAGCACCGACGAAATAATTGACGACGAAAACCTCGAAAATGAATTCACTGATGCAGCCGACGAAATAATAGCGGATGCTGAATCGACCGATCATTCTAATTATAAAGTTCCTAAAATAAAAGATGATGCCGTGAAACATCATCTCTCGGGGATGTACCAAAACTGGTTTTTGGACTATGCTTCGTATGTAATTTTGGAACGTGCCGTGCCGGACATTTATGATGGGTTGAAACCTGTTCAGCGACGAATTCTTCACTCGATGAAACGACTGGACGATGGACGCTACAACAAAGTGGCCAATATCGTTGGTCACACCATGCAGTTTCACCCACACGGCGATGCGTCAATTGGTGATGCCTTGGTACAACTTGGACAAAAAGATTTATTGATTGACTGTCAGGGAAACTGGGGAAATATACTCACCGGCGACGGTGCAGCCGCTCCGCGTTATATCGAAGCGCGACTTTCGAAATTTGCCCTCGAAACGGTATTCAATCCAAAAACAACTGAATGGAAAGCCTCTTACGATGGTCGGAATAAAGAACCTATCGCCTTACCGGTAAAATTTCCATTGCTTCTGGCGCAGGGTGTAGAGGGTATCGCCGTTGGTTTAAATTCTAAGATTTTACCTCACAATTTCAACGAGCTGCTCGATGCATGTATTGCCCACTTGCGTGACAAGGAGTTTATACTTTACCCCGATTTTCAGACAGGTGGTTCTATCGATGTGTGTCGTTACAACGATGGTGAGCGTGGTGGTGCCGTAAAAATCAGGGCTAAAATTGGCAAGGTCGATAACAAGACGTTGGTCATTAGTGAGATTCCTTTTGGATCTAATACCTCAAAATTAATTGAATCGATTATCAAAGCCAGCGACAAAGGCAAAATCAAAATCCGCAAGGTGGATGATAATACCTCGGCCAATGTCGAAATTCTGGTGCACTTGCTGCCTGGCTCGTCGTCCGACAAAACCATCGATGCGCTTTATGCTTTTACCGATTGCGAATTGAGCATATCACCCAACTGCTGTGTTATTCACGATAACAAACCACGTTTTTGTGGCATAAGTGAAATGTTGCGCATTAGCTGTCGGCACACCATGGAGTTGCTGAAAACGGAGCTGGAGATTCAGAAAGCAGAATTACAAGAGCAACTTTTCTTTACGTCGCTCGAAAAGATATTCATCGAAAATCGAATTTACAAAGACAAAGGTTTCGAAGATAGTACTTCACAAGACGAGGTTATTGCCCACATCGATAAACGCTTGGAACCTTTCAAAAAGGATTTTATTCGCGAAATTGTACGCGAAGATTTCTTAAAGTTGCTTGAGATAAAGATGATGCGTATCACCAAGTTCGACTCGGACAAGGCGACAGATACTTTGTTAGCAATTCAGAAAAAGATCGACGAAATTGATTACAACTTAACCCATATTGTTGCTTACACCATTGCTTGGTACGAAGGCTTAAAAACAAAATACGGAAAAGATCATCCCCGAATGACCGAAATCCGTAATTTTGAAACCATCGTAGCCTCCAAAGTGGTGGAAGCAAACGAGAAACTATATGTCAACTACGAAGAAGGATTTATTGGCACTTCGCTCCGAAAAGACGAATTTGTGTCCAACTGTTCAGATATTGACGACATTATCATCTTTTTTAAAGACGGTAAATATAAAATTATGAAGGTGGCTGATAAGATTTTTGTGGGTAAAAATATCCTGCACCTAGCTGTTTTCAAGAAGAACGATAAGCGCACAGTGTACAACGTGATTTATCGCGATGGAAAAACAGGTCCGCACTACGTAAAACGATTTATTGTTACCGGTATCACCCGCGACAAAGATTACGATGTTACGCAAGGCGCGGCGGGTTCTAAAATGGTTTATTTTACGTCCAACCCAAATGCCGAGGCCGAAGTAATTCGTGTGACCTTAAAACCAAAACCCAGGTTATTCAAGATTGTTTTCGAAAAAAACTTCAGCGAAATTGCCATCAAAGGCCGACAATCGATGGGTAACCTGCTCACCAAAAATGAGGTGCAAAAAATTGCATTGAAAGCAAAAGGGGGATCTACCCTTGGTGGCCGTCAGGTTTGGTTCGACAAGGATGTACTGCGTCTCAACTATGACAACCGTGGTGAGCATTTAGGGGAATTCCAAAGCGACGACCTTATCCTAGTGGTTTCAAGTAAAGGAAATTTTTACACCAGCAGTTTCGATTTAAACAATCATTACGATAAAGATATTTTGGTGATGGAGAAATTCGACTCCAACAAAGTCTGGTCGGTGGCGTTGTGGGATGCTGAGCAAAGATTCTATTACCTGAAACGGTTTCAGTTAGAAGCATCTATGAAACCGCAAAACTTTCTGGGCGAGAATACCGAATCGCGACTAATGCTGATGACCGATGCTGACTTCCCTCGTTTCGAAGTGATATTTGGCGGTGGCGATGCTTTCCGCGAGGCGCTGGTGATAGATGCCGAAGAGTTTATTGGCGTAAAAAGTTACAAAGCCAAAGGAAAACGTCTGGCTACTTTCGAGGTAGAAAAGATAAATGAATTAGAACCTTTGCGTTTTGCACCAGTAAAAGAAAAAAATCCGGATGGTAATGATGGCGATGGTAACGACGAGAATGCTGAAGAGTTGGAAGCGAATGATGATAGCGAAGATGGAGAAGCGACTGAAGATAGCATTACCACCGAAACTCCCAAAGCAAAAGCCGGGAAAGCGACGAAAACGACTAAAAACGATTCGGTTTTACCGGATGATATCATTGACCAACAACAAATCATTGATGATCTTACAGGTCAAATGACATTGTTTTAAATCAGATTCTTGGAAAGGGTGGAATTACGGTTCCACTCTTTTTATATTTAAACTATTCTAATTCACTCGTTCCAAGGTATCAATTACAGAAAAAATTCAGTAATTTTGCAACTCATTTCAAGCGTCAATTATAACTGATTAATATACAACCAAAATGGCAAAAGAATTTAAGTACCAGGAAACATTTCCATTGGCAAAAGAAAAAACCGAATACTATTTGCTTACCAAAGAGCATGTTTCGGTATCGGAATTTGACGGACAGGAAGTCCTAAAAGTAGAACCGGAAGCACTTACCGTGTTGGCTCGTGCTGCCATGCGAGACTGCTCGTTTTTGCTCCGCCCGGAGCATCAACGTCAGGTGGCGGCTATCCTATCGGACTCCGAAGCGAGTGAAAACGACAAATATGTGGCGTTGACCATGCTTCGCAATGCTGAAATTGCTGCGAAAGGTATTCTCCCTTTCTGTCAGGATACTGGTACCGCTACCGTTTATGCCAAAAAAGGAAGTAATGTGTGGACTAACGGAACGGATGAAGAAGCTTTGTCCAAAGGAATCTACGAAACCTATACCGAAGAAAACCTGCGCTACTCGCAAAACGCTGCCCTAAACATGTACGACGAAGTGAACACAGGCACCAACCTGCCTGCTCAAATCGACCTCATTGCCGGTCATGGCAACGATTATAAATTCCTTTTCATTGCCAAAGGTGGTGGATCGGCCAATAAATCATACTTGTTTCAGGAAACAAAAGCGTTGTTAAATCCCACTTCGCTCGAAAAATTTCTTACTGAAAAAATGAAAACACTTGGTACGGCTGCTTGTCCTCCCTATCACATTGCATTCGTTATTGGCGGCACATCGGCCGATGCTTGTATGAAAACCGTAAAACTGGCTTCAACAAAATACTACGACGAACTTCCAACCGAAGGAAACGAACTCGGACAAGCGTTCCGCGACGTGGAAATGGAACAGAAAATTCTGAAACAAGCGCAAGCTTCTGGTCTTGGTGCTCAGTTTGGCGGTAAATACTTTGCCTACGACGTTCGCATCGTTCGTCTGTCGCGCCACGGTGCTTCTTGTTTTGTGGGAATGGCCGTATCCTGTTCTGCAGACCGTAACATCAAAGGTAAAATCAACAAAGATGGCGTTTGGGTTGAACGCATGGAAGATAATCCCGGCGCATTGATTCCTGAAGAGTTACGCAACCAAGGCGAAGGCAATGCTGTAAAAATCAACTTGAACCTGCCAATGGCTGATATTTTAGCCACATTGTCAAAATATCCTGTTTCAACACGTTTGTCGTTGAACGGCACCATCGTGGTAGGCCGAGATATTGCACACGCCAAGCTCAAGGAATTGATCGATGCCGGCAAACCGCTGCCTCAATATGTAAAAGATCACCCCATCTATTACGCTGGCCCTGCTAAAACTCCAAAAGGAATGCCTTCGGGATCGTTTGGCCCTACTACAGCCGGTCGTATGGATTCGTATGTGGATCTTTTCCAAGAAAACGGTGGCAGCTTGATTATGATTGCCAAAGGAAACCGCACCCAACAAGTAACTGATGCTTGTCAGAAACATGGCGGTTTCTACCTTGGTTCCATCGGTGGCCCTGCTGCGATTTTGGCCCAACAAAACATCAAAAAAGTAGAATGCCTCGAATATCCTGAATTAGGCATGGAAGCTATTTGGAAAATTGAAGTGGAAAATTTCCCTGCATTCATTCTTGTAGATGACAAAGGAAACGATTTCTTTAAACAGATTAAACCGAATATGGTTTGTTAGTTTTTTAGCATTTTAATTTCTTTTTTAAAGAGTGAGTAGAAAAATCTACTCACTCTTTTTGTGTTTATAAGTTAACTAATTATAACAGAACTTTGAATGACAAAAATATCGTAGTACTTTTGTAACCTATTTGCAATATTATTGAAATTAAAATGACATGTATCAAAAACTTAAACAACTTAATACAAATTGGTATTTTAAATTTGTTTCCCGTCTGGCTCTGGCCATGCTATTTTACTCCATCCTCCGCCTCGTATTTTTTACTCTCAACCGCGACCTTTTTGAACAGGTTACCTTCTTAGATTATCTTCGAATGGCTTTGGGTGGGCTAAGATTCGATCTAGTGGCTATGTTTTATACCAATGCACTTTTTGTCATCCTCTGCATCATTCCTTTTAAATTCAGATACAATAAAGCCTATCAGAAAATACTTGAGTGGATATTTATTGTTTGTAACAGCATTGCCCTACTGGCAAATTGTATAGACCTTATTTATTTCCGGTTTACTCTTCGTCGCGCCACTTTTAATGTTTTCAAAGAGTTTCAGAACGAAACACAAGGATTTAAGCTCCTGGGATATTTTATGCTAACGTATTGGTATATTGTCGTTTTATTTGTGCTGGCCATCTACGCAATGAAAAAGATGTATGGAGGCATGGTGCAAAAACCATCGAAGTTTAGCAAGCCAATATTTTATTATCCTAAGGCAATAGTAGTGATGGCGATAGTGGCAGGACTGTTCGTTGCTGGTGTAAGAGGTGGATTCCTACACAGCACACGCCCGATTACGCTCAGCAATTCGGGCGACTTTACCAAAAATCCATTGGAAGTAAATATCGTCCTAAACACCCCTTTCACTCTTCTCAAAACGATTGAGCTCAAAGATCTGGAACGTGAAAGCTTTTTCACCAACGAGAAGGCACTGATGAACCACTATAATCCAGTGAGACAAAGCACCCCCAATGGTGCTTTCAAACCCATGAATGTGGTTATTATTATCCTCGAAAGTAATGGTAAAGAGTACTATGGCTTCTACAACAAAGATATCAAACCGGCATACAAAGGGTACACTCCATTTATGGATTCGTTGATAAATCAGAGTCTTACCTTCAAGTATTCCTATGCCAGCGGACAAAAGTCTATCGATGCCATGCCGTCCATCCTGTGCAGTATCCCCTATGCGGTGGAGCCATTTATCACCACCCGCTATGCAACCAACAACAGAATAAATAGTATTGCAAGCCTGTTGAAGCACAAAGGATATTACTCGGCCTATTTTCATGGAGCGCCAAATGGCTCAATGGGTTTTCTGGCATTCGCCAACCTAACCGGGTACGATGCATATTTTGGCAAAAACGAATACAATAACGATGCCGATTTTGACGGTATATGGGGGATTTGGGACGAGGAGTTTTTCCAGTTTTATGCGCGCAAAATGGACACTTTTAAACAGCCGTTCATGACTACCATTTTTTCTGTTTCATCGCACGATCCGTTCAAAATTCCGAAACGGTATGAAGGTAAATTTCCGCTCGGAAATGTGCCCATTCACCAGTGCATTGGATACACCGACATGGCTTTGCGTAAGTTCTTTAAAACAGCATCCAAAATGCCCTGGTTTAAGAATACACTTTTTATTATTACTGCCGATCATACCAATCAGAAATACCTTGAGAAGTACAAAACCGATCTCAATCATTTTGCTGTTCCTATTGTTTTTTATACTCCTGGTGGACAGATTAAGAAAGAATACGATCAAACAAATATAACGCAACAGGCTGATATTATGCCATCTATTCTGGGTTTTCTGAACTACGACAAGTCCTATTTTTCGTTTGGGTTCGACATTTTTCACCGACAAAAAGACAAATACATTGTTGTGAATTACAAAAATGGTTTTTATCAGTTACTGAAAGACAAATATCTATTGCGTTTTGATGGGCAAAAAGCAGTTTCGATGTTTGATTTCAAAAACGATGAGCAATTATCGAATAATTTATTGACTAAGGATAAGACCCTTGCCGACTCGCTTACGTTGGAAATAAAGGCTTTTATTCAGCAATACAACAACAGGATGCTGGATAATCGGTTGTTGCCAAACAGATAAGTTTAATTGGTTCTTGTAGTACAAGTTCTTAATTACAGATCTTATTATCTGATAGGTTATTCCAAAATAACCTATCAGTACTAATCTCCAATTACTTAACCCATCTTGCAGCTTTCACCCGTTATAAGTTAAATGGTTAGTCAAATATGAGGATGAAATGACTTATATTTTACTCTTTATAGTACTTTTGTACTTGGACGGATTTGTAACTCTATGATAAACAGGCGTAATGGACAAAAATGTTGCTTTATTTTTGTTTGCAATTTGCATCATAGATATAAACACCCTATTTTTGATTTGTCATACTGAAACAGAAACAGGCTCTGCTGGGGAGCAACCTGTCAGGGTTAAGTTTGATGGACGACGAAAAGTCGATAATTTAATGGGTTGCTTAGCATTTGCTGACAACCCATTATTGAATTTTTAGAAGTCCTTTATGCCTTAAAAAACCCATCTATAAATTTCTTTTTTCTTACCAATGATAATCCATTGTGATTTCTCAATTTGTTTTTTAAATCAG
>Ga0136636_10002086_pt1 | contig 11883 bp, 6 predicted proteins | sample AntDrymUQ8522106_2_FD_104653 | JGI IMG/M metagenome (GOLD analysis project Ga0136636, IMG submission 104653) | Polar desert sand microbial communities from Dry Valleys, Antarctica - metaG UQ852 (21.06) | ecosystem: Environmental > Terrestrial > Soil > Desert | place: Antarctica: Dry Valley... | reverse complement strand
ATTTGAAAATAGTTGTATTTTAAAGAACCTCCCGTTGGGAAACCCCATGTGCATTCAAAAGCATAAGTAAGGCGAGTCAAATTTATATCCGGAAATCCAAGTTTGCGCCATTCCTGAAAATGCTTGGCGTACGAAATTGTTCCCTGAGTGCGGGGTGAAGTACGGTTACTCCACCATTGTGCAAATTTGTTTCCATTACGCGGACGAGTATAAATATCGTAGGTGCCGCCATCAAGGGTGATTGTTCCCATTTTTTTACAGCTACTCATGTCAATTGATTTGTTTTCGACCCAATTTTCATTGATATATAATTCAATAGATCCGGGTGTGCCTGCTTTTCCAAACCAACCGTACAATCCGGTATAACCACCAGCGCCGGTTATATTACTAAAAGTATGTTTATATTTACTTTTAGCCTTAGGGTTTATTGCATCAACAGGTGTATTTAAGTCATACAATCCCACTTCATGCAAATAACCATAAACAGTCAAATCCCAATCAATTTGGAAGCTTTTGCTTCCATAGGTAGTCAAACAAGCTTTACCATTAATATTTTTGCTAAACCAGGTTTCAGCATGGTAATTTTTCCCAACTTTCCAATAAGCTGTTTCGCAAATTTTTGTACCATTTGTATAAGCAATTAGCGAATCAACTTTCTGCGCATTTGCTGTAAACAAAGAGTTAGCTGCGAAAAGGGCTATGGTTAACAATACCTTTTTAAATAAGAATCTTTTCATTTTTCTTTGATTTTGGAAAATTAGTTGTTATTTAGTAAATTATTTTACAATCAATAAAGTGTTCTACTTAATATCTCGTCCTGAGTATGTCTGGGTAAGTTAACAAATCGTTCGCTAAAACCACCCACTCTAACAATCAGGTTTTGGTACCTTTCGGGATAAAGCATTGCTTGTTGTAAATCCTCGCGTCCCACAACTGTAAACATAGCTTGTGCACCACCTTTTTGCCAAAATGTTTTCATTAATATCTCAAGTTGATCTCGGTATTCGTTGAAAAGTTCTTTTGAAAATTTCATGTTTTGTACAGCTCCAGCATGTATTTCGGTTCTGGGTTTTAATATTGAATTAAAAAAGGCTGTAACACCATTTTTATCGGCTCCACCTACTGGCGCATTTCCCGGATTCAAGTATGTATTTGCTTTTCTACCATCAGGCGAGGCAGCCGTATGTGCTCCCATAAGCGTATTGGCATCGTTATTAATTACTACTACCAAGTATGAATGCATATTCGTTTTTTTACCCTGATCTTTGGTGTAATTACAAATATGTTCATGTATTTTTACCAGATTGTCATCAGCTTCTTTTATATCATTTCCGTATTTCGGACAATCAAGTAACATTTTTCGTAATAATTCATCACTCGTAAAATTCGAATTCAAAGCCTTAACCAACTGTTCTAAAGAAATTTTTCGTTCGTCATAAACAAGTTTTTTTATTGCTGTAAAGCTGTCAGCAACATTACTATTTCCGTACGCCTCCAACGTTCCACCCAAATACCTGATACCACCAGAATATATTCCTTTTCCTCTTTTAATACAATCGTCCATTAGCATACTAGAATACAGAAAAGGAGCCGATTTGCCTGCAAAATCATACTCTAACTGTTCATGACGAGCCAGAAAATCTACATGATATTCAACTTGTTCGCAATATGCTTTCCATAACTGGTCATAAGTCTCGAAATTGCCATATTTACTATATCTATCTAATGGCATACCCATATGCTTACCCGAAATGGGATCAATACCTTTGTGAAGTATTACTATCAAAGCTTGCAATAGGCTAATTACAGCACTTGGAGTGCCAACGCTTCTATGATTAAGAACATACTCGCCACACCCGTACTGAATGATATGCACAGCTTCATTGTAAGGGATATTAAAAGCCTTCATTGCTGAGGGAATGTTTACTTCATCGTTATAAAGCATTGGGAATGGATTACCTTCGCCAATAACATTGAGTGCATTGTGGTATAATTCAGGATTTTGACCATTATAAAACCGTAAAGCTAATTGAGGTACAATATCTTTAACTTGTCTGGTAGTTTCAATCATCAATAAAGCAATTTTATCGGAATACGCTTCATTAATACGCCCTTTACCTCCTATAATTATCCGACTATCATAGCGATAATTTCTTTTCGAAATAAGTCGCCAGAAAGACGAGAACAAGCGTACAGCTTCCTCTTCGTTAATATGATTGATTTTAATATCTGCTTCATAAACCGTTGCCAATGCTTCATCTAACCGCCCATAATTACGGCTACTATCTAATGCATTATATAAGTACACCAACTGAATAGCCTCACGTAGCGTTTCTGGTTTATTTTCAGGTAGTTTCAACAATATTTGTTTCATTATTTGCAAATCGCTTTTTCTGCCGGCAGTGGTTTCCGTTTCTAAAAGTGTATCAATTTGTGCACAATAGAATTGACACACATCAGCAAATGTATCCAAAGCCAAAAGCATAGCTTTGTATAATGAGTACTCATCTGAGTTTTTTGAAACCTGTTTTTGATAATCAGCAATTTCTGCTCTAAGCCCGGGAATTCCCAAACGAACTAACTTTTCATAATCCATTTGTACACCCGACATTCTCCAAAGTGTAAATACAATGCCTGACTCTCCAAAATAATGATCGCTAGGTAACACTTTAGTCATCTCGGAATCATACGTTTCTTTTGCAAGTTTTACTGTATTATTTTTCTCCCAAAATTCAACTATTTCTTTTAGTATTTTTTTCCTTTCACTCTTTAGATCTGTATTATTTTCTAATTTTCCAAGTGCATTTGGATGCATGTAGTAACACATACTGCTTTCATTAGATTGTGGCAAAAAACCAATTGCAGGTTGTTTAGTGAGCCCAACAAACAAATCATCGGAAGCAATGTTACAAATCATTGATTTCCATTGAATTTTATAACATTCGGCTTCTCTGAGTGCATTGTTACCTTTAATTTCCTGATACTTCTTTGTAAAAGCAAGCAAATTATCTACTTGTTGGTTAGGGTCAGAAATAACTCTATTATTACTTGCTAATTGTAGCGTTTTCATATTTTGAGTATTCTGTGAATTTAATTTCACCAAGCCATTACTTGATAAAAATAATATTGTAGAAGTTTTAATTGAATTAATTAGAAAGTTCCTCCTCGTAATTGTTTTCATATTTTTTTCATTTTCAGATTAGGTTTTCACATCCCATTTTAATTAATTTAGTGCGCCATTCTTCTTTTTGTTTCTTTAATACAGTACCAGTTTCGATACGAAATGGTTTTCTTCCAATTTGAAGATATTTATCGGCTCCATACTCATGATAAGACATTAGTTCTATACTTTTCAGTTTCGGTAATCGCTTGCTTATTGATACGATACCTGCAAGATGGTCATCGTTATCGTTAATTCCAGTGATAATCGGACATCGTAAATGTATTGAAGCATTCCCTGTTGTTAAATAATGTAGATTAGATAAAATCAATTCATTAGTAGATCCAGTATATGTTTTATGAATATCCGAATTTGTGATTTTATAATCGAACAGATATGAATCTACATAAGGTAAAACTTTCTCGAAACTGCTTTGAGGAATATTTCCGGCTGTTTCAATACAAGTATTTAAACCTCTTTGTTTTGCAAGTTTCAATATATCTACCGCAAAATTTATTTGTGCCAAGGGTTCTCCACCAGACAAAGTTAAACCACCATTCGAATTGTTAAAATAGCTCTCGTCTTTCAACACTTCTTCAATCACTTCTTCGGCAGATTTGTGATATCCAAACATTTTTAATGCTCCAGAAGGACATACGTCAACACAAAGCCCACAGGAAATACACTTTGTAAAATCCAGCATTGTGAATGAGTCTCCTTTCGATAGGCATTTCGAAGGGCAAATACTAATACAATTACCACAATTGGTGCATTTTCTTTGCATAAACCCAATTTGTGGATTAATTGATTGCGATTCCGGATTGCAACACCATGAACATTTAAGCGAACAGCCTTTTAAAAAAACTACTGTCCTAATTCCAGGCCCGTCGTGAAGGGCGAATTTTTGAATGTCGAAAACGATACCAGATGTCATATGTTAAAGTTAATAAATTAATGGATTGTCGCCTATATTTTCGCCCCTACACCAAAATATTTTATGATTTTTGTTGCCTGGATGATCTTTATCCAATTTCATATCCAGACTAAAATAACGCATGGTGTAACCACAGCGTCGTTTAGGGCTAGTATTGGCGTTAGCACCATGTATTATGCGGCCATCGTGTGTAGAACATTCACCTTTATTTAATTCGAACCATACCACTTTTTCAAGCTCAACCTGTTCGGCTTTAATTTCTAAGCCAAAGGTATTTGTTTGGGTGTCTACATTATGGTATTCAGAAAATCCATTTTTATGAGTGCCAGGTACCACGCCCATACAGCCATTTTCGAGTGTTGAATTATCGATAGCCAACCAAATGGTAACTATCTGATCAAGTCTGTCGAAACGACCATTCCAATAGGAACTATCTTCGTGCCAAGGAGTTCTACGTCCAACAAAAGGTTCTTTGCTAATAAAATGACTACTCCATAAGCCAATATTAGGGCCTATAAGCTGTTCAACCATATCTAAAGCTTCGTCGGAGCGCAATAAATCCAGCAATCGTTTGTCCGAAAAGTGCGGTGTGTCATATTCATCAGTTCGTAAACCTCCCGTACTCGACAATTCATCGAATATTGCTGAAAGATTGTCCAGTTTATCTTGCGTAAACAATTGTTTCTTATGCAAGTAATATCCATTTTCTTTATAAAATGCGGAGTTGATTGTTACCATAATATTATATTTTAAATACAAAATTAAGTCATCTACAAATAAATTAAAACAACAATGATGATATTTTATGTACTATATTGATATTTTATTTGTATTTTTGATTAAGTTTTAAAAAAGAGATATAAAACTGAAAAAACATTGCGATTAACTAATGAAGTAGTTACAAGTATTTAGTTACGAGTTACAAGTCTTTCACTGAAAGTTATCGGGACTAAAAGTTATTCCAAAATAACCTATCAAAAATAATTTTCAATTACTTGTATTTATTTTATGATTATCTCGATAGTATGCAGTCTTATTCTTTAACTTTTTATGATTCTCCGCAAAGTGTATTAATAGTTGTATAACTGTTCTTATACGACCGACCTTGTCCGGTGAACCGAAAAACAAGTGAAAAAAGCGTAGAAATGCTCATGTTTGACGATTCGCCAGTTGGCGGAGTGGAGTTTGGAGGATTTCAGCTTTTTGAGCGTAAGTTTTTCGAGTGAAGTGTCCGTCAACTGACGGATTGATTTTTTTTGCTTACATTTTTTTATCTAGAAAAAAAAGTAAGTGGGTTTGGGCAAAGCCCATTTTATTTAAATTCATTGTACATTATGCGGATAATAATAATTTATTAATAATGCTGTACAGCTCAATACTCTCTAAATTTATAAATCTTAAAATTAATTTAATAGTAAACCACACCATGCAAAAATTAAATTATATTGATATTTTTGAAAGTAACTTTAGCTATTTTATTGCCGACACCGTTTTTGCCGACACTTCAATAACACAGCTACACACCCATAATTTCTGTGAATTTTTTATCGTAAAACATGGTGAACTTATACATTACAACAATGGCTCCGCCAGTGTCATTAAGCAAGGCGATATTTGCTTTGTCCTGCAAGACGACCAACATTGCTTTCAAAACAACTTGAAAGATGGTGAAACTGTAATAACCAATATTGCATTTTCTCCTACCGAATTGCAATTGGTTCTTGTTTACTTGCAGTATAGCAGTTTTGCTTCAATTTCTGCCGAAAAACGGCAACTATTGCTTGATGAAGTTTCATTAGCTACCATTTTAAAGCATATCGATGAAATTTATAAACTGACAGTTACAAGCAGTCGCAGTCAGTTACAGTCGATTTTTAGGTTGTTGCTTGTTCAGGTTCTGGTAACATTTATAGGCAATACACAACGTTCGGAGGTGAATACACCCATTTGGCTAACAACAGCTTGTTCGCAAATGGAAAAACCAGTGAATTTTTGCAAGGGCATACCGCGCTTTGTTGAACTTACCGGTCGCACACAGGAACATCTTACGCGTTCAATAAAAAAGTATTTTGGTATTTCGCCCAGCGAGTTTATAAATAATATTAGGCTTTTAGAAGCTTCTAGATTGTTACGCAACACATCAAAACCAGTGGGTGATTTATTAGCAGATACTGGTTTCGAGAACGCCTCGTATTTTAACAGGCTTTTCAAGGAAAGGTTTGGAATATCACCATTAAAATACAGATTTTCAAATTATAGAATTGTTAACCCTGTTGTTAATTAATTACAAATAGAGTTCCCAATTCAGAAATGATTTTTTAGTGTAGGGGCTTAGAGTGCATGAATTTTAAAGAAACTGTTTTCTGGCTGAAAGCTAATCATAAGCTAGCCAAATAGCAACGCCTTGGGTATTGAATTGATAAATGAAAAGTGCGTCCTGAAAGAATAATTTATATTTACATTGCCCTTTCAGGACACAATATCTAATGCTGATAAATCAACCCAAGGCGTTGCTATTGGGCTAGAATAGATTGCCACTTCGTGACGTAAAATAAGGTCAACATTATATATAACCATTAAAAAAGGTTGCAAAATCCAAGATTATCAACAAGCAAAGGGGTTTCGGAATGCGCTCTAAGCGCCTATAGCAATTAATTATTTCTCCATCAAAACCTCCCCACATCGGAATTTTAAGCCCTAAGACCAAACATTTTTTAATTTCCGGTTCGGAGTTTCAGCGGTTTGCTGTCTTTAAATTCGTCAAACAATGGTTGCGTAACTGTTATCTCTGGAGCTTCGTTTTTAGACACGGTGGCTGCAAAAATTCGCACCATTTTATTGTCAGGCAGCGTAAGCGTTTTAGCTCCTTTGGGCAATTGCAATTCATATTTGTACATGTAGCAATATTGGTATGCCTCGTTTGCCATGGGGTATGAAAAATGGCGGTGTGAGGTAAACCACGCAATATTGCTGGTTTTTAGATACGGTTTCTGAACATTTGTTAGCTCCTTGCTGCCATTAAATACCCTGTTGTAATGCTGCCCAATGTACCCAGTCCAGTTTTGAATGTTTATCTTAATAGGCTTTTCATCAATGATAAACGTAACCGCTGTGTCTCTAGTTGCAGCCGCAAGTAGGTACAGTTTGGTGAAGTTTCCTTCGGGCAAGTTTATTTTTTGACCTTTGGCTTCCACGGTATTATTCAGTCTGTCGGCAGAGTTTTCGGTCTTGAAATGAATGTCTTCACTCACTATTTCGGTGGGTATAAGTTCCGATGGATAGCTGCTGCTTTTGTGGTTGTTGCTGATGTCAGACCGATTATCGTCGGTACTCATCATGTCAAAATTGTAAGGCAGTGTAACTGCTTGTTGGTCTGGTGCAGAAATAGAGCTTGCTGCAGGTTGAATTTTAACTGCAAAGCTGCGCATGGTGTAATGGGTAATGTCAAAATTCAAAATGCCATTTTTAAAGTTCGCTTCTCCAATTTTCTTTTCTTGTCCGTTTACTTCGTAAGCATCGGTAATTTTTCCCGCAAAGGCAATGTTTATTCCTTTAGCATCTTTGCCCTGAAGTTCGTTCACGCGTACCAAATAAAAATCGCCGTCTTCCATTTTTTTGAACGCCATTACACCCACTTGAGGTGAATTGCTTTTGAGCAATGACACTTCTTTGCCTAAGTTTCCTTTGTGTGCCGATGTTTCAAATGCCACAAGGGGTTGGTTTAAGAATTTGGCTTGCCAAGGGGTTTGTGCCGAAGCCCAATCGCCTTGATGACCATAAATGCCATATTTAAATTCTTGAAATCCAAAGTCTTGCGTTGCTTGCGGATAGAACCAGCCCCATTTAACGGCTGGAGTGAATAATAAGGTTAAACGCAAGGTATTATCGTTGGGTTTATCAGAACCAAATTTACAATCTTCCAAAATAGAAACTCCGTATTTGCCGCCTAGGTCAGTTAAATCAAACCATTCTTTGGAGGGTACTTCAAATTTTGTGCTATGGTTATTGTTTCGCTGAACCGTACCCACGCCGTAATTGTAGGTGGCATTTTGGTTGCTTACTGTCAATGGAAATGAGGCTTTTAAAGACACTTCTTTTGATTGCCAATCTATTAGATTGCTTATCTCAATGCGTTTGCCGGCATCGCCTGCGGCAAGACTGATGATTTGTTCTATCTCCGAATTCATTCCCTTGCGGGTTATCAGTAGCGAAACACGAGCCGAGCCGTTTTCCAATACTTTCACTGTGGCATTCTTGTCCAAATAATCCACTGGAGCTTTTTGTCTGTCTGCCCAGTCCATGTTCCATGCCGGCCATTCTTCGGGGTTTTCTCTTAAGAATTCCAAGCGGGCAGGTTTAGACAATATCTCTTTGGCTACTTTTTTGTCCCAAATGCTTTCAATATCGCCATTGGCAGCTATTTTCACTTTGTAGAATTCATTTTCCAGGCTCTGATTGCTAACCAGTAATTTTGGGTTTACCTCAGGTTTGTCGTTTGTTTCGCACACATCAAAAGTGGCTAAACCTACTGATGGCAGTTTGGCAATGAATATAAATTTCAGTTTGTTGTCTTTGCGTTCAATGATTTGCGATTTCAATACATCGCCTTTTGGGTTAAGTACTTTGATGTTTTTGGGCAATTTGGTATAGCTCAATTCTGCCGTTACCACATCTTCGCGTTCCGTAGCCACAGGATTGTAAACTACCAACGATCTGCCTTTGCCCGATGTGTTTAAATTTTCCGAAACCGCTCTTAATGAATTTTTTAACACTTCTGAAAATCCGTTGGCGGCCACAAATTCATCGTTCCACGCATATTCATACGCTTTGGGGATGCTGGTTCCTGGCAAAATATCGTGAAACTGACTACCCAATACTAAATCCCATGCATTGTTCAGTTTGGCAAATGGATAAGTAGCTCCTTTCATAAAGTCGGCTGCAGAAGCTACCTGTTCCGCCGATTGCGCCAACTGTTCATTTTTTCGGTTGCTCCGTTTCATGTATGCTTGCGAAGTCAGTGAACCAGCACTGTGTTCAATCAATAATAAGTCGCCCGAATAAGTGGGTAATTTCTTTCGTATTTCGGGTGTAATGTCTTTGTACATTTGGTCGGACGAGGTAAGAATAACTTTCAGTTTTGAGTCCGCATTGTGCAAACTGCCCACTACATTGCGTACATCGTTTTCTCGGGGAGCTCCACCTTCGTCGCCAACTCCGTAATATCGGTAATCGAATAATAGTCCGTATTTTTTCTCATTCTCCTCCATTCGTTTCACCCATGAGCCGTCTTTGTCCAGTCGGGGAACGACGCTGCCGTTGTAGTCGGTAGCGTTGAATGCAGCCACTATGCCTTTGCCGTCGGGACCATTCCAAATGCCAACATTAAACGGCACTCCCATGGCCGATTTCCAAGTCAGTTTCTGGGTGGAGAAACCAATCAATCCGCAATGATTCCAAATACTTGGCATACTGCCCAAGAAGCCAAAACAGTCGGGGAGAATGTAATCGCTACTTTCTTTTCCAAACTCTCTGCGAAAAAAATTATTACCGTAAAGTACCTGTCTGATAAGTGATTCGGCAGACGGTACATTTACTTCTCCTTCGTCAACCGAAGAACCTGATACATGCCAACGACCTTGTTTTACATAGTCTTTTACTTTTTTGTATAAATCTGGGTAATAATCTTTCATCATTTGATACCGTCGTGAACCCGTAAAATTGAATACATAATCGGGGTACTTCTCAAACAGTTTGAAGTTTTCTTCCATTATGTTTTTGATACAAACGTTGATGGTAGTAGGATAATCCCAGTTCCACTCCGTGTCCAAATGGGCGTAACCAACGGTGTATAAAACTTTTTCCTTCTCAATGTTGTATTGAGACGGTTTGAGCAATGGCTGTGTAGCAACTCCAAGCGGTAACAATAGGCAGATGGCTAAAAAGAAATGGCGTGTTTTCATGCGTAAATAGAATTTTAAGATTATGTTAAATTTATTCGTTATTCATTTTTTAAAACTAATTTTTGGTGTTTTTGTTTGAAAATGCAAATGTAAGATAATTCTTTAAATCTACCAACTTTTACTCCAATTTGCGTATCGTGGTAATGCTCTGGTTTTCAAAATTTTAATGACTTAGTTTTTTTTTTTTTGTTCTATTTTGAACCAATTTATACCCATATGCTCCAAACAGAAATACCATAAACAAACAGCACAATGGAACACCTAAATCAATCTGCATAGAGATAATGTCCGCAATAGATGTAAAAGTTGTGTGTAAAAATAGTACTCGTCGATCCTAAAACTTTTAATAAAATAAGTTGCTACCAAAATGTAAGTTGAATAACAACCCTTAATTCAATGACTAACAAGCAGTAACAATCACTTTTTTTTACAAAAAGTATCTGAAAAGTATAGCCATGTTTAGAAAATAAAACCTATTTTTGTAACAAAATCTATGGCAATGTTGAATTAGGCTCAAATGCAGCGCATGATGATTTGTTTAAAAAAAACTGTATTCTCAATTCAACCCTTCATTCATAGTGTAAATTAATAATTATGCAGAAAAAAGTCATTATTTTCATTTTATTATTCACTCAATTTTCTTTTTTATATGCGCAACAAGCTTTGTGGCAAGGCAAAGGACGAATAGTCATCAGTTCCGATGGAAATGAACATGACCACGATGATTGGGCTGCAACACCTTTGACCTTGGCAATTTTGGCGGCCAAAGGGTTACAAAACAAATTACCAGTATATGTTTATTCCGATCATATCTGGGGAAGCAACCACGAACATCCCGGAGTTTATGGCATAAAACCGTATGACCAAATGAAAGAAAGTGCTCTTATCGGTTGTAAAATGTTTGGGTTCAAACAAACTAATTTTATTTGTGCAGTAGACAATCCTGAAATTGCTTATCAAGCAATATCAAATGAAATAAACAAATCTAATTTCGACAATCCTCTATTCATCATAGCTGCTGGACCTGTTCATGTTATAGGCGAAGCAATTTCGAGGGCTTTAAAAGATAAAATTAAATTTATCACATTAATTTCAACCATAAATTGTTGGAATGATGACCACGCCGACAAGCCCTATACTTCATGGGAAAATCATACTGGTTGGACAATGACAAAAATAAAACAACACTTTTCAAATCCCGAAGGTGGAAATTTAAAAGTAGTTTCAATTAAAAGCCAAACCCCTTTTTTGGAAAAAAACTGGATAGAATATAAATGGCTAGTAACTGCGCCCGAACGCAATAATCCATATTACAAAAAAGGTAGTTGGGAATGGTTATTCAACAGGCTATGCATGAGCATTAAACCTGCTTCGGGAGTAGAATATTACTATGCAATTGATCCATCCGACACAGGGAAGCTACTATTTTTATTAACTGGTATTGAAGATACGAGTCCTCAATTGTGTTATGAAATAATGAAGAATCCTCCCATATAATAATTAATGACTATCGGCTTTTGCACCCAAAGAAAAATAATTACTTTTGCAAGTAAAAAATAAGATGAATTTACTTGCCTTTAGTAATTATTTTCCCAATTAGAAAACTTGTATTGAGCACTTTAAAATGCAACGAGAAAAGCTTGGCTTAGTTTGTAAAAGATGTAATAATATAACTCATTATTGGAAAAAAGACAAAGTTGTTTCTCAATGTAAAAAATGTGGTTATCGAACAGCTCTACGAAGTGGAACTGCTTTAGAGAAAAGTCATCTACCATATTTGTATCGGTACAAAGCAATCCTAATATTGTCATCTACAAGGAAAACCTTTT
>Ga0136636_10002085_pt1 | contig 11883 bp, 7 predicted proteins | sample AntDrymUQ8522106_2_FD_104653 | JGI IMG/M metagenome (GOLD analysis project Ga0136636, IMG submission 104653) | Polar desert sand microbial communities from Dry Valleys, Antarctica - metaG UQ852 (21.06) | ecosystem: Environmental > Terrestrial > Soil > Desert | place: Antarctica: Dry Valley... | reverse complement strand
TGCAACGTCCCGCGCCAACGCTCGGTTGGGCCAAAAATGCGCCGGAAATCTGCGTCATCTGCGTCATCTGCGGATAAAACGCCCGGTGGTCGGACGTTGCATCCGCCCTGTCAGGGGGCCCAATTGGAAGCGCCATTCAGGGTAACGGGGTATAATGGAGCGAGAACGCACAAGGAGGATCCCATGCGCTACCCATTGCTCCTTCAGCAGTGTACCGACGGCAAGTATCAGGCGTCCGCACCGCTGCTACCCAGCATCACCGCCGTTGGCGAAACACGCGATGAGGCACTCCAGGTCGCACATCACGCGATCAGCCATGCGCTACAAACAACAGAAGTCGGGTACCTTGACGTGCCTGACGGGCAGGCGCGGCCAAGTAATCCCTGGCTCGATACGGCGGGCATCTTTGCCGACGACCCCGAGCTTGAGCCAATGCTGCGCGACATCTACGCCGCGCGAGATAGCGAGTAGCTGTGTACGAAGCCAAGCGCGCTTCGCCGCACCATACTGGAGGCACACGCCTATGATCCTGAACCGGCTCAAGCACGAGACCGCTGCCGAGCATGGGGCGGTTGAGGCGCAGCTAGACCTGCTCGGCCGCCTGGGCTCCCTGGACGACTACCGCCAGCTGCTCGCGTGCCTCTGGGGCTTCTACGCGCCCTTTGAGCAACTGCTGGGGGCCGGGCCGGACTGGGCGCGCTTCGACGTAGATATCGCGCAGCGCCTCAAGGCACCGGCCCTCGCCCGCGACCTACAGGCCCTCGGGCTCGCCCCGGCGGCCCTGGCCGCGCTGCCGCGCTGCCGCGCGCTGCCCACGCCCACGAGCTTTGCCCATCGGCTGGGCTGCATGTATGTGCTAGAAGGCGCCACCCTCGGCGGGCAGCTGATCGCCCGCGAGGTGCGCGCGCGGCTGGGGTTGTCCCCCGAACATGGCTGCGCCTTCTTTGCCAGCTACGGCGACCAGGTCGGGCCGATGTGGCGCGCCTTCCGCGCGCTCTTGCTGCGGGCGGCCGTCGATGCGGCCGCCGAGGCGGACATGGTGCGCGGCGCCCACGCGACATTTGCGGCGTTCGGCCAATGGGTAGGAGCATACGCGCATGATGAGCACTACGACAGACCAGCCGATCGATCTGACCAGCTGTGATCGTGAGCCGATCCATGTGCCCGGCCGCGTCCAGCCCCATGGCGTGCTGCTCGTGCTCGCCGAGCCCGATCTGCGCATTATACAGGCCAGTACCAGCACGGCCCAGCAGCTCGGGCGCGCCGCCGAGAGCTTGCTGGGCCAGCCCCTCGCCGCCCTGCTCGGCCACGAGTATGTGCAGTATCTGCGCAACATCCTGGACATCGAGACGATTGACCAGAACCCGCTCTATATCTGGACGAGCCAGCTCGGCGCTGTTGGGCAGCACTTCGACGGCCTGATCCACCGCCATAACGGCGCGCTCATCCTTGAGCTTGAGCCCTCGCACACCGCCAGCGCCCCGCGGCCAGATTTCTACCGCCTGGTGAAGACGGTTGTCGCCCGACTGCAGGGCGCGCCGAGCTTCGACGCATTCTGCAACACGGCCGTGGCCGAGGTGCGCGCGCTCACCGGCTTTGATCGGGTGATGATCTACACATTCGACGCCGACGGCCACGGCTCGGTGATCGCGGAGGCCCTGGCCCCCGACGTGCGCTCCTTCCTCGGCCTGCACTACCCGGCTTCGGACATCCCCCAGCAGGCCCGCGCACTCTACCTGCGCAACTGGCTGCGCCTGATCCCCGACGCGCGCTACACCCCGGCCGATGTGGTGCCGACCCTGGCGCCGGACACCGGCGCGCCGCTCGACCTAAGCTACGCGACGCTGCGCAGCGTCTCGCCCATTCACCTGGAGTACCTGGCCAATATGGGCGTGCGGGCGTCGATGTCGATCTCGATCATCGACGACGGCGCGCTGTGGGGGCTGATCGCCTGCCACCACCTGTCGCCGCGCTACCTGCCCTATGAGGTGCGCGCCGCCTGCGAGTTTTTAGGCCAGGCCTTTTCGCTGCAGCTCACCGCCAAGCGGGACTCTGAAGACCACCAGTATCGCGCGCAAGTTAATGCGGTCGGCCTGCGGCTGATCCAGCAGATCGCCGAGGTGCATCCGCTAGACTACGCCCTGACTGCGGGCCGACCGAGCATGCTCGATCTGATCGACGCGGGCGGCGCGGCGCTCTGTATCGATGGCCAGATCGTCAGCCTGGGCCAGACGCCCACCGACGACCAGATCCTCGCCCTGATCGCCTGGCTGGGCGCGCAGCCCGAGCGCGGCATCTATAACATCGCCAGCCTGGCCACCGCCTGCCCGGAGCTGGCCAACTGTAAAGACACGGCCAGCGGCGTGTTGGCTGCGCCGATATCGCGCGCACAGGGCGAGTATCTGCTCTGGTTCCGCCCCGAGCTGCTACAGGTGGTGAACTGGGGCGGCGAGCCCACCAAGGCCGTCGAGCTGCACGACGATGGCGTACAGCTGCACCCGCGTCGCTCGTTCGAGCTGTGGCAGCAGATGGTGGCCCTGCACGCCCGGCCCTGGAAAAGCTTCGAGATTGCGGCTGCCTCCGATCTGCGGAACGCCGTGCTGAGCATTGTGCTGCGCCGTGTGGCCGAGCTAGCCCAGCTGAACGCCGAGCTGGAGAGCAGCAATGTCGAGCTTGATGCCTTCGCCTACATCGCCTCGCACGATCTGAAAGAGCCCCTGCGCGGCCTGCATAACTATGCCCACTTTCTGATCGAGGACTATGGCGACAAGCTTGACAGTGAGGGCCAGGCGAAGCTGCAGACGCTCATCCGCCTCACCCAGCGTATGGAAGCGCTGATCGATACGCTGCTGCACTACTCGCGCATCGGGCGGGTCGATCTCGTCATCCAGCAGGCCGACCTGAATGTGATGCTGCGCGAGGTCCTCGACCGCCTGGCGATGAGTATCGAGCAGCAGCAGGTGCAGGTGCGCATCCCGCGCCCGCTGCCGACCATTCAGTACGATGCGGTGAGCCTGGGCGAGGTGTTCTATAACCTGATCCTGAATGCGATCAAGTATAATACGAAGCCTGAGAAATGGGTCGAGATCGGCTACGAGGAGCTAGCGTCGCCCAGCGGCGCAGACGCCTCAGGTGCGCCGTACACCTTCTATGTGCGCGATAACGGCATTGGCATCCAGGAAAAGCACTTCGAGACGATCTTCCGCATCTTTAAGCGCCTGCACGCGCGCGACCAGTTCGGCGGCGGGACGGGCGCGGGCCTGACGATCGCCAAAAAGATCGTCGAGCGCCACGGCGGCAGAATCTGGCTCGAGTCGACGCTCACGGTCGGCACGACCTTCTTTTTTACCATCAAAGGATGACCAGATGGCTCTGCCCGCGCCGTCCCACCTGCTGCTGGTGGTCGAAGATAGCGACGAAGATTATGAGGCGACGCGGCGCACGCTGCATACCATCAGCGCGACGCTCCAGTTTGCGCGCTGCGTCGATGGCGACGACGCCCTTGATCGCCTGTTTCGCCGCGCGGCTTACGCCGCCCCGACGTTCGCGCCGCGGCCTAGCCTGATCTTGCTCGACCTGAACCTGCCGGCCACCGATGGCCGCGAGGTGCTTGAGAAGATCAAAAGCGACGCGTCGCTGCGCTCGATCCCGGTGGTGGTGCTCAGCACATCGGCCAACCCCAAAGATGTGGACGTGTGCTATCGCAATGGCGCAAGCAGCTACCTGCTCAAGCCGGTCAATCTACAACAGTTTCGGCAGCAACTCAAGCTCCTGTTCGACTACTGGTTTGGCGCGGTTCTGTTGCCGGAAGCGCAGAAAGAAGAGCCATGACCAGTCTTCAGCCGGTCATTCTGATTGTGGACGACAGCGACGAGGATCGCGCCACGCTCCGACGCTACCTTGAGCGCGCCGGCCCCGACGGCTACCGCTGCCACGAGGCGAGCACGGCGGCGGAGGGCCGGGAGCTGTGCCGCGTGCTGCACCCCGACGCCATCCTGCTCGACTATAGCCTGCCAGACGACGACGGCCTGGAGTTTTTAGCGGCCCTGATCGCCGAGCACGGCCCCCTGGCCTACGCGGTGGTGATGCTCACCGGCGCCGGCAATGCGACGGTGGCGGTGCAGGCGCTCAAGCTTGGCGCGCAGGACTATCTGGTCAAAGGGTACGATATTCGCCAGCGGATAATCCTGGCCCTCAACGGCGCGATCGAGAAGGTGCAGCTGCAGCGCCAGGTCGAGCAGCAGCGCCGCGATCTGGCGGCGAGCAACCAGCAGCTGGAGCAGGCGCTCCAGTCCCAACAGGCCAGCGCGGCCCAGCTCCAATTGGCCATGGAGGCCGCGTCGATGGCCACCTGGCAATGGGATCTGGCAAGTGGCAAGGTTGCCTGGAGCGCGGGCCTGGAGCCCATGCTTGGCATGCCAAACGGCGAGTTTGGCGGCAGCTTCGATGCGTTCTTGCGCCTGCTCCATCCCGACGACAGCGCGCGGGTGCAGCAACGCCTCGCCCAGGCCCTGCGCGGCGAGCAGCCGTACGATGTCGAGTTTCGCATGTGCCGCCCCGACGGCAGCGTGCGCTGGACGGCCACCAGAGGCCTGGTGGTGCGCGACGCGACTGGCGCGGCAATCAGCATGGTCGGCGTGGATATGGATATCAGCGAGCGCAAGCGGGCCGAATTGGAGCTGCGGGCCAGCGAAGCGCGTCTGCGCGCGATCTGGGAGTCGGCCAGCGACGCCATGGTGCTCTCTGATGCTCAGGGCGTGGTGTTGACCGCCAACCCAGCCTACTGCGAGCTCTATGGCTACTCGCCCGAGCAGCTGATCGGCCACAGCTTCACGATCATTTTTCCACCCGAGCAGCGCGCTGCCGCCCTGGAGCAGTATGCTGAGATCACTCGCGGGGATGCCGTACTGCCCGACTACGAGGCGATCATACAGCGTTCGAATGGCGAGCAGCGCATAGTCGAGTCGCGCGCAAATGTAGTCGTCACCAGCGACGGCGAGGTTGGGCTGCTCTCGATTGTGCGCGATGTCACCGAGCGCCAGACCATCGTCGACCAGCTACGCCGCAGCGAGGCGCAGTTCAAGACGCTGGTTGAGAATGCGCCTGATATCATCGCTCGTTTCGATTACCAACTGCGCCATCTGTATGTCAGCCCAATGGCCACGCGGGTGACCGGGCTGTCGCAGGCCGATTATATCGGCAAAACCAACCGCGAACTCGGTATGCCTGCCGAGCAGTGCGACCTCTGGGAAGCGCAAACCAGAGCTGTGTTTGCTGATGGGCAACCGCAGGAATATGCGTTCTCGTTCCTCTCGCCCGCTGGGCTGCGCTACTTCCAATCCAAAATTGTGCCCGAGTTCGCGGCTAACGGCAGCGTCGAGACGGTGCTTTCGATCACGCGCGATATCACCGTCAACAAGCGCGCCGAGGAGCGGCAGCGCTTTCTGTCGCAGGCCAGCAAGGCGCTGACCAGCTCGCTCGACTACCAGACCACGCTGGAGCAGATCGCACGCCTGGCGCTGCCCGTGCTTGGCGATGGCTGCATCATCGATCTGGTCGAGAACGACAAGGTGAGCGGCACGGTGGTGGCGCACATCGACCCGCAGCACGAGGCGCTGCTGCGCGAGATCCGCCACGCCTACCCGCCGCAGCTGGATGGCACGCACCCCGCCGCTCAGGTGCTGCGCAGCGGAAAGTCGCTCATGATCGATCATGTGTCGCAGGAGCTGCTCACCCAGAATATCGCCGACGACCGTCAGCGCATGCTGGTTGAGCGTCTGCCGCCGCGCTCGCTAATAATAGTGCCGCTGCTGCTGCGCGGGCAAACCCTGGGCGTGATCGCGGTCTACGCCACCGCGGCGCCGCGGCGCTACGCGGCCGACGATCTGGCGCTGCTTGAGGAGTTGGCCCGGCGGGCCAGCATCGCCCTAGACAACGCCCGGCTCTATCAGGAGGCCCAGGAGGCGGTGCGTGAGCGCGAGGCCTTTATGGCGATCGCCTCCCACGAGCTGAAGAACCCGCTTACCGCGCTGCTCGGCCGGGCGCAGCTGCTGCAGCGCCGCCTTGTGCGCCAGGGCGGAGCAGCGCGCGACCTGGACGACATTAAGAGTATCATCACCACCTCGCAGCAGATCAACCAGCTGCTCGTGGATCTGCTCGACGTAGCGCACGTGGTCGGCGGGCAGCTCAATCTGAACCGCGCGTCGCTCGACCTGGGCGCCCTGATCCGGCGGGTGGCGGCGCAGATGGAGCCATCGGCGCCCAGGCATCAGATCAGCATCAGTGCGCCGCAGGAGCCGCTGGTGATCGCCGGCGACTCCATCCAGCTGGAGCAGGTGTTCCACAATCTGCTCAACAACGCGATCAAGTACAGCCCAGGCGGCGGCAAGGTTGCGATCAGCATCGCCGTGGAAGAGGCGCACGCCGTGATCACCGTACACGACGAGGGCCTGGGCATCCCCGCGGCGGCGCTGCCGCACCTGTTCAAGCGCTTCTACCGGGCGCCCAACTCCATAAGCGAGCAGATCGCCGGGACGGGCATTGGGCTCTATGTGGTCAAGGAGATTGTGACCAACCACGGCGGCACGGTGGAGGTGAGCAGCACAGAGGGCCTCGGCAGTAGCTTCACCGTCTACTTGCCCCTTGAGCTAACGTAGGCCGAGGTCGCCGCGTGAGCGGTGGTTCGTACTACAATAAGACGTGTCATTCCGAGCGTAGCGAGGAAGGCGCAATTGCACGCCACGCCCTCAGCGCTTCGCAGCAGCCAACGCGCGCACCACCTCCACGAGCAGGCGGCGCTCCTCGGCCTTGATGCGCTCGTGGAGCGTGGCGACGCTATCGTCGGGGCGCACGGGCACCTCGGCGCGCGCCAGCACGGGGCCGTCGTCTACGCGGGGCGTTACGCGGTGGATCGTGCAGCCGGTCACGGGCAGGCCGCGCTCCAGTGCGTCGCGCACCACATGGGCGCCACGCAGGGCGGGGATCAGCAGGCCGTCGCTCGTGGTGTAGCTCGGGCCGCCGTCGTCCGGCAGCAGCGCGGGGTGCTGGTTCACCACGCGGTTGGGGAACCACTCCAGGAAGGCGGGCGACAGGATGCGCATAAAGCCCGCCAGCAGCACCAGATCTGGGGTGAAGGCGGCCACGATCGCGGCGAGGCGCTGCTCCCAGGCGGCACGGGCGAGCTCGCGGGCGGGGCCGCGCGGCGTGGGCGACAGAGGCAGGTGCGCCACAGCTACGCCACGGGCAAGCGCGCGCTGGAGCCCGTAGGCGTCGGGGCGGTCGCTCACCACCAAGGCCACCTGTGCCCCAAGCGCGCCCGCATCCTCGGCGTCGAAGAGCGCCTGAAGGTTCGAGCCAGAGCCGCTGAGTAGGACGGCGAGCTGGTACATAGAGGGGACAGGGTACAGGGTACAGGGCGAGAGCACAGAGGGCGAGAGCGCAGAGGGCGAGCGCGTAGAGGGCGGGCCTCCGGCAGCGCAGCTGCGTCCCTGTCCCCTGTTCCCTGTCCCGTGTTCCCTCCTTACTCTTTGCCGATGTCGTCGCGGTAGTGCTTGCCTGCAAAGCGGATGCGCTCGACGGCCTCGTAGGCGCGGGCGCGGGCGCGGGCAAGCGTGGGCCCAAGGCCGGTGACGCCTAGAACGCGCCCGCCTGCGGTGCAGAGGCCGGTGGGGCCGATGCTGGTGCCGGCGTGAAACACGAGCACCTGCTGGTCGTCGAGCGCCTCGACGCCGCGGATCGGGTCGCCCTTGCGCGGCTTGCCGGGGTAGCCTTCGGCGCAGAGCACCACGCACACGGCGTAGCCCTTGCGGCGGCGCAGCTTCTCCGGGTGCAGGCTGCCCACCGCGCAGTCGTAGAGCACCTCCAGAAAGTCGCCGTCCAGCAGCGGCAGGATCGCCTGGGCCTCTGGGTCGCCGAAGCGGGCGTTGAACTCGAGCACCTGCGGCCCGGTGGGCGTGAGCATGATCCCCGCGTAGAGCACGCCACGGAATGGTGCGCCACGGGCGGCCAGCTCGTCCACCACGGGCTGCATGCAGGTCGCGACGATCTGATCGAGCAGCGCCGCGCTCACTTCGTCCAGCGGGGCGACCACGCCCATGCCGCCAGTGTTGGGGCCAGTGTCGCCCGCCCACAGGCGCTTATGGTCGCGCGCGGGCGGCAGCGGCAGCAGGCGCTGCCCGTCGCAGAGCGCAAGCACCGAGACCTCGCGGCCGCTCAGGCGCTCCTCCAGCAGCAGGCGGCTGCCGGCGGGCGTGGCCCCAAGCTGCGCGATAGCGGCCAGGGTGGCTGGCAGATCATCGGGCACAACCACGCCCTTGCCAAGAGCAAGCCCGTCGGCCTTCACCACCCAGGGCTGGCCACTGGTGCGCGCGAAGGCGTCGGCCTCGGCGGGGGTGCTGAAGACATGGGTGGCGGCGGTGGGCACCCCGGCTGCGGCCATGATCTCTTTGGCGAAGGCCTTGCTGCTCTCGATCCGGGCGGCGGCGGCGCTGGGGCCAAAGGCGGGTATGCCAGCGGCCACAAAGGCGTCGACGATCCCCTCGGCGAGCGGGTTATCCGGGCCGATCACCACGAGGTCGATCCGCTCGCGCTGGGCAAGATCCACCAGCGCCTCGAAGTCGTTCAGCGGGAAGGGGACGTTCTGGCCGAAGCTGCCTGTGCCGGGGTTGCCGGGCACGCTGAGCAGCCTGGAAAGGCGGGGCGAACGAGCGATCTTCCAGGCCAGGGCGTGCTCGCGGCCGCCCGATCCGATCAGCAGCACATGCATAAGGAGAGTTCGTGGTTGTTCCTGCGCTCCACCGGTGCCAGTATAGCACAGGCGGGGCGGGCCGCCCTGCACCTCATTGCATAGGGAATCGCGTGCGGGGCGCTGCCGCCTCAACCCCCAAAGTGGATGGCCGCCAGCACCGAGCGCGCGTGTCGCTGCATGCCTCAGACCGCCAACGAGCGTGGACAATCTTGGTGGCGGCTGCGCCGCTTGAGGCCCGGTGGTCTGGCAGCCTGCTTGGATGGTGCCTGCGGCACCCACGCTGATCTTCCCGCTCGCTGGCGGTGGAGGGCATGCAGCGACACGCGCCCTCGGACGTGGCGGCTGTCGAATTTGGGGGTCGAGGGGGCGCAAGCCCCTCGCGCTGGGGGTTGTTAGGGGGCTGGCGGCAGCCCCTTAACGCCGGGGTGCGGGGCGGCAGCGCCCGCACGCGATCCTCTAGCACGAAAGCCGACGGGCACGGCAGCGCCCCCGACAACCTCGTTGTCCCACCACTAGCCCACATGTTCGGCCATTGACAAGGCCAGAACGCACGCGTATAGTGCAGGGGCGTTTTTTTCGGCGGTAGGCGGCGCTGTGTGGCTGTCCCGCATACTATCTCTATGATTGTGACTAGGTGCTATGGGCGATAAAGTTGTCATTGTCGAGTCGCCCGCAAAGGCGAAGACGATCCAGAAATATCTCGGTCGCGGCTACTTCGTGACCTCCAGCATGGGCCACGTGCGCGACCTGCCGAAGAGCGATTTGTCGATCGATGTCGAGCACGACTTTCAGCCGGTCTATGAGATCACGAAGAGCAAGGTTGTGAACGAGCTGCGCCAGGCGGTCAAGAACGCCGACGCTGTCTACCTCGCCACAGACCCAGACCGCGAGGGTGAGGCAATCGCCTGGCATATCACCGAGGCGGTGAACGTGCCGCGCCGCACCCCTGTGCATCGCGTGGTCTTCCAGGAGATCACGCGCAACGCGGTGCAGCAGGCCATCCAGAACCCGCGCAGCATCGACGGTAACCTGGTGAATGCGCAGCAGGCCCGCCGTGTGCTTGATCGCCTGGTAGGCTACCAGATCAGCCCGCTGCTCTGGGATAAGGTGAAGCGCGGGCTCTCGGCCGGTCGCGTGCAGTCGGTGGCCGTGCGCCTGATCGTCGAGCGCGAGCGCGGGGTCGAGAGCTTCGTCGCCGTCGAGTACTGGACGATCGAGGCCGATCTGCTCAAACAGGGTGGCCAGCAGCCCCGCGACGCCTTCCGCGCCACGCTGGTGGAGCGCGCCGGCAAGCGGCTCGATAAGTTCGCGGTGCCAAACCAGGAACAGGCCGACACAATTGTGACGGACCTGGAGGGCGCCCGCTACGCTGTGCAGAAGGTGACGCGCAAGGACAAGCGTCGCGGCCCCGCGCCGCCCTTCACCACCTCCACGCTCCAGCAGGAGGCCGGTCGCAAGCTTGGCTTCAGCGCCAAGAAGACGATGACGCTCGCCCAGAAGCTGTACGAGGGCATTGACGTTGGCGGCGACGAGGGCACGGTGGGCTTGATTACCTATATGCGCACCGACAGCGTGAACGTGGCAAGCGAGGCCCAGGCCGAGGCCCGCAGCGTGATCGAGCAGCGCTTCGGCAAAGAGTATCTTCCCGAAAAGGCGCCGCTCTACAAAACCAAGGCCAAGGGCGCCCAAGAAGCCCACGAGGCGGTGCGCCCCACCAGCAGCGCTCGCACCCCCGAGAGCGTGAGCAGCAAGCTCGACCGCGACCTGAACCGGCTCTATGAGCTGATCTGGAAGCGCTTCCTGGCCTCCCAGATGGCCCAGGCCGTGTTCGATAGCACTACGGTTGATATTGGGGCCTTCACTGTCGGAGACAAGGAGACAAGGAGACAAGGAGACAAGGAGACAAGGAGCGCCGATTTTACGCCGTCAGAAGGCTCCCGGTCTCCCGGTCTCCCGGTCTCCTTGTCTGGCGATGCCCCGTACCTCTTCCGCGCCACTGGCTCGGTGCTCAAGTTCCCCGGCTTCCTGGCCGTCTACAATGTGAGCCTGGACGAGGGCGAGGAGGACGAGGACAGCGAGCGCCGCCTGCCGCTGCTCCAGGAGGGCGGCCCGCTCGATCTGCTCCAGCTGCTGCCCATCCAGCACTTCACCGAGCCGCCGCCCCGCTTCACCGAGGCCAGCCTGGTGAAGGAGCTCGAGCAGCTCGGCATCGGCAGGCCATCTACGTACGCATCGATCATCTCTACGATCCAGGACCGCGAGTATGTCGAGCTCACCGAGAAGAAGCTGCTGCCCACCACGCTTGGCCGCGTCGTCACCGACCTGCTGGTGGCGCACTTCCCCAAGATCGTCGACTACGACTTTACCTCCGCGCTGGAGCAGCAGCTCGACGACATCGCCGATGGCACGAAGCAGTGGGTGCCCGTGCTGCGCGAGTTCTACGACCCGTTTCAGAAGACGCTCGCAGCCGCCAAAAGCGAGATGCGCAACGTCAAGCGCGAGGAGATCATCACCGACCTGGGCTGCCCCAAGTGTAACCAGGGCTTTCTGGCGATTAAGTTCGGTCGCAACGGTGAGTTCCTGGCCTGCACGCGCTACAGCAAGGACGGCAGCCCCGACTCCTGCGACTTTACGAGCGACTTTCACCGCGACGGCGACGGCCAGATCGTGATCGATAAGGCCGCCGCCGCCGAGACGAGCGATGTGGAGTGCAATCTCTGCGGCCGCCCCATGGTGATCAAGAAGAGCCGCTTCGGCCCCTTCCTCGGCTGCTCCGGCTACCCCGAGTGCGCCAACACGCGCCGGATCGGCAAGGACGGCAAGCCTGTGCCGCTGCCCCTGCCCACCGGCGTGGCCTGCCCGAAGTGCCAGACGGGCGAGCTGCTTCAGCGCCGTGGCAAGTTCGGTCGCCCCTTCTTCGGCTGCTCGCGCTACCCCAAGTGCGACTACCTCACCAATAGCCTGGAGGAGTTGGCCCCGGTTGTCGCCGACGCGGTCCCCGCCAAGGGCAAGCCCGTGCTGGTGAAGGGCGGCGCAAAGCCCGCTGCCACAACCAGAAAGCCCGCCGCCAGCGCCAAGAAGCCCGCCGCCAGCGCCAAGAAGCCCGCCGCCAGCGCCGCCAAGAAAAAGAGCGCGTA
>Ga0136636_10002084_pt1 | contig 11884 bp, 13 predicted proteins | sample AntDrymUQ8522106_2_FD_104653 | JGI IMG/M metagenome (GOLD analysis project Ga0136636, IMG submission 104653) | Polar desert sand microbial communities from Dry Valleys, Antarctica - metaG UQ852 (21.06) | ecosystem: Environmental > Terrestrial > Soil > Desert | place: Antarctica: Dry Valley... | reverse complement strand
ACGCCGAGGACATGGCCTTCTTCGTCACGAATCAGGTCAAGCGCCATCCATTCCACAAAAAACTGGGTATTGGCTTTGACGTTGCGCTGATACATCGCGTGCAACATGGCGTGACCGGTACGGTCGGCGGCAGCGCAAGAGCGACGCACCGGCTTTTCGCCAAAGTTGGACATGTGACCACCGAACGGGCGCTGGTAAATTTTACCGTCATCCGTACGGTCAAAAGGCATACCGTAATGCTCTAGCTCAACGACAACTTCGTTGGCCTTCTTGCACATGAATTCGATCGCGTCCTGGTCGCCGAGCCAGTCGGAACCTTTGACGGTGTCGTACATGTGCCACGTCCAGTGATCTTCTTCGGAATTACCGAGAGAAGCCGCCACGCCGCCCTGTGCTGCAACGGTGTGCGAACGGGTCGGGAAGACTTTGGACAGCACAGCCGTTTTAAGACCAGCTTCAGACAATTGAATGGCGGAACGCAAACCGGCACCACCAGCACCGACGATCACCGCATCAAACTTGAGAATAGGAATACTCACGCTTACAGCCTCCAGAGAATCGCAGCAGCCCATGCGGTGTAACCCACCAGCAAAGTAACAGTCAGCACATGCAAGCTCAGGCGCAGGCCCGTTGGCTTGACGTAGTCCATCCAGATATCACGTACGCCAATCCAGGCATGGTAAAAAAGACTGACAAAGAAGAGGAAGGTCAGGAACTTGATGATGCCATTCGCAAAAACCCCCTGCCAAGCCTCGAAAGTCCCCGGACGAACGATGAGCAGAACAGCAACCATCAAAACTGAATAGACAGCCATGATGACCGCAGTAGCGCGCTGAATGATCCAGTCTTTCAGTCCGTAATGCGCCCCAACAACGGTACGGTTGATCACAGCAGAATCCCCCAGAAGATCAGCGTCAGCGGAATACTGACCGCAAACACAATCGCGGCAGACTTGCGAGCAGGCTCTTTATCGATACCGATATGCAGGTCGAGCAACAGGAAGCGGATGCCGGCACAGAAGTGGTGAATAAAAGCCCAGATCAGGCCAGCGATCACAACCTTTGCCGGCAACGAAGCGAATACCGACTTAAAAGTAGCGAAGGTTTCCGCCGAAGTCACACTAGCTGCGAACAACCAGAGCATAAACGGAAGACAAAGAAACAAACCCACACCACTGACCCGATGAAGAATTGAAACCTTGCCCGGCAACGGCAACCTTATTGATGCCAAGTCCAAATTTTTTGGACGTTTCTTGATGGTCAATTCTGCCATGAACGTCATCCTCGCGTAAAAGTGCGGCTAACCGCTTGTACGTAGCTTGAAAAGAACTGTAATTATACATTCAAAATTAGCCTGAACACGCCAAGACAGGCGTTTTCAAGCCTACTTCATTGGTACTACTTCTCTCACCCGAGGTCATTCCGGTAGTAGTGCCGACGCGTGCAATACAAGCCACGCCGCCACTCAACCGGCTTATTACCATAGCTGTAGGCTGTTCGCTCAACTAGCAGTAAAGGATCACCCGGCTTAACACCAAGCAAACCTGCGCTGTAGGCATCCGCAGCCACTGCCCGCAAATGCTCTTCGGCGTTAATCATGCGCACACCGTAGTCATTCTCAAACTGACTATAGAGCGAACGATCCCCACCGAGCAGTTTTTCCAGTACAAGCCCCGGAAACAATTCGGCAACTAGATAAATCTGGTCAAAAACCACCGGATCATCATTGAAGCGCAACATCCGTTCAACACAAATAACCGGCGTCCCGACCGGCAAACCCAACGCCAAGGCAACCTCCGGCGTAGCCTCCTGAAGCTTGCAGGAAAACGGATCGCTTACTGTATGGGTTGGGCTACCATCATCCGGTACCAAACGGAGAAAACGGTAGAAGGAACGCGGATCATCATGCGTAGCGACGAACGTCCCCTTGCCCTGCCGGCGAACCAACAGATTGTCCGCTGCCATTTCGTCAACGGCCTTGCGCACGGTTCCCTGGCTTACATTAAAACGTGCCGCCAACTCACCCTCACTGGGAATAGCATCGCCCGGCCCCCACTCACCCTCTTCCAGACTACGGATTAAAAAATCCTTGATCTGGCGATAGAGCGGGCTAAAGGTGGGCGAGGCAACGCGAAAGGAAGGGCGGGAAGCGTCTCGAGTCATAGGGCGAAATTTCAGCACATTTCCGAGGGGGCGTCCACGAAAAGTTATCTTATATAAGACACATGATGAATTGACAGTAGGACGCTGAACTTCTAACATCGATCTCCTGTCGTGCCCGCTAACGCAAGCAAGAAAATAATGGCGGCATTCAAGCAGATTCGAATAATTTAACCACGCTGTTTCATACAGGAGCGATACATGTCCAAAGCACCCATGCGCGTTGCCATTACCGGCGCAGCCGGCCAAATCGGTTATAGCCTGCTGTTCCGCATTGCCTCCGGCGAAATGCTCGGCAAAGACCAGCCAGTCATCCTTCAGCTGCTTGACCTGCCGCAAGCTCAACAGGCCGTCAAGGGCGTCATGATGGAACTTGACGACTGCGCCTTCCCGTTGCTGGCTGGCATGGTCGCCACTGACGACCCGAATGTTGCCTTCAAGGACGCTGATGTCTGCTTGTTGGTTGGCGCCCGTCCGCGTACCAAGGGTATGGAACGTGCCGACCTGCTGACCGCCAATGGCGCCATCTTCACCGTTCAGGGCAAGGCTATTGCTGAGAACGCCAATGAAAACGTCAAGGTTCTGGTGGTTGGCAATCCTTGCAACACCAATGCCTACATCGCCGCGTCTGCCGCCAAAAAAGTTGGCCGCACCAACCCGAACAACTACCACGGCATGCTGCGTCTTGACCACAACCGTGCTCTATCGCAACTGGCTGAAAAAGCCGGCCGTCCGGTTTCTTCTTTCAAGAAGCTGGTCGTTTGGGGCAACCATTCCCCGACGATGTATGCCGATTACCGTTTCTGCGAAACCAATGGCGACAACGTCAAGGCCCTGATCAACGATCACGCCTGGAACAACGACACCTTCCTGCCGACCGTTGGCAAGCGTGGCGCTGCCATCATCGAAGCCCGTGGCCTGTCTTCGGCTGCTTCTGCTGCCAACGCTGCCATCGACCACATCCATGACTGGGTTCTCGGTTCTGGCGACTGGGTCACGATGGGTGTTCCTTCCGATGGCTCCTACGGCATTCCGGCTGGTATCGTTTATGGCTTCCCATGTGAGTGCAATGGTGGTTCCTTCAAGATTATCCAGGGCCTGGAAATCGACGAGTACAGCCGTGAGAAGATGAACTTCACGCTCAAGGAACTGACCGACGAAGCCGAAGCCGTCAAGAGCATGCTCTAAGAGCTGTCAGCTGCTAGCCATTAGTTGCTAGCAAAAGCAAGCAAGGGCCGCGGTAAAATACCGCGGCCCTTTTCGTTTTCAGATCAAGAATAGCGACCAACCAATAACTAGCGACTAACAACTAAAATGCGCCATCCTAAAACCGTCCTGTTTGCCGGTGAAAAGCCCTTCCCCATCCTGCCGGCAGTCGACCATTACGCCGGCTCGGAAAAGTTGATGCGCAAGGCGCTGCAATTGCAGAAGGAGCTTGGCCCGATTTTCGATATTACCTGCGACTGCGAAGATGGTGCCCATGCCGGTGCCGAGCGCGCGCATGCCGAAATGGCCGCCAGCGTGATCATGTCGCCTGACAACCTGTTTAATCGTGTCGGCGCTCGTGTCCACGACGTGACACATCCGCACTGGCGGCAGGACATGGAAATCCTGCTGCGCGTTGCTGGTAGCCGCCTGCCCTTCATCACCTTACCGAAGCCATGCAGCGCCGGTGATGTGCAGGTACAAATAGAAGCTCTACGTGAAATTGAACAAAATTTTGGTGTCGACCGCAGGATTCCGGTTCACGTGTTGATCGAAACGCATGGCGCGCTGCGTGAGGTTTGGGAAATTGCCGCACTACCCGGCGTCGAGAGTCTGGATTTTGGCCTGATGGATTTTGTTTCCGGCCATCATGGTGCCATCCCCGGTTGCGCGATGAGAAGCCCCGGACAATTCGAGCACCCATTAGTTGCCCGAGCCAAGTGTGAAATCAGTGCGGCTGCACTTGCTTGCGGCGTCGTTCCGTCGCACAACGTGACGACTGAATTAAAAGATATCGAATACATCCGCAACGACGCCAAACGAGCGCGCACTGAGTTTGGCTATCTGCGCATGTGGAGCATTCATCCAAACCAGATTCTCCCCATTGTCGAAGCGATGCGCCCGGATTTTTCCGAAGTCCAGTCGGCTGCAGAAATTCTCCTAGCCGCTCAGGATAAAGATTGGGGACCAACTCAGCACGAAGGTAAATTGCACGATCGCGCCTCCTACCGCTATTACTGGGAACTTCTGGAGCGCGCCCAGGTGACGGGTATGGCTATTTTACCGGCAGCAAAGAACCGCTTTTTTGCCTGAAATACTTCCCATCCTCTATCAGGATGAGCACATTGTCGTCATTGACAAACCAGCGGGCTTGCTCGTTCACCGCTCGGAAATTGATCGGCACGAAACCCGTTTTGCCATCCAGATTCTGCGTGACCAGATTGGGCAGCGAGTTTGGGCGGCGCATCGACTGGATCGAGGCACTTCGGGAGTTTTGCTGTTTGGCCTGAATGCCGAAACAGCCACATTACTCGGCAAGCAATTTGAAGCCGGGACGGTAAAAAAACGCTACTGGGCCGTCGTTCGCGGCCATCCGCCGACAGCCGGTAGCATTGATCATGCCTTGACCCGCCAGCGCGACCCCTATGAACTCCGTGGCGCCCAAACCAGCACAGAGCCGCAACAAGCCTTAACCCATTACCGCAAACTGGCTGAAATCGAGTTGCCTGTCGCCGTCGACCGCTATCCAAGCAGCCGTTATGCGCTAATGGAACTTGAACCGATTACCGGTCGCCGGCATCAGTTGCGGCGCCACATGAAGCACATTTCCCATCCGATTATTGGCGACGCCACCCACGGAAAAGGCAATCACAACCGTTATTTTGCCGAACATCTTGAGTGCCACAGGCTCCTGCTCGCCTGCGTCGAATTAAGCTTCGATCACCCGGTTAGTGGCCAGCGGATGGAAATAAAAAAGCCAGTGTCCGGCGAATTCGCCGCGACACTGGCCCGTTTTGGCTGGGATTTAGCTTAGATCGGGTTTAGTAGCCGATAGAACCTTCAAGTTCTTCCAGGCGCTTCATGTCCCGCTCAAGCTCAACAATATCCTGACCGAGCGCATCACGCGCCGAAACCATACCCAATGGTTCGCCATTGTCATCGACCACTGGCACATGGCGGAAGCCGCCTTCAGCCATCATGTGCAAGGCGTAGGCCAAAGGTTTATCGGCCCGAATGGTTTGCGGATCACTCACCATGACTTGGGAAAGCAATGCTGTATCGGGGTCCAGACTGGTCGCCAGCACCTTGTTGAGCGCATCACGCTCAGTAAAAATACCAACGATTCGCCCGCTTTCAACCACCAGAATAGCACCAATTTTTTTCTCGGCCATCAGGCGGCAAGCAACACGTACCGTCGTGTCCTTGTCAGCTGAAATCAGTTTTTGGCCAGCGATAATATCTTTGATCAATCGTTTCGGCATCATGGTCTCCTTTATTGTTTATGGGTAAAAATCAAGTACTAGTTTGGCACAAAACACAGGCTGCATGCAGCCTATTGCGATTTGATGACAAGCACAGCGATGACCACAAAAATAATTACTATCCCAATTAACTCAAGGTTCAATTTTCATCCTTTTTGGCTCATCGATCACTGCGGGCTTCAATTCGTAAACGATCCTCACGCGCGCATCTGCCTTCGCTAGGTCGATAAAGCCAATGCCTCCTGGGTGCGAGGTAACCCATTTAATAACCTCCTCCGCTGTCGCAGTTTTTGCTGGCTGATGCGTCCGTCCGGAGAAAACCTGGCGTGACCAATAAGCGTTTATATCGGCCAGATCCTTGCCCACCAGGGCCTGATAAAAGCGCGCCCGATCCGGGTGCGTATCGAGCATATCCACCGGCTGAGCTTCAATGCCATTAAAAAACTGACGGTTGCGGCCAAAGAAAATATTAATGACTTCGTTGCGTGACATCGCCGCCACACCGCAACGTGTGTTGACGACAACAACCAGCTCTGCCCACGCCGGCAGACTCGGCAGCGCGAGCAAAACAATAGCGAGAAGGTAACGAATTCGCTTCAAGCTCATGGCTTAAAAAACAAAATCCATGGTGAGGGAAAACACATCCATGCTTCCCCCCCAGCCGGGCTGTTCCCAGCGGTAAGGCAAAACCGATGTCGGCTCACCGTGAATACCATCCCACTGGGCCTTCAGTGCAATATTTCGGGCCACATCCCAGCGCGCGCCAAGAATGGTGGTTTTCTGATCGAGATGAGTCTTTGCCGTGAGCCTTGCGGTAAGGGGATTCAAGCTACTCTCATGTGACTTTGAAAAAACCCAGGAATACCCAAAATAAGGCGTGACCGGGCCAATCCGGTAACCAGCCAAGGCATAGCCTGAATTCGACGACTCAAAAGCTCGGCTCCCCTGCACGACATGGTTAAGCATTAACTGCAACTGCCAGGGGCCACTATCGTATACCGCCCCCAGGGAGTAGTAATGGGTCCGTGTATTGTTCATGGTCAGATACGCTGCTGACTGCTGGGCGATGGATGGGAAAGCTTGCAATAATCCTTCGATCGGTATGTCGTTTTTGAACAGCAGATTGGCGTAACTGGCGCGGAACTGCCAACCACCCGCCTGGTAATCAAGGTAGCCACCAACCATCCTCGAACCAGCGAGATCCCATTGTTTGTCAACAAATGGAATTTTCTCGTCGGAAATACCGTAAAACAATTTGCCGCGCAGCAGATGATCACCGAGCGGCAGGGTCAGTGCCACGTCGGCACCGTTGATGCTATAGAAAGGCAGAGACCAGAAAAAATCTCCAGGCGGCCGCACCGTCAAGTAGGAATAACCGACCAGACGCGAGTCAGACAGCATGAAAAACTCAGTACCAAGGCGACCTGCTCTTAAACTCAGATTCGGGCTGGGTTCATATTTGAGGTAGGCCCAAGAGATTTCCGGCGTAAATGTTTTGTCGTAATGGTAACGACTGACTGCCTGCACGACAGCTTCCATCTGCGGACTGATCCGCCAACTGGCTTGCACGCCAAGAACGCTATCTACCCGCGCATCCCAAGAACGACTGGCGCCATAGGGCTGTGACAGATCGCGGACAAACTCAACCTCATCACTGTTTGTGCGTACCGCCCCCAACGTACCAAACCCATGTAGCGAGAAGGCGGGTTGCTCATCAGCCAAGGCATTAAGAACATACCCAGCGAACAAAACACTGAGCAGACAAGAAAAAACCCGGTGAGTTAGACCGGGTTTTGCCGTCATGCAACTATTCATGATCAGAGTGAAGTGCTCTCTGGTAAGGCAACCTTGTTATCAGCACTGAACTGATAGTCCTTGAAAACATGCTCGGCCGAGAGAAGTTGATAGCTGCCATCGGCTTGACGAATCGTCGTATCTTTCAGGCGATAAGTCAGTTGACCGCAGGTCCACAAATCAAAGTTACGCATTTGCGTACATAGGCAGGTTTTATCCATCACCGAAACTTTTCGGGCCCCCGGATGGGCTGCAACTTCACGATTGTAGGACGTCACATAGGCACATTTGCCATTAGCGTCGAGCAGATAACCGTAGGCCTCGCAGTTCGGCCGAATGCCATCGCCGATCGCCGGGCTGCCCTTGATCATTCGCATCGGGTAACCGGTCGGCGAAATCTGATTAACTTCAATATCGTCTTCAGTTGCCTTGAAATACTCCTGCTTAATCGGATCAGGCAGGCCGCACTCCTTGGTGACGGTGAAGCGAGTTGCGACTTGAACAGCAGCAGCACCAGCTTCAAGAAACTGGGTCGCATCACTACCCGTAAAGATACCGCCCGCCGGAATCACCGGAATATCGAGCTGCTCTTCTTTAAGGAATTTGATGACCTCGGCAACGATGGTTGCCAGATCGTACTGTGCCCAGTCCATGCCAAAACCAAGGTGACCGCCGGCCAATGGACCTTCAACCACAACGTAGTCAGGCATCCGGTTGGTGCGAGCACTTTTCTTCAGGAAAAGTTGCAAGGCACGCACCGAGGAAACGATGATGCCCAATTTAACATCGCGAAAACGTGGATGATCTTCAAGCAACGCGAAGGAGCCAAGGTGTAGGCCGGCAGCCAGCGTCATGCCATCAATACCGGCATCGAGCGCAGAAGCCATGCGAACCCTGAGCGTCTCTTTCGGCGCGTTCATGGTCAGCTTTTCCATGCAGTTAATGAAAATCAGGCCGGGCCCTTTTTTCCGCGACATGGCGTTATCAACGTGCAAACGGGTCGCTTCCGCCACGACACCGAGGTCAAACTTGACTGAAGACTTGTCTTCGTTTTTGACGTTAGCCTTGTAGATCGCCAGCTTTTGTTTAACGTATTTGGTGTCGTAACGACGATCCGCAACGGTATTGATCATTGCATCCGAAATATGGCCAACACCACCCAGACGGGAAGCCTCCAAAGCCAGATCGACGCTCGAAATATCAACACCCATGCCGCCGATCATGATCGGCACAAGTTCATGCTTGCCAAGCCGCAAGCGGAAATCGTCCACACGCTTCATCGTCATCCTTAAAAAATTAGCCGGACCCAAGTGGCTCAATCGTCGCCACGGCTAGGCTGAGAATTTTACGCGATTGTGCAGGTTTTTGCTTGCACAGACGGGTACAAATCAAGGCCAAATCAGCCTTGAATCGCTAAACTCATTTCTTTGAGTAAAAGTAGTTATGAAAGGTTCGCCATGCAGCGCTCGACTCATCCTCTCTGGCTGGTCGGATTTCGTCCGTTCTTTTCTCTTGCCTGCCTCGCCGGCGCCCTCTTGCCAATTGCCTGGGCGCTTATTTTTAGTGGCTACCTGCCGGCCCCGGAAACACCCTTCACTTCCGTCCAATGGCACGCCCACGAGATGTTTTTTGGCTTTGGCTGGGCCGTACTCGGCGGTTTTTTGCTGACCTCCACCAAGAACTGGGTCAACATTCGCGGTTACCATGGACCCGCTTTGATGCTGCTTGCCAGCGCCTGGATTTTCGAACGAATTGCACTAAGTTTCGGTGGCAACTGGCCGACGCCGCTCTTCGCGATTGCTTGCAATCTTTTCCTCGGCAGCATCATCGCCATGCTGATGTGGACGCTGATTCGCCATCGCGACAAGGACAGCTATCGCGACAACATATTTTTTCTAGTTCTACTACCGGCCTTTCTGGTGGCGAAATACATGATGCTGTTTGGCGGAAACTTTACCGCCGGTTACAGCATGGCCATCGGCCTGTTCCGGCTCGCCCTGCTCGTCATGCTCGAACGCACGCTGACCCCGTTCATGAAAGCGGCTTTTCAAGTCAGCATCCTGCGCCAGCCCAAGCTGGACATGGCGATCAAGCTGCTCGCTTTATTACTGGTTGTTGAATTTGCCCTGCCCCGGCTGTTGACCGCAGCAATCACCTTTCTGCTGGCCGCTCTGCTCGGCCTCCGCTTTTTTTTCTGGAAACCACAACTCGCCCTGCAAAGAATCGACATCGGCATCATGTACGTTGGCTATCTCGCCATCGTTAGCCAGTTGCTGATCGAAGCACTGGGCCATGTCACGCAGTTTGTCTGGATCGGCTCAGTATCGGTGCATCTCTTCACCTTTGGCGCGATGGGTACAGTGATTCCGGCGATGATCATCCGCATTTCAAAAGGCCATACCGGACGCAAGGTGGTCTTTGAGCCACTGGACAAACTGGCGCTTTACATCATGCTGCTGGCGCTATTTATCCGGCTTGTCGCGCCACAGATTTATCCGGCGGGCTACCTGTTGTGGATTCAACTTTCCGCCGCCTGTTGGCTAACCTGTTTTGGCAGCCTCGCCTGGCGCTATATTCCCTTTCTGATGCAAGCCCGCGTCGACGGCAAGGAGCACTGATGCAAATTTGGGTAGATGCTGACGCCTGTCCGGTGGTGATCAAGGAAATCATTTTCCGGGCGGCCGAGCGCTTGCAGATTTCCACCATTCTGGTCGCCAACCAGATGCTGCGCACGCCGCCCTCACGCTTCATCCGCGCCATCCAGGTGGCCTCCGGTTTCGATGTCGCCGATGCCCATATTGTCGAGCAACTTGCCGCCGGTGATCTGGTCATCACCGCCGACATCCCGCTCGCCTCGCTGGTCATCGAGCGCGGCGCCCATGCCCTGAATCCGCGCGGTGAGTTGTACACCACGGCCAATATCCAAGAACGGCTAACTATGCGCAACTTCATGGAAGAACTGCGCGGCGCCGGCGTCGAAACGGGTGGCCCGGCGGCGTTCAGTCAAGCTGATCGACAAGCCTTCGCCAATACCCTTGACCGCTTTCTGGTCAAACACTTGGCGGCGTAAGGGGCGGCTCGTGGGATACTTGGCCGCTTAACGCAATCAGCCAAGAGTTTTATGTCCGAGCCTACCGAAAAGCCACCGACCCCTGCCCCGAAGGCAGCCTCGAAGACCGCCGCCAAAACAGCCAAAACACCCGTCCCGTATCGCCGCAACAAAAAGCCTATCGTCGCGGCCAAACAGACCATGCACCCGCGCAACAGGAATATCGGCGGCTACGATTTCGCGGCGCTGACTGCCGTCGCACCGGCGTTAACCAAATTTATCGTCACCACCGCCGCCGGCACGCCCAGCATTGACTTTGCCAATCCGAGCGCGATCAAGGCTTTCAACCGGGCCTTGCTGGCGCTGCACTACGGTGTCAAAGGCTGGGAAATTCCGGCGGGCTACCTTTGTCCGCCGATTCCCGGTCGGGCTGACTACATTCATCAAGTAGCCGACCTGCTGGCTAGCTGCAACAAGAAAATTATCCCGACCGGGGCGGATGTTCGTGTGCTGGACATCGGCGTCGGCGCCAATTGCGTTTACCCGCTGATCGGCAACGCCGAATACGGCTGGCGTTTTCTTGGCGTCGATATCGACGAAGCGGCGTTGGCTAATGCGCAGATGATTTTAGGCAAGAATCCGCAGTTGACCGCAGCAATCGAGTTACGGCATCAGCCAGTCTGGGACAACGTTTTCACCGGCCTGCTGCGCGCGGGCGAAAGCTTCGATGTCAGCATCTGCAACCCGCCCTTTCACAATTCACCCGATGAAGTGCTTGCCGTTAGCCAGCGCAAGTGGAACAACCTGAACAAGCCGGGCGCCAAGCGCGGCGCGGCCCAGCCTCGCCTCAATTTTGGCGGTGGCGGCACCGAACTATGGTGCAACGGTGGCGAGCGTGCCTTCGTCAAACGGATGATCGAACAAAGCGCCAACATCCCGAAACGGGTGATGTGGTTCACCAGCCTAGTTTCACAGGCCGAAAATCTGCCGCACATCGAAGCCGCACTGCAGAAAGTGCACGTCGCCGACTCGCGCATCATCGGCATGGGACAAGGACAAAAGCAAAGCCGCCTGGTCGCCTGGACCTTCACCGGCAACGGCGAGCGGGAAAAATGGCGCAAGGAACGCTGGTCCCTGGCGACTAACGCATCGAGCGAAACCGCCTCGTCATTTAACGAACCCGTATAATCGCGGGTTGCCCTTTTTACTGAACTCATCGTGTCCGATCGCCTCGCCGTCCTGCCTCAATATCTCCTGCCCAAGCAGGCCCTGACCATGCTCGCCGGTAAGCTGGCCAGCGCCGAAGCGGGCAGTCTGACGACCAGCATCATTCGCTGGTTTGTCGGCCGTTATGGCGTGAACATGGCCGAGGCGGCCAATCCGGAGATCACCAGCTACAAGAGCTTCAACGAGTT
>Ga0136636_10002083_pt1 | contig 11887 bp, 9 predicted proteins | sample AntDrymUQ8522106_2_FD_104653 | JGI IMG/M metagenome (GOLD analysis project Ga0136636, IMG submission 104653) | Polar desert sand microbial communities from Dry Valleys, Antarctica - metaG UQ852 (21.06) | ecosystem: Environmental > Terrestrial > Soil > Desert | place: Antarctica: Dry Valley... | reverse complement strand
TGTAAAGGAATGAAATATTTTCTCCATGTTTTCCGGCGCTATTCCTACACCGCTGTCTGTTACGGAAAAGTAAATGTCCAGTTCTTCATTTTCATAATGCTTATCAAGTTTTACTTCAATTTTTATAATACCATTTTTAGTAAATTTAATGGCGTTTGATACCAGGTTTGTTAAAATTTGTCCCAGCCTAACTGTATCACCTCTCAGCACATCGGGCAAATCACTATCTAACATTAGTTTGATATCATTGCTTCGTTCCTGTGCTTTTACAGAATTAGCCAGTTTAATATCAGACACAAGATTTTTGATATTAAAATCAATTTCTTCCAAATCTATTTTGCCAGCTTCTATTTTACTAAAATCTAAAATATCATTTATTAAAACCAATAAATTATCAGAGGCAGTGCGTAATACTTTCATGTTTTGCAATTGCTCTGGTCGTGGATTATCCTTTATTAGCAAGTGCCCCATTCCAATAATTACATGCAATGGTGTTCTTATTTCGTGGCTCATTACAGATAAAAATTCTGACTTAGAGATGTTTGCAACTTCAGCTTCTTCTTTAGCCTGCTGCATTTCTTTCTCAGCTATTTTACGTACAGCAATTTGCTTTTCCAGGTAATTAACAATTTCCAGTAAATTATTTTCGCTGGCATGTAAACTAATACCTTCATCTGTTTCAATGCTTTTTATAGCAAACTTCAATTTATCAATAGATAATTTTCTTACATCAATTTCATTTTTAAGCTTTTCATTAATCTCGGTGTATTCCTGTTCGCTCAAAGAATAGGCATGGGTTGATAATTCCTTATCCTTTTCAAATGCATTGTACGATGCACTAATAGCCTCCAGAAATTGCAAAAAATCCGGATTGTCAATTAATGAATCGTAGTTCATTTTTTTAAGCTGCCTTTCTAATAATTTGTGATAAGCCATGTTTATATACCTTAATTTTCGTCAAATGTTGTTATCGTCATGGTTTGGTTATGCAACTGGCAAGATGTATTTGCAGTAAACGGTGATATTTCGCCATAAGAATAAAAACCTGTTAGCAAAGTACCAGATCCAAATGCTTCACTTACAGCCATTACTTCTTCTTCTATTCTATTGTCTAAAATTAATTTTCGGCCAACACAGCTAATTAATAAAGCTAGTTTAGGCGTTTCTTTCAGGTTCATAGTAAATGCAATATTACTTGCCTGTGCCGCTGCATCTACCAGTTTATCAAAGTTGGCTTTCATAAACCTTACTTTAGCGCCCACAGGTACATCGCCTGCAAATACCATTGCTTTATGCTCGGTATCAATGCTAAGAATTGTTCTTACTACCGGCTCAATGCTACCCGGCAATGTTACAGATAATGGAAACAATAATGCCGAACCAGGCAGTTCATCAGCGTATTTACCCAAGTATGTTTTGTATAATTCAATGGCATCTTTATCATCAATTTCATATACCGTATTAGCGGTAGATTTTGTGATAGACCGTTCTGGCCCAAACATATCCCACCCACCCATGGAGCCATGAGATATTTTTAGATTACTTCCATATAAACCAATACCTACTATTTTACCCGAAACTGCAGGCCCATCAAGCCCAACCAGGGTTGATTGAAAACGGGCTGCATCGCCTGCAAGACCGCCAGTAACAGGAACTTTATTTTGCACCACCGTATTAACACCTCGTACCAACTCACTTCCATTAACTTTAGCACCATCTGATATTATCATAATGTAAGCCAAACCATCTGCAGGTAATTGTTTTACTAACGCCTCTCCTGCCTCAAAACTATTGGCAAAATCATCAATATTAACCGATACAGACTTTACTGTTGTTTTTTCAAATTCAATGGCAGCTATTGATACCGTATTGTCCTGCACAGTATCGTTATAAATTTCGCCAGATGTTGAGCATAACACAATAGCCGCCTGGCTATAAGTAGTTTTCAACATCTGATATATATTCTCATTTGCCAAAATACTTTTTTCACCAAAACCCAATACTAAAGTAGCTTTTGAAGGATGTAAAAAATCACTTTTTTCGCTATTGTACATTTGTCCGTTTTTATACAATGATAAGGAGGCTTTCATGCTTTTTAATTTTTTAAGATTTAAAATTTAACCATACTGTTTATACTAAAACCAAGCGTTTTTACAATTATTTAGGTATACTTTTTACGCCAACTGATAATCATTTTTTATTGCATTAATGGCAGATGAGATATCCGTTTCTACTTTTTGCATCAGCATAGGCAAGCTGCCATTATCCTGGCCGCTTTTACCAATTTTTTCTATCTCCCTGATAGTAGATTTTAAAGATGCTATCCCCATATTATCAATGGTAGGTTTTATGCGATGGGCTATTTCCCCAACGCCTATAAATTCATTGGCAGTAAACTTTGCCTTCATTTCGGAAATGTTTGCCGGAACCTGCTCAATAAACATTTTTAGCATCTTTTTTACAAATTCATCATTACCCCTGCTAATTGTTTTTATTTCAGAAATATCATAATAACAAATGGGGGTGGCATTATTTTCTTTTGCTGCTGCTTCATCATTTGTAACGGTTATAAAAAGTAGCTTAGCTATTTTTTTAAGTAAATCTTCTTCTTTAAATGGTTTAGATAAATAATCATTCATACCAGCTTTTAGGCATTTTTCATTATCGCCTTTAATAGCATTGGCCGTAAGGGCAATAATAGGTAAATGTTTGTTGATGTGTCGCCTGATTAAGTCGGTGGCTTCAAGGCCATTCATCACCGGCATTTGCACATCCATCAGTACTAAATCTACCTTGTTGTGGGTTAAATAGTCTAAAGATTCTTTACCATTGGCAGATTCAAAAGTTTCTGCGCCATAATTATTTAAAATAGTTGTAGCTACCAGGCGGTTCATTTCATTATCATCTACTACTAATATTTTTTTTCCTGTTAGCATAGTTTCATTTACAATAAAAGTATCTTTTGAAGGTAAATCAGTTATTGCGCCTTTAGGGAAAGTAACTTCAAAATAAATTATGCTTCCAACACCTTTTTTACTGGTAGCATTTATGGTTCCACCCATTAGCTCAATCAATTCTTTACAAATACTCATACCTAAACCAGTACCGCCGTATTGCCTTGTAACTGATGCATCTTCCTGCGAAAATTTTTCAAATAAATTTTCAACAAAAAGATCATCCATACCAATACCTGTATCAGCAACAGAAAATTTAATCAACTGACTTTCTTTGGCATCTGTTAACATTTCTAAAGAAATATCTATACCACCTTTTTCTGTAAATTTTATTGCATTGGTAATTACGTTAAGCATCACCTGGTTTAGGCGATACGGGTCGCCCATTAGTACTGGTGATACGTTGTTATCAAAAAGATTGTTAGTAAGCACAAGCCCTTTTTCTTCTGCTTTGTGAGATAGTACCTGCATAGCTCTTTTAACAACAGCCTGTGGCTCAAATGCAATTTTTTCAAGGCTAAGTTTTCCTGCTTCTATCTTTGATAAATCTAAAATATCATTGATGATGACCAACAGGTTTTCTGAAGCTGAATTAATGGTATCCAAATAAAATAACTGCTTTGTATTTAATTGAGTTTTTGCCAATTGATTACTCATACCCAAAATTGCATTCATTGGGGTTCTAATTTCGTGGCTCATGTTGGCTAAAAACACTTCTTTACTTTGGGTACTTTGTTCGGCCTGTTCTCTTGCTATAGTCAATTCATATTCGAGCTCTTTTTGTTCGGTAATATCCAGGTGAATGCCGATGGTACCTAACAATTCGCCATTTTCATCAAACCTTGGAGCACCACTTACGAGCCACCACCTTACCTGCCCCCGCTTATTTTTTACAACTATTTCATAAGCTCCGGCTGTGCCTTTTTTGCGTTCCTCATTTTTACGCTCCATCAATTCAATATTAGCACCTTTTATAAATATTTGTGCCGCCCTTCGTCCTATCAATTCCTCTAAGTCGTAACCACACATATCACAAAAGCATTGGTTTGCAAACATGATGTTTTCATCAGTATCAACTTCCAGCAAACCCAGGTTCATGTTGGCAATAATACCACGGTACTTTTCTTCACTTATCCTTAAAGAATTTACTACATTTTTTTCGGCAGTAACATCCGTAAATTTCCATAGATGACCTTTGTACAAATTGTTATTGTAGATGGGAATAAAATCACGACTAAAAATACGTCCGTCTTTCAATTCCAAAATATCATCTACCACCAATTGCTGAAATTCCAGCAGGCTTACAATTCGCTCACTATAAAATTCAGGATCTTTAAATAACTCTTTTGTTTGCTCAACAATGTCTGCACAGTCTAAATTTTTAATTTCTTCCGGCACACAATCAAGATCAAACATTGTGCAATACAATTCATTTGTTAAAACCAACTGCCTGTTTTCATCCTCTACCAAAATACCCGTTTGCAAATTTGCAATAAGAGATGCCAGCCTGTTTTCAGATTCATTTAGTTTTTCATCTGCCTTTTTCTTTTCAGATATATCAAGCATTAAGCCTGTAAAAACTTTTGCTCCCGATTCGGAAAAATAAGAAAAAGAGCAACTCAGGGAACGCCATATCATACCACGGCCGGGTAAAATCAGCCTCGATTCCAGATAAAAGGGAGCTAACGTTTCAGCAGCTTTTGAAAGGGTAGCTTCCATCTCACACAAATCGTCTGGATGTATAAACTGGGTAAGCTTAAAAATATTTGCAGGCTTTATTCCAAATATTTTTTCCATAGCCGGGCTTAAGTACCGGTACATGTATGATCCATCCTGGCTGCATTCATACTCAAAAATTACACCGGGTATATTGCCTGAAAGTCCTTTAAACTTGTGTACTTTTTTTGCCAATTCAATTTTTTCCTGGCTAATATAATCTATTGCTTCACTAATTCCGTTAGCAGCTAAAGATGCTAAAAAATTATTTTTGGTATCATCACCTGCTGCCTTTTTCAACAATAAATCACTATCATTATCATCTGTAATACCATACCAGGGAGTACCGGTAAAAAGTAATTGACCTTCTGCCTGAAGCCACTCAATATTACCCCGGAGTGTTATTTTATTTTCTGTTGAAGATCGAATAGTAATTACCTGATTATTGAATTGCTTTAATAAATGTAGAGTAGGTACTTCTGCCAATGGCCGTACCATTGTAAACAGGGAATTAAACAGTGGGGTTCCCTGTATTGAAAATTCTTTCGCAGCAGATTTACCAAAAGAAATTATACGCAACTGCTCATTGAGCAATAAATAAAAAGGAAAAATTCTTTCGAATTGCAGGGTGCTGAAAGTAAAATTTTTTTTGCTCATTTTGTAAAACCTTACATGATAGATTTAATGTTTTGTGCTTTTATAGTAAATCTGCAAACAATTATATTATGATGGCTACTTTTGTAAACAATAGAATTATATACAATTCAACACCAGTTAAAAATTTTAAATAACTATTTCTTTTTGCTGAATCATTTTGTAAATAGTAGATTTTCCAATGTCTAATTTTTCAGCCACCATCAACACATCGTCATCATATTTTTTTAAAAAATGTTTTATTATATCACAGGTATATTGTCGTAATGTTTTTTGCTGCAAAGAAAATAGTTCATCTTCTCTGGTAGATGTGTAGGAAATATCTTCTGCCCTTATTTCATTATCGTTACTCATTACACAAGCCAGGTCCATCATGGCTTTCAGCTCACGTATATTACCCGGAAAATGATACTGCATCAATTTATCTTTTGCATTTATTGCAATAGTAAAAGCGGGTAACTTGTTATCTTTTGCAAATTCATCAGCAAAAAACTTTGCCAGTATTAATACATCACTACCTCTATCTCTAAGCGGTGGCAGTTCAATTGGCAAACCTATAATACGGTAATACAGATCCTCTCTAAAATTGCCCTTCTTTACTTCATCGGCCAGGTTGCGGTGAGTAGCTACTATCAGGCGCATATCTATTTTTACCCGTTCATTTCCACCTACCCTTACTATTTCTCTCTCCTGTAATACCCGTAAAATTTTACTTTGCAGGCTAAGGTCGAGTTCAGCTATTTCATCTAAAAAAATAGTGCCTCCATTGGCTTCTTCAAACTTGCCGGCTTTTCTGGCTACAGCGCCGGTAAAAGCTCCCTTTTCGTGGCCAAACAATTCACTCTCAATTAATTCTTTTGGTATAGCAGCCATATTTACCGCTACAAAAGGCTTTTTCTTTCTATCGCTATTGTAATGAATGGCCTTTGAAACCACTTCTTTACCTGTACCAGTTTCGCCGGTGATAGATACATTAATATTGGTTTTAGTTGCCTTTTCCATTAAGGCAAATATTTTTTGCAATGCCGGACTTTGGCCTTTGATGCTTTTTTCGTATGAAAATTTTTGCCCAAGTTCTTCTTTCAGGTGCTCTACTTCTTTTTTAAGACTACCCATTTTCCTTATCCTCATTACTGCATTCCACAGCATATCCTTTGTATTCTCATCTTTAATCAGGTAATCTGTAACACCCATTTTTAGTAAGTTTACAGCCACTGCAATTTCTTCCTGCCCGCTAATTACTATTACAGGAATGCTATCATCCGTTTCTTTAATTTTTTGATACAGCTTATCGCCTTTGTAGTCTGGCAGAGAAAAATCTATGGATATGAGATCTGGTTTTTTATACAAATTAGCCAGGCATTCCTTACCCGTTTCAAAGCGGGTAATCACATAATCTTCATTTAGGGAAAGGTGGTATTCTAAAATTTCTCCATACCATGGGTCATCTTCTATAATAAATATTTTATACGCTCCCATAAATAAACAAATAAAATTGATATTGAATAATATATAGATAACGATTGACAATCGCTTAAATTGTCCAATAACTGGATTTGTTTCCAACATTTAATAGAGAATTTTTATTGGGGAAAAATTCTCTTTAATTTGATAAGACAGGTAGCTATAGACTGAAACTGCCAGCAAACAGCGTATATTTTTATTCCTGCTTTAGCAGCATTTCTTTGGAAATTATTATATCGTATTAAGAATTCTAATTAAAGTAGTACATGCTTTGGTAATTTCAGCTTCGGTAATTACCAATGGAGGCACAATACGCAGGCAATTACTGGCAAATAAAAACCAATCTGTAAAAACGCCTTCTTCAATGAGTTGATCTATAATTTTTTTATTTGTATCATAGTTTTCAAACTCAACTGCCAGCATTAACCCAGCGCTTCTTACTGCTTTTATATGAGGGTGTATAAGCAATGAAATAAAAAGTTTTTCTTTTGCAGGAATTGAAGCCATTAAATTTTCATCCAACAAAACACCTATTGCAGCAAGGCCGGCTGTGCAACAAACCGGGTGGCCTCCAAAAGTATTGATATGCCCTAATACAGGATGATGACTCAATGAATCCATCAATTTTTTATCAGCAACAAAAGCACCAAGCGGCATACCACCACCCAACGCTTTGCCCAATAAAAGTATATCTGGCACTACGCCAAATTGTTGAAAAGCCCACAAAGTTCCATTGCGGCCAAAACCACATTGTATTTCGTCAAGTACCAATAAAGTACCCGTTTGGGTACAGCGGTTTCTTAGTGCAAGCAACCAATTATTTTGGGGTTTTAAAACACCTGCTTCTGCCTGTATGGTTTCTGCAACTACGCAAGCAGTTTGCGTTGTAATGTGCTGTAAATCAGTAAATGAATTGTAATTAAGTTGCGTTGTACCTGGCAATAATGGTCTAAAGGCATTGCGCCAATACTCATCGCCCATAATACTTAAAGCTCCTTGTGTGCTGCCATGGTAGCTATTTTTAAAAGAAACAATTTGTGTTCGTCCTGTAAATCTTTTAGCCAATTTCATGGCGCCTTCTGTAGCTTCGCTGCCACTTGCAGTAAAAAATACAGCATTAAGGGTTGAGGGTAAAAGTTCAGTCAACTTTTTTGCATATTGCACCTGCGGACTTTCTACCAACTCGCCATATACCATAATATGGAGGTATTTATCCAGTTGATTTTTGATGGCTTCAGTAACCTTGGGATGACAATGGCCTATATTGCACACGCTAATACCGGCAATTAAATCTATATATTCTTTTCCATCTGCACCATACATTGTACTACCCTGCGCTTTTACAATTTCTAATGCTAAAGGAGCCTCGGAGGTTTGGCCTACATGGTTAAGGAATAATTGGCGGTTAGTCATGAAAAATTACTTACTGTAAAAAGTTATTAATGAACAATTATAAAGACTGGTGTAAAATTACTATTAAATTAGGGTTAGATTCTTTAAGTGTTTAAGGAGTTTTTGTATATTGAAGCGAAGATGATTAAACATAGATGATTGAAAAACCTACAGTAAAACTAAGAATCAATGTAAAAACGATACACTAAACTTTGTAGCGCCCGATTTTGGCCGGTGGGTACACCTACAGAGGCTACGGCGTGGTTGATGACCTTACCAATTATTTGGCGCTTGGTCAAATGTAATTCACCCAAATAAAAACGAAACACTAAACTTTAATAATAATTTCTAAAAACAAAACAAATTATGCCAGTAATTCTTCCGGTAAAAGGTATTCACCCACAATGGGGAGCCAATTGTTTCATAGCGCCCAATGCTACCATTGTAGGAGATGTAAAAATGGGTAACGATTGTAGTGTATGGTTTAATGCCGTAATAAGGGGCGATGTTAACAGCATACAACTCGGCAACAAGGTAAATGTACAGGATGGGGCTGTTATTCATTGTACTTACCAGAAAACAAAAACCATTATTGGAAATAATGTTAGCATTGGACACAATGCAATAGTACATGGATGCGTTATAGAGAATGACGTGCTAATAGGAATGGGTGCAATTGTGATGGATAATGTAAGAGTTGGCAGTAATTGTATTATTGCAGCAGGTGCAGTAGTGCTGGAAAATACAGTAATAGAGGCAGGTTGTATTTATGCAGGTGTACCTGCAAAAAAAGTAAAAGATATTTCACAGGAATTGATCAATGGAGAGATAAACAGAATAGCCAATAACTATCTTATGTATAGTGGATGGTTTGCTCCATCCAATCTTTAAAGGAGGGTGAATAAATAATTTTTGAGGATAAAAAAAATTTGACAAAGGGGGATAATGAATACAGCAGGTGATAGTTTTACCTCTTTTTAGGAAAAGGAGGATTTACATTTAATTAAAAATTTATCTTTAACAGATGAAAAAAATATTTGCTGTAACTATTGTTTTATTTATGCTTAGTTCCTGTTCGCTTTTTAAAAAAAGTGAAAAATACGGATGCCCAACCAATGGTAGAAATGTAGGTGCAGAAAAACTGGCAGCAGGAGATGAAAAGGCAATGAAGGCAAGTGCAAAATCTAAATATAAAGGTGGAAGAAAAAGCTATATGCCAACGCCGTAAAAAACAACTACAAATTAACAGCAGTAAACCAATAGTATTGATACCCTTTTGAAAATAATTTAAATATAACCAAACCCTTATTTTTATGTGTTACCACTTAATTACCAAACAAGGAAATACAGAAGCTGTAATTGACGACAATTGTGGCATTTCTAAATTTTATGCAATTGCAGATACATTAGCTGCAGATTTACAAGTTAACTTTCTTAACCAGGTAGATGACGCTGAAATTTTGGAGTGGGATTTTCAATATAAAAACCATTTACTTACGTTACACTACAACATCTTTAATGGTGTATCTATTCTTCCGCAAACCAATATGAGCATTATCCCCAAAAAAGGAAAACTGGTACAGCAACAAAACAATGCTGTAATGGAAATTGCGCATTTTCTTGAGCGAAAGGCTTACTAATCAATACGTTTTATCTAGAATACTATCTTGAATGGTAAGGTAACTTACATACCTGTCTGCATGTATTATACCCTCGTTAACGGCCTGCTTAATAGCACAGCCAGGCTCGTTGGTGTGCATACAATTATTAAACTGGCATTCATTCATCAATGCCCTCATTTCCGGAAAATAATGTGACAGTTCTTGTTTACTAATATCTACGAGGCCCAATTCTCTTATGCCGGGGGTATCTATAATTTTTCCACCTCCTTTTATATTAAACATTTCGGCAAAAGTAGTAGTGTGCAGCCCCTTGCCACTCCAGCCACTTACAATTTGTGTTTTTAAAGACATTTCGGGAAAAATCTTATTAATAAAAGAAGATTTACCTACACCAGAATGGCCGCTGAGCAAGGTTACTTTATTTTTCAACAAGCTTTGTACTGTAGATACACCTAAGCCATTCTGCAAACTCATGGCAATTACCTTATAGCCAATAGCCTCGTACATTGCCTGTAATTCTGCAAGCCTTTCCATCTCTTTTTCTTTGTACAAATCTGCTTTATTAAAAACTACAATGGAAGGAATATGAAAAGCTTCGGAGGCAATTAAAAATCTATCTATAAAACCCTGAGATGTTTTTGGCTCTTTTAAAGTGGCAAATAGCAACGACTGATCAAGATTTGAAGCAATAATATGATGCTTATGCTTATTGGCAGGAGACGATCGGTTGATGTAATTTTTTCTATTGCTGATGGCTGTAATAGTAACGCCACTTTCCAATTCGTTTTCCATTTCAATCTCTACCTCATCACCCACTGCAATTGGATTGGTACTGGTAAGTCCATCTATTTTAAATTTACCCAACATACGGGCATTAAAAACTTCCCCTGCTGCATTTTGAACAATGTACCAGCTACCGGTACTTTTATAAACTGTTGCTTTCATTATATGCAAGATAGGTAAAGGCTGCAAGTATTGTAAAAGATGAAATACTCCAAAGTAAAATAGCAACTTCAACATCCATCTCAAAATATGGACAATTAATGCAGCCGTATTTTAATTATGGAAACTTCTTTAGCACGGTAAACCGCAAAATCATTTCCAGCAAAAGCAGTAAAAGGCCAAGCAAAACAAAAGGGAAAAACCGTTCGGTATATCTGGTAAATTGGGTGATGGTAACTTTCGATTTTTCGAGGCTATCAATAGAAGCATAAATATTTTGAAGCCCTGCGTTATCCTTTGCCCTAAAATATCTGGCTCCTGTTTCGTTGGCTATTTCGGTAAGTAACTTTTCATCGATAGTTACTTTTTGCTGTTGAATTACAACGCCCAATGGCGTTTTAATAGGAAAAGGTGCATAACCATCAGTACCTACGCCAATAGTATAAACCTTTACTCCAAAAGCTTTGGCAATTTCTTTGGCATTGGCCGGGCCAATCAGCCCACCGTTGTTTTCACCATCTGTAAGTAATATTACCACCTTGCTTTTACTTTTACTACCACGCAATCTATCTACACTTGTAGCAAGCCCATCGCCTATAGAAGTACCATCTTCCAGCAATCCATTATGAATATTTTCAACAGCAGCAATAAGTACAGGCTTATCTGTAGTAATAGGGCATTGGGTAAAACTTTCTCCGGAAAATATTACAATACCAATACGATCAGTAATGCGGCTATTTATAAAATCGATAGCAACTTTTTTGGCAGCTTCCATACGGTTGGGCGTAAAATCCTGTGCCGTCATGCTACCGCTTACATCAAGGCACAATATAATATCTACTCCATCACCTTCTGTTTGCTGCTCATCCGTTCTATTTTGGGGCCTTGCCATGGCAATTATAAAAAGTGTAAGTGTCAATAATCTTAGTACAAATGGTATATGCCGGTAAATATTTATCCAGGAAGATAGGCCCGCAAAGTTTTTTGCAGACGATACTTTAAGGCTTCCCTGCTGCCGGTTATTATGCTTTACATACCAATAGATCAAAACAGGAATCATCAATAGCAGCAACAACAATTGCGGCATTGCAAAGCTTATATTTTTAAAATAATCTGCTATCATATTTGTTTAGTAATTGCACT
>Ga0136636_10002082_pt1 | contig 11888 bp, 6 predicted proteins | sample AntDrymUQ8522106_2_FD_104653 | JGI IMG/M metagenome (GOLD analysis project Ga0136636, IMG submission 104653) | Polar desert sand microbial communities from Dry Valleys, Antarctica - metaG UQ852 (21.06) | ecosystem: Environmental > Terrestrial > Soil > Desert | place: Antarctica: Dry Valley... | reverse complement strand
CGTTTCCATCTGGTTGATATGGGTCTGCTCCTTGGCCAGCCGCGCCTGCTCTGTGGCGGTGAGCTGACCCGATGCCGTGCCCTTGGCAACGCGTTCGGCTTGACGCTGTTCGCGCTTGTCGACGCGTTGCTCGACTTTGTCAGTGAAGGTTGGCGCAGTTTGCGCTAACACTGGATCTGGCAACAGGGCAAGTACACCCAGGATCAGCGCACAGGCTGCGAGTGGTTGGTTAAATGCATTCATGGTGTGTTCCTTGAAAGTGAGGTTCACAGGCCAACATGACCCATGTCCCTCGTTAAACCCACGAACAAGTGGGTTCTTACGCGCTCACCACCGGGGCTACAAACAAACAGTTTCAGCATTGAGCCCGAGCTTATACGCCCGGGCGCACCAAGGAGGCTTTAAGCACCTCCTGCAAGGTCGCCATACTCTCAAACAGGTGGGCTTTTGCCTCGGCACTGGCAGGTTTCCCCAGCGCCTTCTGAATGCTGGAAACCAGCACCACAGCTTGCGCACGCTGCAGGCTGCGCCCATCGGCGCTGGCACCCAAGGCGGGGGGCCGCATCACCGCGTTGGCGATCAATTTCAAATGCGCCCTTTGCAGGTTGCGCCGCGCCAGGGTGATGCCTTTGCCTTGCGCGAGTTCACTCCAGATGGACGACTGCACGGTGGCATACAGTTCTCGCAGCGATAAGGTTTTCTTCGGGTCTCTGACTTTCTCTGCGGAACTGAGCAATCGCAAGGCGGTTTGCTCCGACATCAGCTGATCCAGCACACGGGTCTGGAGCGACAGGGTGCGCGACGAGATCGACACATCCGGCAAGGTGCCCGCGTTCAGCCGGCCTGACCCTAACCGGCTCAGAAACTCGGGCGGAAAATCCAAACTCTTGGCGGTGAACAAGTTGTCAGTCAACAGTTTCAAGGCGGCTTGCTGACGCGCCACCGCAATCGGTGTCAACACCGCCCGGCCCGTGCCTGCCCGGTCGCGCAGCACCGTGGTGCCGCCCACATGTTTGGTCACAAACGGAAGCACCGCACCAAACTCTGAAAATCCCAAGTCAAAACTGCGCCGCAAGGTGCCATAACTCTCTCCCGGCTTGAGCTGACGGACCTGCAAACGGTCCCATAACTCACGGACCATCTCAATGCGTTGCTGCGCATACGCCAGCGGGTCATCTCCCAAATCAAAGCCGCTTACAGACGGGTCGGGCAACTGCGTGCTGTGGGCGTCTTCGTCAGAGCCGTAAGCCAGCGCAGGTTCTGTGGATCGGGCTGCAATGCGGGCCAGTTCATCGGCCTCTTTGTCCGCATCAATCGGTTTGTAGGCGTACTCGATGGCCCAGTAATCGTAGGGACCGAGCGTGGACGCCATGTATTCCCCTTGCGGTTGACCTTTGGGGAAAACGGTCAGCGGCAGGTAATCCATGATGGAGCCCGCCATGCCATTGACCTTGGTAAAGGCCGCGTCCTGCAACTGCTTCAGCGAATAAATACTGGAGGCGCGAAAGTTGTGCCGCAAGCCCAGCGTGTGCCCCACCTCGTGCATGACGACGCGCTTGGCCGTGGCCTGCGCCAACTGCTCGGCCAACGGGCTGTCGGGCTCCAGCTCACCGCGCGCCAACAGCAGTTGCTGAGCAAACCCATCGCTGTTGACCGCCGCATGCGCAAAGTCGCACCCTTCGTGAAGTGCATGCGCCGCAGATGCCAGACTTGGACCCACCCGATCCGCTACAAAGCGCCGAGCGCCCCGAAAATGACCGTCGATCAGCTGAATGTCCGCATCCAAAATTTCGCCGCTGCGCTCGTCTTTAACCGACGGCCCAAATGCCGCTGGCGCATCCACCCCAAAGTACCAGCGAATGGAGGCATGGCGCGAGTCCATGGTGTCAAAGGTGTCAGTGGCGGTTTGTTGTTTCACCACAAGCGCGTTTTTGAAGCCAATGCGCTCAAACGCTTTATTCCACTCCAACACACCTTCGATGATGGATTGGCGGTACTTCTCTGGCACGTTTTTGTCCAGCCAGTACACGATGGGCTCTTTGGGCTCAGACAGTGCTGCTGCGGGATCCGCCTTTTCCAGCCGCCAGCGGGTCACCATGTAGCGCGCCGTGGTGCGCTGGGTGTCATCGCTGTAGTCACGCAGGGTCATCACGAAGTGACCCATGCGGTCGTCCGCCATGCGCGGGCGTATGGGCACAGCGGGCAAGGCCGCAAAGCTGTACACAAACCCCACAAACAGACTTCGCGTGTCTTGTAATGTACTGGGCAACGGCACCTGTGGCACCGGGCTGGGTGACATGGATGGTGCGGCCACGCGGGGCGTGTAGTAATGGGCGTTCACCAGCAAATTGGCTTGTTTAGGGTCGGCGTACACCGCGGTAAAGCTGGTGTTGGAGCGGTCAAAACCGTGTCCCATGCGGTAAGCTGCCTCTAGCTGGGTGCTGTAGCTGGGCAGGTCAGCAAAAAGCAGGCTGCTGGCGTCAATCAAGATGCCTTTGGACTGGACATGAGGCTGGCTCAGCACAGGCACACTGCTCATCAAACTGTCTGAAAAACTCTGAGCGACCGCAATGGCTTGCGGTGTGCCGGGCGTGGCGGTGTGCTCGGTGTTCTTCAGAATCAACTGCATTTGGTTGCCAATGCGTTTGAAGACCGCATGAAAACTGCGCAAAGTCTGACCCGCATACAAGCCACGTTCACCCGCCGAATGGGTGGTATTGAACATGAAGTGAAACGGTGTGTTCATGTGTTCTGGGAGAATTTCCATCCACACCTTTTCCTCCTGGCGGTACAGCGTGATGAATCCCGGGTGGGCTTTTGCACCCTTGATCACGTCTGAAAATGGCCGCAAACCACTGGATGCGACCAAGGCGACAGCAGCGCCAGGCGACGAACTGGCATTGGGCGCACTGGCAGCCGCCGCTGGCACAGGGGCACTCTGTGGTTGCGCCAAGGTACAGGCGCACCCGGCGCACAGCAGCGCTGCGGTCAATAATTAGAGTCGATTCATAAACACATGGTGAATTGATGCGTTAAAAAATCTGTCTGGGTTTCACGCCGCCATCACTACCGGCCCTGCAAACCGGCCACCTGCGCACGCAGCGCGTCAAGCTGCAAGGCGCCGCTCGCCATGGGTGCGCCGACATTCAAGCCCACGCGGTTGAACACACCACGACGAAACGGACGCACCATGGCGCTGCCCAGCTCCACCCGGCTGAAAAATGAGCCCCACAGGTTGGTCAGCGCCATGGGAATCACGGGCACCTGCACCCCTTGGGCCTGGGCGCGTTCGATGATTTTCATGATGCCACCTTTGAACTCTTGCAGCGTGCCGTCCCGGGTCAAGCCGCCTTCAGGAAAAATGCACAGCAGTTCCCCATCCACCAGCACAGCGGCTGCCGCGTCCAGCGCAGCTTCATAGGTTTGGGGGTCGTCCGCACGTGGCGACACGGGTATCGCCTTGGCTAAGCGAAACAGCCACCCCAGCACTGGCACCTTGAAAATGCGGTGATCCATGATGAACCGGATCGGCCGTGGGCTGGCGGCCATGAGCAACACCGCATCGACATAACTCACATGGTTGCACGCCAGAATGGCCGCGCCTTGTAGAGGAATGTGCGTCTCACCCGCCACCTTAAAACGGTACACACAACGCGAGGTGACCCAAGCCACAAAGCGCAGCAGGTATTCAGGTACCACCAAAAAGATGTAAATGGACACCACCACATTGGCAATACCCGTTAACAAAAAAATCTGGGGTACCGTGAAGCCTGCCTGCAACAACACCCCGGCAATCAAAGAACTGGCAATCATGAACAGCGCGTTCAAAATGTTGTTGGCCGCAATGATGCGCGCCCGATGCGTGGGCTGGCTACGCAACTGAATCAAGGCGTACATCGGCACGCTGTACAACCCGGTAAACAGGCTCAGCAACGTCAAATCCACCATCACGCGCATGTGCTGAGCCTGGCTGACAAAAGCGGCGACACCCATACTGGCGGCGGGCGGCAAATCGCGCAAGGCGAAGTACAGGTCAATCGAAAACACGCTCATGCCAATCGCCCCCAGCGGGACCAGACCGATTTCGACATGGCGTTTGCTCAACACCTCGCACAAGAGCGAGCCCACCCCGATGCCCACCGAGAACAACACTAACAAAAACGAAGCTACATGTTCATCACCATGCAACACCTCTTTGGCCAGACTGGGAAACTGGCTCAAAAACACCGCGCCAAAAAACCACATCCAGCTGATGCCCAGCAAGGAGCGAAATACCGCTGGCTGGGTGTGCGCCAGCTTCAGGTTGCGCCAAGTCTCAGTCACCGGGTTCCAGTTGATCTTGAGCCCCGGGTCCGTGGCCGCAGCCTGGGGAATCGCCCCCGCCATCAGCCGCCCCAGCAGCGCCACCACCACGCAAGCGATGGCTACATCGCGGTGGCCCGTCACGGGAATGGCTACCAGCAAGCCACCCACCACCTGGCCCAGCAAAATGGCCACGAACGTGCCCATCTCAACCATCCCGTTACCGCCAGTGATCTCACGCTCATTGAGCACCTGCGGCAGATAGGCGTATTTGACCGGGCCAAACAGCGTCGAATGCAAGCCCATCAAAAACGTGCAGGCCAACAAAACAAAGACATTGCTGCTGACAAAGCCGTAGGCTGCCAACAGCATGATGACAATCTCCAAATTCTTGACAAACCGAAAAATCGTCGTCTTTTCATACTTATCGGACAGCTGGCCGCTGGTGGCTGAGAACAACAAAAACGGCAAAATGAACACGGCCCCGATCACCAGACCGGCCAGACTGGGCGGCAACCAGCCCACACTCAGGTGGTAAGTCACCATCACCGTGAAAGAGAACTTGAACAGGTTGTCATTGGCCGCGCCAGAAAACAAGGTCCAAAAGAACGGTGCAAACCGCTTCTGCCTCAGCAGCGAAAACTGATTGGGATGGTCATGACCGGACATGGGCAAAGCTCCTGAAGGTTGCGTACTGGCATGCAGACTCATGCTGAAAGCGGATGGCCGTGGGACACCCCCGCTGGGGAGCGATTGTGCATGACCGCCAGCACAGGCAAGGCCGCCATGGCCGCGACCACATGCTTCAAACTGTGGCCCGACACCACACCCTGCGTCCAAGCAAATACCCAGTGATCACCGAGCTCCATCACCTTTGCCAAGGCGTACAACAGAATCACCGACACCAGCGGCAACCCCTTTTCACCCCGCACAGACTGGAGACAGGCAAGGGCCAGTATCAGCACCATGCCGCCGCCCTGAAGAACAGACCAAGCAAGCAAGTTACCTGTCAAATACCACACCCACACGGCCACGGGCCCCGCCACCAGCGTTGTCCAAAGTACGGCCACACCTGCACGGGCGCTGATGCGGTCCGCCACCGCCAAACCCAGCAACCCCGCAAACGCGAGCGCCATGCCCAAGCGGTCCCAAGCCAGACCCAAGTTGTCTGGCCGCAAGTGGTAGTACGCCGACCCGGCGGAGGTCACCACCAATCCACCAAAGAACACCGCCGCCAATGCCCTGCGCACGTCCCCTTGCTGCCCAAAGTGCCCGCACTTGTCAGAACCACATCTGCAAAGGCCCCAAGCACCAGCCAGTGCAAAAAATGCGTTGGTGAGCACATCCGTCGCGCACGGAATGCCCAGCCAGCTGCGTTGATCTGCAAAACGATGGTAGTGCGGGGTTTGCGCTACCGCCGGGCCAAACACCGCCCACAGGCAGGCCCCCATCAAAGCAGCCATCAGCAAAAATTCAGCACGGGACAAAGGTTTCATGGACCAGCTCCGGTTAGTTAGACAACAGGCGTATTTTGAAATCTCTCATCGACAAAAGAATTATTTAGCTACACTATCATCCATTTTCAATACGTAAAGTATCATCAAACAATACTTATGAGCACCACCGCTGATCTAGTCGCCGCGCTAAAAAAAGAGCTAAAGGCCTCCCACATGACCTACGCGGCACTGGCGCTACACCTGGGCATGGCGCAAAGCAGCGTCAAACGCATGTTGTCCAAGGGCGATATGCCCCTGTCACGCATTGACGCCATTTGCCGCGCCCTGAAACTCGACTTTGCCGATCTGGCCCGCCAAGTGGCTGACGCGCAACCCCTGTTGGCCGAACTCACGCAAGAGCAGGAAAGTGCCGTGGTGGCCGACAAAAAGCTGCTGCTCGTAGCCATTTGCGTGCTGAGTCAATGGACGCTGGACCAAATCATTGCGGCCTACCGAATCACCGAGGCCCAAGGCATTGGCTACTTGGCCCAGCTGGACCGCATCGGCATCATTGAACTGCGGCCGCTGAACCGCTACCGACTGAAGTTGGCTAAGGCCTTCCGTTGGCGCCCACACGGCCCGGTGATGAACTATTTCCGTGAGCACGCGGTGCTGGACTATTTTTCCGGTGGGTTTAACGGTGCCGGTGAGGGCCTAGTCCTGGTGCACGGCTCCATCAGCCGCAGTCTGGCCCCATCGTTCATGGACCGCTTGCAGCGTGTGGCGCAAGATTTTTCCCAGCAGCATTTGGCTGATCAAAAAGTCAATGAAGCTGACCGCGAAGGCTACACACTGTTGCTGGCGATGCGCACCTGGGAACTGTCGGCGCTGAGCCAACTGCGGCGCTGAACACGGTCACAGCCCATCGCTACACTCATTCATTTTTGGGGCTGCGACGCAGCTTGCCTTTGCGTGCCCCTCTGACTCGCATGATCCGTATGATCCGTATGATCCGCATTACCCGACATCTGATTGCCTGCTACCGAATCACCCGCCTTTGCCTGCTTTTGATCCAGGGGATGCTGGTCATCGCGTGGCGTTTCCCCCACCTGTCCACCGAGCAGAAGCAGCAACGAATTCAAGCTTGGGCCCAGGACATCCTCAAGAAGCTTGCCATTGATTTTGAGATCAACGGTACGCCGCCCACCGGCGGCCCACTGCTGCTGGTGGCCAACCATATCTCTTGGCTGGACATTCCCATAATGCTGGCCGCGTACCCCTGTCACTGTGTGGCCAAGTCCGAAATCAAGCACTCTCCCATCCTGGGCATGCTGAGTGCTGCTACCGGGACGCTGTACATCGAACGCGCCAACCGCCGCGACGCCATGCGGGTGGTGCACCACATGGCAGAAGAACTGCGCAGTGGCGGCGTATTGGGCGTGTTCCCCGAAGGCACCACCAGCAATGGCCTGCAACTGCTGCCTTTTCACGCCAATTTATTTCAAGCTGCCATTTCCGCGCCGGCGCCCATTCAGCCCTTGGCCTTGCGCTTTACCGACCCGGCCACAGGTCAGCAAAGCCTGGCGCCTTGCTACATTGACGATGACACCTTGCTCGTATCGATGTGGCGCACCTTCAAAACCCCTCGGCTGCGCGCCACCGTCATCTTTGGCGAACCCCAACAGGCCGAAGGCCGCGACCGCCGCGCCTGGGCCGAACATGCACGCGACACCATCGGGCAACTGCTCAGCGCGCCACCGTCACGCTGAGCGCCAGGTTTTTGAGGATGGAGGTGCAGCGCACCGGGGACGGCTACCGATCCAAAGCCGACTTACCGTCTCATGATTCAAACGCCGGAAACCGGTCACTCGCGACCTAAGTCCTGAGTCGAGTTTGCTGCGAAAGCGGGTGCTCAATTTGACCGCGCAAACTCACACAATCGACCAGAAGCCGACATCGGTGCAGGTAGCTCTCGCCCCAGAGAATGTCTAGCCCCCACAACTCATAATGGTCAATCTCAAACGAAGTGAAGATGACATAAATGACTGCCGACAACGTCAAGCCGAATGCAATCTTGGACGCAGAAGATGGCTGCGTACTACCGCCTGATCATCCGATTCCCGCCGAACTCCTTCGCCGCTACTCGGTTGAGCGCGATCCGTTCGCCGAGCAAGACATTGCCGACTATGTCCAGACTCAGGTTCGTGACGAGGTTGTCAATCACGTAGAGCGCGTGAAACGCGAGGTCGTGATGGGCGACTCCTATGAGATGTGGGACGTGACTACCGACCAAGGCAGGTGGTGGGTCATCACGAACCCCACGAACCTATATTCGCAGCAACACTTCCCAAGCTTGGACTACACCCTTTCGTTCCATGTTGGACTGATGGCGAGAGTTCGTAGCCGCTCGAGCTCGCCCGATGGGAACGACCCGACACCCTTCGATGAGGTCTTGAGAAGATTCGAGCAAGCAGGCGAGCGTTTTGGGCACGCCATCGAAGTTGAGGACTTGCAGGCTATCGGAATGCTTCTACGTGAGGGATTGATTTCACTCACTACCGCAGTGCACCGAAGGGTTGTCTTGCCTCAAGGCGTGGAAGTTCCGCAAATCGCCAACTTCGTTGCCTGGTCTGATGCTCTATTGAATGTCCTGTGCGGCGGCGGAAGTAACGAGCGCCTGCGCCAGTACCTCAAGAGCCAAGCGAAAGAAACTTGGCAGCTTGTGAACTGGCTGACACACTCTCGGAGCGCGGACCGAGTGGCAACGGAAATTGCGATAGGTGGCTGCGAAGCCTCGCTTCGCACGTTCATCCAACTTCTCGAGCGCCTGAGAACGGGAGGAGCAGACGAGTGCCCTTCTTGTCGTTCAAGAAACATCCGATCCTTCTTCGATATCGACATTCCGCCAGATGGCGATTACTTTCTCAGCTGCGGTGCGTGCGACTGGCACAACCATCCGGGTGTCCTGATGGATGCCGGTAGCATAGAGGTTCAAGTCGGCCAATCGTGAGGTTTCTCCTGTGGTCGCCGTGTGGCTTACTTCGCGTGGGATGTCTACGGTCCGATTTCCGCAATAGACCCATTTCGGGCATTGGCCGAAACAAAATCTAGGTCTGCTCCCTGCCAATCAGAGGCACCCACCAGCGCGAATCGCTCCAATAGTACTAGCCGGTTAGCTGACACTCGTGAGCGTCGGGATCTGGCCCAAAGCTGTCCTACCGACTGCGGTTAACGACTTTTATTGCGCGAAACAACCGCCCTTTGCGCGACATTGCAGACAGTACACAGTTATCAAAAAGAAGTTGTATCCGACTCCATCGGCAACGACAGGCTGCGTATTGGTCAAGCCCTTTCACGGACAACTAAGCCAAATGCCTACTCTGAACCAGAACGAACGGCTTGCCCAAAAACTCGACTTTAGACATCCACCCAATGCATATGTCCACGAACCATCACCCCAACGGGCAACGACTCGGTGAATCACTCCACCGGCGTCAACTTCGCCACGCTCAGGGCCAGCCACTTCACCCCATGTCGCGGGAAGTTGATTTGCGCGCGTGCGTCGGGTCCAGCACCTTCGAGCATTTGCACCTTGCCTTCGCCAAACTTGGCATGAAACACCTTTTGCCCCACCTTCAGGGTGTGCCCGGTAGACTCTGCGCGTTGCGCTGGTACGGCGGCAGCCGGGGCGCTGGCGTACTTTGAATAATCGGTGCCGAACTGGCCTCGTACACCCTTTCCATATGGGTTGGTAGCTGTTGAATTTGCATCACCATAGCTACCGAAGCTACCAGGTCGGCTGCCAAACCCGGTTTGTTTGGGCGTGATCCATTTCAACGCTTCTTCAGGCAGCTCCTCAAAAAAACGACTTTTCAAGTTGTAGCGCGTTTGGCCGTGCAACATGCGGGTTTGCGAGTGACTCAGGTACAGGCGCTTGCGTGCTCGGGTGATGGCCACATACATCAGGCGGCGCTCTTCCTCCAACCCATCGCGGTCGCCCATGGCGTTTTCGTGCGGGAACAGGCCCTCTTCCATGCCGGTGATGAACACACCGTCAAACTCCAGCCCCTTGCTGGCGTGCACGGTCATCAGCTGCACGGCGTCCTGCCCGGCCTGGGCTTGGTTGTCACCGGCCTCCAGCGCGGCGTGTGTCAAAAACGCGGCCAGCGGCGACAGGGTTTCACCCGTTTCAGCATCAGGTGCCGGCAAATCGGTCACGTCGCGGTTCAGGTCCAAGCCTTGTGAGGCCGGTGACTGACTCAGCGCGTTGCCCAATTCGTCCATCGGCAGCGCGGTGGCGTCGCGGCCAAAGCCTTCTATGGACACAAAACTTTCCGCAGCATTGACCAACTCTTCCAAGTTCTCAATGCGATCGGCGCCTTCTCGGTCCGCTTTGTAGTGGGTAATGAGGCCGCTGTGCGCCAGCACCGCCAGAATGATGTCACGCAAGTTCAGTCCTTGCGTTTGCTCGCGCAGCACGTCAATGCCTGCCAAAAACGCGCCAATGTTGGTGCCCGCTTTGCCTGTGGCCATGCCACTGACGGCGTCACTCAACGCACAGCCGTTGGCGCGAGCCAGGTCTTGCAATTGCTCTAGGCTGCGCGCGCCGATACCGCGCGGCGGAAAATTGACCACGCGCAAAAAACTAGTGTCGTCGCGCGGGTTCTCCAGCAGGCGCAGATAAGCCAGCGCATGTTTGATTTCGGCGCGCTCGAAAAAGCGCAAACCACCATACACCTTGTACGGCATACCGGCATTGAACAGCGCAGTTTCAATCACCCGGCTTTGGGCGTTGGAGCGGTACAGCACGGCGATTTCCTTGCGTGGCATGTTCTCTCGCACCAGCTGCTTCATCTCGTCAACCATCCACTGCGCTTCGGCAAAGTCGCTGTTGGCCTCAAACACGCGCACCGGCTCGCCCGGGCCTTGGGCTGTGCGCAGGTTTTTGCCCAGGCGCTTGCTGTTGTTGCTGATGAGTGCGTTGGCGCTATCCAGAATGTTGCTGCCGCTGCGGTAGTTCTCTTCTAGTTTGATCTGGTGCTGCACCTGAAATTCGCGCACGAAATCGGCCATGTTGCCCACCCGTGCGCCGCGAAACGCGTAAATGCTTTGATCATCATCCCCCACTGCAAGCACGCAACCGGTGGGTGCAAACGCGCCATCCGAACTGCTGTGTGCGCCAGTGCCTGCCAGCATCTTGAGCCAGGCGTATTGCAGCTTGTTGGTGTCCTGGAACTCGTCCACCAGGATATGGCGAAAACGCCGCTGGTAATGCTCACGGATCGGGTCGGCGTCACGCAGCAGTTCATACGAGCGCAGCATCAGCTCGCCAAAGTCCACCACGCCTTCGCGCTGGCATTGCTCTTCGTACAGCTGGTAGATTTCGACTTTTTTGCGGGTTTCCTCGTCGCGCGCAGGCACGGCAGCCGGGCGCATGCCCTCTTCCTTGCAACCGCCAATAAACCACTGCGTCTGCTTGGCCGGGTAGCGTTCGTCGTCAATGTTGAACTGCTTGTAAAGCCGTTTGATGCTGGAGAGCTGGTCTTGCGTGTCCAAAATCTGAAAGCTTTGTGGCAAATTGGCCAGCTTGTAATGCGCACGCAGCAAACGGTTGCACAAGCCGTGGAACGTGCCAATCCACATGCCGCGCACATTTACCGGCAGCAAGCTACCCAGGCGCGTCATCATTTCTTTGGCGGCCTTGTTGGTAAAGGTCACCGCCAAAACGCCACCCGGCGTGATTTGTCCGGTTTGCAGTAACCAGGCAATGCGCGTCGTCAGCACGCGGGTCTTGCCCGAGCCTGCACCCGCCAGAATCAAGGCGTGCTCTGGCGGCAGCGTGACGGCGGCGAGTTGTTCGGGGTTCAGGTTGTGCAGCAAACCTGCATCGGGGCTTTGTTGTGTAATGGCAGAAAACATCTGTTCATTGTAGAAAGCTGCGCCATGCCCACACTGTCGAACGCCTGGATCGCCCTGAGCTGCGCGGGTACGCTGGCTCTGTTGGCACCGGTTGCACACGGTCAGTCGTTGTGCAGCAGTGACGACATGCCTGTGCCGCACGTGCTGACCGAGCGATTCATCCACGCCGACTGTGCCACCTGCTGGCACCAGCCCACCGCGCCTGTGGCGGGTCCACACACCGTGGCGCTG
>Ga0136636_10002080_pt1 | contig 11889 bp, 6 predicted proteins | sample AntDrymUQ8522106_2_FD_104653 | JGI IMG/M metagenome (GOLD analysis project Ga0136636, IMG submission 104653) | Polar desert sand microbial communities from Dry Valleys, Antarctica - metaG UQ852 (21.06) | ecosystem: Environmental > Terrestrial > Soil > Desert | place: Antarctica: Dry Valley... | reverse complement strand
CGGCTGGGCGACATCAACACGCTCGGCGACCTGAACGTGAACGCCCCGTCGATCGTCATCCAGCGCCGCGCCGCCTCGCGCGTCCTGGGCGGGCTGGTCACCAGCGCCAACCCCACGGGCCTCTCCGTCGTCGACGACCGCGGGGTCGATTTCGTTTCCGGCGGGCGGATCACCTTCTCCACGCCCCCGACCGCCGTCGGCGCGGGTGCGCAGCCGTCCTTCGGTTCGGCCAACGGCGCGGCGGACATGTCCGCGACGCTCGCGGCGTTCCTCCGACAGCGTTTCGGCGAGATCACGCGGGCCGACTTCAACCGCATCGAGAGCTCCGGCTCGACGACGCTCACGCCCATCACGCTGGACCTGATCTCGTCGGGCCCGACCGATGCCCCGCTGGCCACGACGCTCGCCGGCGCGATCCCGCGTGAGAGCCGCACCAACGTCGTGGGCCAGGACTCGACCATCGCCCAGGCCCAGATCGACGAGCTTCGCAACCTGGGCGTCTTCGCCCGCAACCCCAGCTCCGACGAGCTTGTGAGCCTGCTGGGCGGGGCCGCGACCTACGACGACGTCCCGCGCAAGAGCCTGCCGACGGCGTCGGACTACACCACGGTCGTCAGCCGCCTGCCCGCCGACCGCGTCGAGGCCCTGCTGCAAACCTACAACCGCGTGTTCAACAAAGCCGGTGTCGACGAGAACGGCAAGCAGGTCGTCGTCAACCGCTCGGCCGAGATCCAGGCCGCGCTGCTCGAGTCGGTCCGTCGATACCGCGCCGCCCGCGCCGGGGCCGTCGCCCCTGCCCCCGAGGGCGCACCCGCCCCGCGTGCCGGGTCGTTCGATCCGCTGGCGTTCCGGGCCTATCTCGAGAACACTCCGGAGGAGTCGGTCTCCCTGGGATACATCCGCGATCTGGGCGAGTTCCTGAGCGAGATCGAGACAATCGGGCTCACGCCCCGCGAGCTGGCCCAGTCCAAGGCGGCCATCCTCAACCCCGTCCGTCCCCGCGGCATCCCGACCGTTCAGCTGCTCGAGGCCGTCATCAAGGGCGAGCAGGTCACGATGGCCCGCTGAGTTGTCGCATACGACCGATCGCCTCCGCAGGCCCCGGGTATGCTCCCCGGGGCCTGTTCATTCCAGGAGCCGCCATGCGTCCGCTTCACACCCTTGGGTTCGCGCTGCCTGTGCTGCTGCTGGCCGTCGCGGGGCGGGCCGAGCCGCTGCCGGAGCTCGTGGTCGATCGTCCGGGCATGGTGGTGACGGCGTCGGCCCGCGTGGTGATCCCGCCGGGAACGGTTCTCCCGGGCGTCGACGGCCCCGCGCTGCTGGTGGGCGCCGACGACCTCACGATCGAGTTCGCCGACGGCTCGGTGCTGCGGGGTGCCGATCCCGGCGTCACGCCAGACACCATCGCGGGCACGGGCCTGCTGATCGACGGCCGAAAGAACGTCCGAATCCGGAACTTTGAGGCCACCGGATACAAGGTGGCGCTCCGGGCCTCGGGCGCCGATGGCCTGCGGATCGAGGGCGCGAACATCACCGACCTCTGGCGGCCGAGGCTGAGATCGACGCCGCAGCGAGAGGACGCGGGCGACTGGCTCTGGCCCCACAAGAACGACGACGGGCAGTGGGCCAGGAGCTACGGCGCGGCCGTGGTGGTGGAGCGTGCGACGGGGGTGCGCCTGTCGGACATCACGGTGCGGCGTTCGCAGAACGGGATCATCCTCGACCGCGTCAACGACTCGCGCGTCTTCGACTGCGACGCGTCGTTCCTCTCGGGATGGGGGCTTGCGATGTGGCGCTCCGGCGGCAATACGGTCAGCCGCAACGCCTTCGACTTCTGCGTGAGGGGCTATTCCCACGGCGTGTACAACCGCGGTCAGGACTCGGCGGGCATCCTGCTCTTCGAGCAGTGCTCCCGCAACATGTTCGTTGAGAACTCCGCGACGCACTCGGGCGACGGGGTGTTCGGCTTCGCCGGGCGGGAAGCGCTGGGCGAGGATCTGGCCGCTGTGCCCCCCGCGGACGCTGCGGCGGTCCTTGCCGCGGACTCGGACGTCGCCCCGGGCCCCGAGGATCGTCTCGCCCGCCACCGCCGGGCCGGCTGCAACGACAACCTGTTTCTCTCCAACGACCTGTCGTACGCCGTCGCCCACGGGCTGGAGATGACCTTCTCGTTCGGCAACCGAATCATCTCCAACCGCTTGGTGGGCTCGGCGATGACGGGTTGCTGGCTGGGATACTCCGCTCAGACGCTTGTCTCGGGCAACCTCATCGGCGAGAACGGCGGGTTCCGGGCCCCGACCGAGGGCGGCGGCGTGCTCATCGAGCACGGGCGCGACAACCGGATCGTCAACAACACGTTCGACCGCAACACGATCGCCGTCTCGCTGTGGGCGAACCACCCGTCCAAGCTCGAAGCCCTTCCCTGGGGCCTCGCCAACGCGGAGCCCGGGCCGAACGGAGCGGCGGAGGGCGATGCCCAGCCCGCGCTCCCGCGCATCCCCTCGGCCCGCACGCTTGTCGCTGGCAACCGGTTCGACAAGGACCGCGTCGCGCTCAAGCTCCGCCAGACACGCCAGACCGCCTACTACGGCAACACGATCTCCGAGGAGACCGAGGAACTCGACGCCGAGCCCGGGACCGAGGTCGATCTCACCGACCGCGGCCCGGTGGGCGACATGCGGATCGACCTTGCGCCGCCGGGGGCCCGGACGCCCGTCGGCGCCCGCGCGTTCCTCGAGGGGCGGCAGAACATCATCATGGGCGAGTGGGGGCCCTGGGATCACCAGGCCGTGCTGGTCCGCGAGTTCAAGCGCTCGGGGGCCGAGGTCGTCTACGAGGTCTTCGGTGTACGCGGGCCGATCGAGGCGACGATCCAGGCTGGGGAGGTCGACGTTGCCGTGGAATCAGAGCCCGACGATTTGGCCCCGGATTCACCCAAGCGCACGCGCGTCCGCGTTCGTCCCAAGGGCCCGGGCCTCACGCCCTTCAGCGTCGCGCTCGCGGGCACCGGCCTAGACCGGACGCTCTCGGGAACACTGGTCTCGACGCCCTGGAAAGTGTCGGTCTGGAACTTCACAGCCGACCCCATCGCCGATCCCGACGCGTGGCGTGCCGAGAGCCGCGACGCGAAGACGCTCAACCTGGACCGCCTCGATCTGGTCTTCGCGTACTCCGGCCCGGCCGGGCAGCCCGACCCGGCGCTCAAGGCCACGAACGTCGGCGGCACGCGGTTCGGTCTTGTCGCCACCACGCGGGTCTCGCTGAAGCCCGGACGCTACATGCTCTCGACGCTCTCCGACGACGGCCTGCGGGTGCTCATCGACGGCAAGCCCGTCGTCGAGCGCTGGGACATTCATGTTCCGACGCTCGACTCGGCGGTGTTCATCGTCGAAGAGGCCCGCGAGGTGCCCGTCCGCGTCGAGTACTTCCAAGTCGAAGGCTTCGCGACGCTCAAGATCGACATCGAGCCCGCGCCATGAACGACGGGGCGGACGCTTTCACGCTGGAACTCCTCCGCGACCGGGCCGCGGCGCTGTTCGAGAGCCGGTTCGGCAGGCGTCCGACGCACGCCGCCCAAGCCCCGGGGCGGGTGAACCTGATCGGTGAGCATACCGATTACAACCTCGGGCACGTGCTGCCGATCGCCATCGACCGCTGGTGCGTCGTCGCGGGGTCGCTCGCGGCCGGGGTCACGACGACGGTCGTTTCCGATCACGTGCCGGGAGCGACCGCCGCCGCCGATCTGTTCGCGCTCCAGCCCGGTGACCTGCCGGCCGGAGACTGGTCGCGGTATGCCTTGGGAAGCCTGGCGACGCTGGTTCGGCGCGAGGGCCGATCGCTCCCGGCGCTAGACATCGCGATCACCTCGTCGGTTCCGCTCGGCGCTGGCCTGTCGTCCTCGGCCGCCGTCGAGGTCGCGCTCCTGACGCTCGCGTCGTCGCTGTGGGGCGTCGCGCTCGATGGCCTCGAGGTCGCGCTGCTCGCCCAGCGGGCCGAGCACGAGTTCGCCGGCGTTCCGTGCGGCCTGATGGACCAGCTTGCCAGCAGCATGGGCGTCGAGAACGCCGCATTGCTGATCAACTGCCGCGAGAATACGGCCCGGGCCGTGCCGCTGCCCGCGGGCCCGGCGGTCGTGGTCGCCGACAGCCACGTGCGACACGCGCACGCCGGCGGTGCGTACGCCCAGCGGCGGGCCTCGTGCCGGCGTGTCGCCGAGGCGCTCGGTATCGATGCGCTCGCCGACGCTGCGCCGTGGTCCCTTCGCCGGCTGGCGGCGGAGATCGAGCCCAGGGACCTCGACTGCGCGAAGCACGTGGTGAGCGAGAACCAGCGCGTGCTTCAGTTCGCCGCGGCGATCCAGGCCGGCGACCTGCCGCTGATGGGCCAGCTCATGCTCGCGTCGCACGACTCGCTGCGCCGCGACTTCCGCGTCTCGTGCCCGGAGCTCGACACGCTCGTCAACGCCGCCATGGACATCGAGGGCGTACATGGCTCGCGGCTCACCGGCGGCGGTTTCGGCGGCTGCACCGTGACGCTCTGCGAGCACGACGCCGTCGCTCGCCTGGCCGAGCATCTCGCCGCGGTGTCTGGCCGACAGAACGCCAGGGAATCCCACAGTTTCCGCGTTCGGGCATGCCCTGGAGCGGGCATGCTGGGCTTCTGAACGCGGGCAACTTCACGCTTTGCTTGTACACTGAACATGGGCGTCATCGCGGCCCCGCGGCCGCGGGAGGAACTTATGATCGCCTATAGCCGGATCATCGCAGCCGTTGATTTCTCGGAGTGTTCCGCCGCCGCTCTCGAGCAGGCGTGCCGCATTGGCACGTGGGCCGTCCCGGTCGGGAGTGGGGGGGACGGCCGATCGAGCGTCGAGGCGGTGTATGCCGTCGAGCCGATCATCTATGACGTGGCGGCCCCCGTGATCCTCATGCCAATCCCGACGCCCGCCGACCAATCGGCCGACGCGGTCAGGCGGTGGGACAGCTTCGCTCCGGCGGCCCACAACCGCTCGCGGGTCCGGCTGCACACGCCCATCGGCCAGCCCGTGGGCGAGGTCGTCCACCTTGCCCGCGAACGCACGGCCGACCTGGTGGTGGTCGGTGCGCACTCGTCGTTCGACTCCGCCCGCGGCGTCGGCTCCGTCGCCTCGGGCATCGCCCGCGCGGCCCCGTGCCCCGTGCTCATCACCTGCGAGCACCACCGCGGCCCGTTCCGCTCCGTCGTTGCCGCCATCGACTTCTCGGAGCCCTCCCGGGTGGCGCTCGAGCACGCGGCCCGAATCACCGCGCTCGACGAGGATCGCCTCACGCTGCTGCACGTCTATAAGGACCCATGGGCCGACGCCGGCGGGCAGATCGAGTTCGCGGCCAACATGCCCGACTTCCGGGAGCAGTACCGATGCGGGGTGGTCCATCGCCTGCAGGCGTTCGGCGCCGGGCTGGCCCACGAGCTGAGCGCCCTGCACGCCGGGTACGAGGCGGTGCAGAACGACAACCACGCCCGCGGCATCATCGCCTTCGCCAAGCACCACCACGCCGACCTGGTCGTCCTCGCCAGCCGCGGCCACTCCCGCCTGCGCGAGTTCTTCTTCGGAACCACCGCCGAGCGGGTCGTCCGCGAGGCCGAGTGTTCGGTGCTATTGGTGCGCTGAGCTTGGCACCGGCCTTCAGCCGAGCCCCACGAGCACGGCCGTTGTCACGCTCACGCCCACCGCGGCCACCACCAGCCCCACCCGGAGCAGCTCGCCCGGGCGCACGAAGCCCGACGAACTGGCCAGCAGGACCGGCGGCGTGGCGATCGGGATCGCCACGGCCATGGACGATCCCAGCGCCGTCGCCACGGCGCAGGCGACCACCACGTCCTCGCGCGGTAGGGCCATGCACAGCGGGAGCATGAGGTTCGCCGTTGCGGTGTTCGAAATGAACGTCGACAGGGCGACGGCCAAGGCGGCGAACCCCGCGACCAGGACCCACGCGGGAGCGCCGGTGGGTGCCAGCGCGTGCACCAGCCACTCCGCCAGGCCCGTTCGGCTCATCGCTTCGCCCAGGCACAGCCCGCTGCCGGTCAGCAGAAGCACGGACCAGTCGATGTTCCTGAGGTCGCCCGCGCGGAGCAGGCCCAGCACCGGCATGGCGGCCAGTGGCAACAGCGCAGCCAGCCGCAGCGGGATGCCGGTCCAGGGCTCGGTGGTCCAAAGTCCGATAGTGACCGCGAACACCGCGCCCCATGCCCAGCCCCGCCAGCCCGGCGATGCCCCCGCGGGGGCCGCCGCGCCGTGGTCCCAGTCGGTGAAGCCGCGGGCCATGCGGAGGAGCATCAGCCAAGCCACCGCGAGCACCGCGATCGCCACGACCGCCCCGCGGACGGACCACCAGCCGAAGCCCACGGCGTGCCCGTTCTCGCGGAGCATCCCGAAGGCGATGAGGTTGGGCGGCGTGCCGATGGGCGTCACGAGGCTGCCAAGCGCCGTCCCCAGCGCGGCGGCCAGCACCATCGCCCGCGCCGACGCGGAGCCGGCCCCGAGGGGGCGCACCAGCGGGACGACCAGCGCGAGCATGAGCACCGCGGTTGACGTGTTGTTCATAAACATGCTCAGCATCGCTCCGACGCCCATGACCACGCTCATCAGGGCCCGAGGCCGCCCGACCAGCGGCAACAGCAGGCGGCGGGCCACGACGCGATCGATCCCGATCGACCCCGCCGCCGCGGCCATCGCCAACCCCGCGAGCATCATCATGACGGGTGTGGAGACGAACTCGCCAGCCAGGCTCGACAGCTCGATCGTCGGCGCGCTCTGGTCCCCCCAGGCGACACACAGGGCCGCCGCCAAGAGCCCGACGCCCAGGAGCCCGACGGCGAACGCCTCGGCCGCTCCGGAGACCCAGAGCACGGCAACGAGCACGAAGACCCCAAGCGTGGCCCGCGCCGGCCACGCCAAGCCGTCCATCCACGCGGATGCGAGAACCGCCGAGGCCGAGAGCGTGACCGCAACAATCCACCACACGGCCCGCGACCGCGCTGACCCCTCGCCGCCGACAGCCTCGCCCGGTGCGTTCATGGACCCAGCGTACCCGCTCGGCCGATGGGCCGCCCGCGGCGGTCAGCGGGGGGCCGACTCGGGGCGATAGCGCTGCGCGATGGGCATCCGCCGACCGGAGCCAAACGCGACGCCGGTAACCTTCAGCCCGATCGCCGCTTGCTTGCGCTTGAACTCGCTGATGCCGATCAGGCGAACGACCTTGGCGACAACCGCCGCGTCGAACCCCGTCTGGGCGATGATCCGGCCCGGGCTCTGTCTCCGCTCAACGAAGCGGGCGAGGATCTCGTCGAGTACCTCGTAGGGCGGCAGCGAGTCCTGGTCGGTCTGGTTCTCGCGAAGCTCGGCCGAGGGGGGCTTGGTGATGCTCGCTTCCGGGATCGGCGGCCCCGTCAGGCCGTCGATCCCGAGGCTCGCCCAGTTCGCGTTGATCCAGCGGGCCAATGCGTAGACCTGCGTCTTGGCGACGTCGGAAATCACCGCGAGCCCGCCGTTCATGTCGCCATAAAGAGTGCAGTATCCCACCGCGAGCTCGGACTTGTTGCCCGTGGTCAGCAGCAGGTGGCCGAACTTGTTCGAGAGGCCCATCAGCAGCGTGCCGCGGACGCGAGACTGGAGGTTCTCCTCCGTCACGTCGGGCCCGCGTCCCGCGAACGCGGGCCCGAGCGTGCGCTCGAGCGCGGCGAACGCGTCCTCGATCGGCAGCGTGAGCATGCGCACACGCAGCGCGTCGGCGAGGAGCCCGGCGTCGGTCTTCGAGCCCGGCGACGAGAACCGCGACGGGAGCGAAGCGCCGACGACCTTCTCCGGCCCGAGCGCGGCCGCCGCCAGCACGCACACCACCGCCGAGTCGATCCCGCCCGAGAGCCCGAGCACCGCCGACGAGAAGCCCGTCTTCCGGCAATAGTCGCGGACGCCCAGCACCAGCGCGCGATAGAGCTGCTCCAGCGGCGGCGTCGCGGCGGCGGGGTCTACAACGGTGCCCGGACCGCCCGATGCGCCAGGAATATCCGGCAGGTCGACGACGACCAGGTCCTCCTCGAAACCCCGCCCCGCGGCGACCAGCCGCCCGTCGGGCGCGAAGACCGCTGCGTGGCCGTCGAACACCAGCTCGTCGTTCCCGCCGACCTGATTGACCGCCGCAACGAACACGCCGTGACGGATTGCGTGCCGCTCGAGCAGACCGCGGTGCCGCGCGCTCTTGCCCAGGACGAACGGGCTCGCCGACGGGTTGACGATGAGCGAGGCCCCGGCGGCGACCAGCTCGCTCACGGGATCCGCCGCGTCGACATAGCGGTGGGCGATGTCGACATCCTCGCCGCGCCAGAGGTCTTCGCAGACCGACAGGCCGACCGTCCGGCCCCGTACCCGGAGTACGCACGCGCGATCGCCGGCGACGAAATAGCGGTCCTCGTCGAACACGTCGTAGGTCGGCAGCAGGCGCTTGTCGTAGTACGCCAGTAGCTCGCCGTCGCGGTAGGCCAGCAGACTGTTGGCCACCCCGGCACCGGGGCGCTCGCGGTCGGCCGGCAGCGGCGTGCCGAAGACCAGCGTGAGCCCGGCGGAGTGCTCCTCGCCCACGCGGCGTGCGGCATCGGCACACGCGTCGACGAATCCCTCCTGCATAAGCAGGTCCTTGGGCGGATAGCCGCAGAGGGCAAGCTCGGGGAACACAACCAGGTCGGCACCGCGTTCGCGGGCCCGCTGCGTGAACCGGGCAATGAGTACGGCATTGCCGGCGATATCGCCGACGGTCGGGTTGATCTGGGCCAGTGCGAGGCGCATGGGGAAGCGTAGGGAATCGGCGCGGGCGCCATCATCCCTCGTCGCGCAGGCTGCGGGTGATCGAGATCTCGTGCACGCGGACGCTCGCGCGGTCGAGCGCGTCCTTGGCGGCGTTGAAGGCGTTCGCGTCGATGCTGGCCCAGTCGGCCTGGGCCCGATCGATGAAGCCCCGCAGCGTCGCGATTCGGGACTCGACGTCGGCGCGGACCTCGGCGGGAAGCTCTGCCCCGAGCTTATCGAGCTGCCGCTGGATCCAGTGGGCGTCGAGACGCGCGTTCGCGACAAGGTCTGTCACGCGGTGCTGCCGCATGTCCGCCTTCGCGTGCGTCAGGCTGTCCCGCTCGATCCGGTCCACCTCGGCCTGCGTCAGCCCGTGGTTGGGCACCACCTGCGCGCTCAGCCGTTTGCCCGACCGCAGTTCCGCGGCCTCCACCGTCAGCACGCCAGAAGCGTCCACGCTGAACACGACCTCGAGCTTCGGGATGCCCGCCGGCATCGGCGGGATGCCCGAGAGCTCCAGCCGCGCGAGCGAGCGGCAGTCGGCGGCCATCTCACGCTCTCCCTGAAGCACGTGCAGCTTGACACCCGTCTGGTTGTCGACGCTGGTCGAGAACATCTCGCGGGCCCGCGCAGGAACGGTCGAGTTGCGCATCACCAGCTTGGCCATCGCCCCGCCGACGGTCTCGATGCCCAGCGAGAGCGGGACCACGTCAAGCAGCAGGCTCGCGTCGGCCGTCTGCCCGGAAAGAACACGGGCCTGCACCGCCGCGCCAAGCGCGACGACCTGGTCCGGGTCGAGCGCGGTGTAGGGCTCGATGCCGAAGAACTCCCGGACCCTCCGCCGCACCAGCGGTGTTCGCGTCGCCCCGCCCACGAGCACGACGGCGGACACCGGGTCGCCCTCCATCTGCCGCCTGGCGTCGCGCAGGGCCCGAGCGCACGCGGCGAGCGTCCGCTCCACCAGCGGAGTGACTAGAGCCTCGAGCTCGTCGCGCGTCAGCGTCCGCTCGTACGTCCGGCCCTCGCCAAGGTCGATCTTTACGCCCACCCGCTCCTGGTCGCTCAGCTTCACCTTGGCCGCCTCGGCGAACTGGCCGAGCGCCTGCCGAGTCCGCGGCGGGAACGACACGTCGCCGAAGCGATCGGTGATCTCGCGTGTGAACAGTCCGATGATCTGCCGGTCGAAGTCGTCGCCGCCAAGGTGCGTGTCGCCCGCGGTGGAGAGCACCTGGAAGTAGTCGGCGACGGTCTCCGAGCCCGGGGCCCGCGTGATCCGCAGGATCGAGACGTCGAAGGTTCCGCCGCCGAGGTCGTAGACCGCGATGGTCTGCGGCTTGGCCCCGCCGCCCGCCGCGTGACGCATCCCGAGCCCATAGGCCAGCGCCGCCGCGGTCGGCTCGTTGATAATGCGGACCACGTCGAGCCCCGCCAGCCGTCCGGCCTCGCGCGTCGCCTGCCGCTGCGCGTCGTCGAAATAGGCCGGAACCGTGACGACCGCTCGCGGGCACTGGACTTTGAGCGCCGCCTCCGCCTGAAGCCGGAGGCGACGCAGAATGATCGCGCTGACTTCCTGCGGCGAGACAAGCGTCGCGGCCCCATCCGAGCCCGAGGGCAACGCCACGCGGGCCGAGTCGTTCTCGCCCGCCACGACGCGATAGCTCACGTATGCGAGGTCCTGCTCCGCGTCGGCCAGCGTCCGGCCCATCAGCCGCTTCACGCTCGAGACCGTCGACTGCGGGTGGGCAATCGCCGAGCCGCGGGCCTCGTAGCCAAGCTCGACGGGCCGCGCGTTCTCGTCGAACCGCACGACCGACGGCAGCATTGCTCGCCCACGCTCGTCCGGGATGATCCGCGGCGTTGGATCAGCCACGGCGACCAGCGAGTTGGTCGTCCCAAGGTCGATGCCCAGGATGATCTGGGCGGCGGGTTCGGCGGAGTCTGCACACATCGCTGGCAGGGTATGAGCCCCGCGCCGGATCAGCGGTCGCGCAGCTTCTTGAGCGCCTCGAGCCGCCGTGTGTGCAGGTCGCGGTCGGGCTCCAGCTGCGAGAGCGCCGTCAGGTGCCGCTGGGCAGCGTCGAAGTCCTTGGCTTGCAGCGCGATGGTCGCGGCGACCTCGCGCGTCGCCGCGTCGAAGGGCGCGATCCGCGTCGCCCGCTCGGCGCGGGCCTTGGCGCTCTCGAACTCGCCGCCGGCGGCGTAGCGTCGCGCGAGCTCGACGGCGTACAGCGGCGTCCGCTGCTCGCGCTGGTCGAGGAACTCGAGATGCGGGATCGCCTTACGGGCGTCCTCGACGTCCAGCGACGCCGACTCCGCCGACGACAGCCCAAGGTACATCCTCGCCAGCAGGCGGTGCGGCTTCGGATCGACCGGGCGGGCCGCCGCGTAGCGCTCCAAGAGCGGCGCCTCGGCGGGAGTGACCACGCCGCCGACACGCTTGACCATCTCGTCGACCGCCAGCTCCAGAACATCCGGGTGCGTCGGGTGCTCGGCGAGCCACCCGGCGATCATCGCCGTCGTCGGCTCGGGCAGCTCGACATCCGCGAGGTCGACCTCGGTCCCGTCGGCGAGCGTCGCCATCGACGATTGCTCCGCCGCGCCAGGCTTGTAACGCATCGACCCGCCCTCGATGAGCCGGAGCGCGGGCTTGCGGTCCTCGGGCGTTGATGACTCGCCGAGCGCCTGGGTCGCCAGCAGTTGCCGCAGCGTCGGCGTCTCGTCGGGCACGGCCATCCCCCAGGAGCGCACCTGCTCGTAGGCCCATAGCCGGAATCGCTCGATAAACGCGGCCCGCGAGATCTTGAGCACCTGCTGGAACGCTTCTTCCTCGCGGACGCCCTGGGCATACTTGTCCATCAGCTCCAGCGGGGCCCGGTTGCCGTGGACCTCAAGGATGTACTCGTACATCCAGTGCCCTTGGGCATATGCCTGCTGACGGTCGGTCGGCTTCTTGGGTCGCGTGAACGCGATATTGATCTGGCTGAAGTCAAAGAGACTCCCGCCCTTGAGCGCCCCGGCCAGCAGCGTGAAGGTCTGAAAATCCCGCGGCGCCAGCTCGAGGTTGACGG